>Ga0315268_10007560_pt1 | contig 11427 bp, 9 predicted proteins | sample C1_top_MG_FD_204535 | JGI IMG/M metagenome (GOLD analysis project Ga0315268, IMG submission 204535) | Sediment microbial communities from Yellowstone Lake, YNP, Wyoming, USA - C1_top | ecosystem: Environmental > Aquatic > Freshwater > Lake > Sediment | place: USA: Wyoming | collected 2017-08-01 | reverse complement strand
GTCCGGCTTATTATCGCCGTTGATGTCACCTACCGCTAAGCCCTGAGGTTTGTAGTATGAGGGATCCGGAGTTGTAGTTGTATCATAGGGCATCATCATTCCCAAACCATTCTGTTGATAAATGCTTAACGCTTCCCAGCCATCATTTCCGACAGCAATGTCATTACGGCCATCCTGGTCAAAATCTGCTATCTCTACCGGTGTAGGGCATTGATAGCAGCTATATAAACAAGGCGGAGCCTGTAAAGAACCATCCGTATCTTGCAGCCAAACCGCTATTTGGGCATCGGGCATATTCCCGGAAATAGTGACCACCACATCCTTTTTCCCATCGTTGTTTACATCACCTAACGCCAAACCACAGGTACTGGTATCACCCAGGTCGTAAAAAACTGGCGTTTGGATGTTTCCTGATGTATCCTGAAGGAAAATTGAAATATTTTCATTATAACCTTGTCCCCGCATGAAGACGATATCATCCAGCCCGTCGCCATTGACATCCCCCGCGCTTATTTCATCGTAGCCCCCGGCGTTGATTGCATAGCACTGGCTTTGGCTGAAATCACCGTAAGGCTGTTGATAGAAAACACGTATAAAATCTGAATTCCAATGACAGGCGACTACATCAGTCAACCCGTCGTGGTTAAAATCACCTGTTTTTACTCCATCAACATCGTTGCCTGAATAATAGTTGCCGGCATTATATAAAAGACCCGTTGAATCCTGTATAAAAATGGCGATCGAATCTGCGGTACCGACGACGATATCGCTCATGGTGTCTCCGTTCAAATCCGCAATGTCGATGGCTTCAATATTGCAGCCATCATATCTCACGGGGGTATTCAACACACCGCCAGTCGTTTGTATAAACACGAATAAATTGTAGACGTTCATGGTATCGAAATGGGACGAAGCCCCAATTACCACATCCTTAAGTCCATCATTGTTCACGTCTCCGATGGCTACTACTTCGGGCGGGCCGTCTGTCGGTATGGCCACATATGGGGCAAAGGAGATCTCGCCGGCGTTGGCAGCCAAGAATAGAACAGCGCTGGCGAATATGATGCTACAGATTGTTTTCATTATTATCCCTACAACTAAAATGGTAAAAGTTCGAACTTTTTCAAACCTTTGGTTATCAGTTACCCGCACTCCCCGCGGTAGCACAGCTTCTGGTCCTTGGCCGCCTTGGCATCGTCCAGCCGCCCGATGGGCGTGTTGTTGGGCGCGCTCTTGACGATCTCCGGGGTCTTCTCTATCTCTTCGGCGATCTTCTTCATGGCCGCGATGAACTCGTCCAGCGTCTCCTGGCTCTCGGTCTCGGTGGGCTCGATCATGATGGCTTCGGGCACGATCAGCGGGAAATAGACGGTGGGCGCGTGGTAGCCGTAGTCCAATAATCTTTTAGCGATGTCCAAAGTTTTGACGCCCTTGTCCCGGAACTTGAGGCCGGAGAACACGCACTCGTGCTTGCAGTGGGCCTTGAACGGCAGGTCGTATATTCCCTCCAGCGACCGCATAATGTAGTTGGCGTTGATGATGGCGTTCTCCGAGACCCGGCGCAGGCCTTTGGCTCCCAGCATCCGGATGTAGGCGTAGGCCTTGACCATCACCCCGAAGTTGCCGAAGAAACTGTGGACCTTGCCGATGCTGTCCGGCCGGTCGTAATCCAAATAATACTCTACTACTTTACTGCTGGTACTACTTTGCCTGGCTCCTATGACGGGCACCGGGAGAAAAGCTTCCAGCGCCTTGGTGCAGGCCACTCCGCCGCCTCCCGGCCCGCCGCCGCCGTGGGGGGTGGCAAAGGTCTTGTGCAGGTTGAAGTGCATGGCGTCGATCCCGAAATCCCCGGGCCGGACGATGCCCATCATGGCGTTGAGGTTGGCCCCGTCCATGAACACCAGCCCGCCGATGTCGTGCACCATCTTGGCGATCTGGACTATGTTCTTTTCGAACAGGCCCACGGTGTTGGGATTGGTCAGCATCAGGCCGGCCACTTCGTCATCTAAGTGAGCCTTGAGATCCTCGGGGTCAACCAGGCCGTCGGCGTTGGATTTTATCTGGACCACGGTGTATCCGGCCAGCGCGGTGGTGGCCGGGTTGGTGCCGTGGGCCGAATCCGGGACCAGTATCTTGCTGCGGACCCGGCCCTGCTTAAGATGGTAGGCCCGGATCATCATGATGGCGGTGTATTCGCCGTGGGCCCCGGCCACCGGCTGCAGGGTGACGGCGTCCAGGCCGGAGATCTGGCAGAGCGAGTCGCCCAGCTCCTTCATCAGCCTTAAGCCGCCCTGCAGGTCGCTTGAATCCTGGAGCGGGTGGGTCCCGGTGAAGCCCGGCAGGCGTGACAGGTCCTCGTTGACCTTGGGATTGTACTTCATGGTGCAGGAGCCTAAAGGATAAAAACCCTTGTCCACGTGATGGTTCAAAGTGGACAGCCGGACGAAGTGCCGGAAGGCGTCGATCTCCGCCACCTGGGGCAGTCCGGGCTCCTGTGCCCGCAGTTGACCCTTGGGGATCAGGGAATCGGTGGGTTTCTCCGGCACGTCGCACTGGGGCAAGGCATGGCCCTGCCGGCCGGTTGAAGACAGTTCAAAGATGGTTTTTTCTAGCATTGGCCGCCATATATATGTTAAAGTTTTTTAGTGATCATTTTGCCACAAAAACACAGAACGCTCAAAAACAAAAGGCCTTTCTGTACGGTCGCCTCATACTTTATGGTTTCTGTGCTTTCTGTGACTAATCCCGGGGAAAGGCAATCCAAAACAACAGATTAGGATACCATTAAAGGGCCCTTGAAGTCAAGCAAAAAAAGCAATTTGCGCCCCTTTAGCTGCAGACTATGATCTTAAGTTTTTCCATGGCGGTGGAAGGTATTTCTCTTTCATTTTTGTTTGACACAAAAGAAAGACCGCTCTCCGTTGTTCGGACCTTTTGGGGCTTTTAGGCCTGTACCATGTCTTGCACGGTTGGTTTTGCGGCGGCAGGCTGGCCATCCTTCGGTTGATTTTACTTGACTTTTAGCCTTAATATGTTGTATTATAATATGTTTATCCTTGAAACAATCAACCTTTTAACAATAAAATTCAATCAGCCCACGAAGGAAGAAGAGGAGTAATGAAGAGGACCTATCAGCCCAGCCGGGTCAAACGTGCCCGCACCCACGGATTCCGCAAACGGATGTCCACCGCCGACGGCCGCAAAGTGCTGGCCCGGCGCAGAGCCAAAGGCCGCAAGAAGCTGACCGTGGCCGACGAGCGCCATTTGATCTGAACGGTCTGAAGGGTCGGACCTTAAGGCGGTAAGAGAATTGGATAAGATCAGGCAGACTTTTAAAAAAGAGGAACGGCTGAAATCCGAGGGCGATATCTCCGGGCTTTTTGAAGAGGGCTTACGGGTCCGTCATCAGGGATTGAATCTGATCTACCGGCCAGCTCCCGAAAGGACGGGATGCCGGGCCGGTTTTGCCACCAAGCGCCAGAAGGGTTTCGGTTCGGTGGAGCGCAACCTTAACAAGCGCCGGATGCGCGAAGCCTACCGCCGGGTAAAGCATCTTATAAAACCGGGCTTCGATCTGTTCTTAGTGGCCCAGCGGCCCTTGAGTTATGCCCAGATAGAATCCTGTCTGTCCCAGCTTTTGGAAAAAGCCGGGCTTTTAAGAGTACCAGCCGGCCCGGCCAGGCCATGCTGACCCGGGCGCTGACAAAAATTATCTCCGTTTCTATCAGGACCTATCAGCTGACCCTGGGCGCCGCGCTTCCCAAGTCGTGCCGTTTTCATCCTTCCTGCTCCCAGTATGCCCTGGAAGCGGTAAAGCTCCACGGGCCTCGGCGGGGAACGGTTCTGGCCGTGAAAAGGATACTGCGCTGCCACCCCTTTAACCCCGGCGGGTGCGACCCGGTGCCAGATCCCAAATTGCCCCAAGATAAAAAAAGACCCTAACAAAACTTACCACGCTTGCGCGCCGTAACGCTACAGCGTGCAGGCACGGAATCACGGAAGACCTGAATCATTTTCGGAATTGTTTATTCATTCAGTGTTTTCCCGTCAGGATTCAGTTTTTCCGTGTAAATGTTTTAAGGATTGTAGAAAATTTTATGGATTCCAATAAAAGGTTATTACTGGCCATCATCCTGATCCTGGCGGTGTTCCTGGGCTTCCAGTTCCTGATGCCCAAACCGGCCCCCCAGCCTGCCATTCAACAAACAACCCCGGCCGTGGCTGATTCTGTTAAGGCCCCTCCGGCTTTGGCTTCATCCCCGGCCGCGGCGGCCCAGAACACCAAGCCCACTGTTCAGACCCTGCCCGTCACCGAAAAGATCCTTAAGGGAAAAGGTTTTGAAGCCGTGCTGACCAGCCAGGGCGCCGCCCTGTCCGGTTACCGGCTTTTGGACTATATGGACCCCAAGGGCCAGCCGGTGCAGATGATCCCTGCGGGAGGCCGGGCCCTGACCATGGACCTGTCCGTGGCCGGACATACGGTTGACCTTTCGGAAGTGGTGTTTGAGACGGGCCAGGAGTTCGACGGCAGCATCACTTATCAGGCCCGGCTGGCCGGCGGAGTGGTGGTCCAAAAGACCTATGGTCTGCTGGAGAACGCTCCGGGCTTAAGCCTGAAGATCAAGATCACGGCGCCTGAAAATGTTTACCTAAGCTCCAAGTACAACCTGTCCTGGGGCTGCGGCCTGAATTCCACCGAAAAGAACATCCTTTTTGACCACCGGGAGTTCGCCGCCCTGGCCATGCTGGGCAAGGACCTGGTGGCCGACAACCTGACCAAGCTGGCCAAGAACAAGGAGCTGCCTGTCATCGAGGGCGACATCGCCTACTGCGGGGTGCGCACCAAGTACTTCGTGGCCGCCCTGATCCCCAAAAGCCGGAAGGGAGCCTCTGTCCAGCAGGGTTTAAAAGGCCAGGACCAGTTGACCACCTCACTCGGACTGCCCCTGGCCGCCAGCACTGAAGATGAGATCTCGGTTTATCTGGGTCCCATTGACCACGCCATGCTGGCCAAGGTGGACCCCTCGCTGGACAAGATCGCCGACACCGGCTGGAAGTGGATCCAGCCCATCTCCCGGGGCATCCTGTGGTTCCTGCGTTCCCTGCATAATTTCATCCCCAACTACGGCATGGTGATCATCATCTTCTCGGTGCTGATGAAGCTGGTCTTCTTTCCTTTGACCTATACCGGGATGCGCTCCATGAAGAAGATGCAGCACCTCCAGCCCCATCTCAAGAAGGTCCAGGACCAGTACAAGAACGATCCCGGCAAGTTGAACCAGGAGACCATGGCCCTCTACAAGAAGCACGGGGTCAACCCCTTCTCCGGCTGCCTGCCGCTGGTGCTGCAGATGCCGGTGTTCTTCGCCCTGTACAGCGTGCTGGTCAACACCATCGAGCTGCGCCAGGCGCCGTTCATGATGTGGATCAAGGACCTGAGCCTGCCCGACAGCATAGTGAGCTTCGGCGGCAAGCTGCCGTTCGTGGGCTGGGAATCGCTGAGCCTGCTGCCCATATTGATGGGGGTGGCCATGTTCTTCCAGCAGAAGATGACCACGGTGGACCCCAAGCAGAAGATGATGGTCTACATGATGCCGGTGTTCATGGTGTTCATCTTCATGAGCCTACCGGCCGGCCTGAACCTTTACTGGCTGGTCAACAACATCCTGTCCATCGGCGAGCAGTACCTGATCCACATCAGGACCAAGCCCCTGCCCGAAGTCTGAGACACGAAACGGGACGCTGATAAACGCAGATTTACCCGATCAAGCCCTGGGGTAATAACTTTGACCCATCAATATCAGCGGGGATCTGCGTCCCAATAATATTCCCCGGTTCACACTGAGGTCCGGGAAAATTTCAAGCGACAACCAAACATCGGATGAGATCAAAATGAGCTTAATCATCGAAAAAGAGGGAAAGACCGTAGAGCAGGCCCTGGAGAAGGGTCTGTTGGAACTGGGAGTGCGACGCGAGGACGTGGAGGTGGAGATCGCCTCGCTGGGTTCCTCGGGATTTTTGGGGATCTTCGGCGCCAAGCCGGCCAAGGTCCGCATCAAGCTGATGCCCCGCCCCAAGGTCAAGAGCATGGTGGAGAGCATCCTGGAAAAGATGGGCATGCCCGGCGAGGTGAAAAGCTTCCGGGAAGAAGGCAACCTGCTGATCGCCAGCATTGACTGCCCCACCGGCGACAAGTATCTGAAGGCCAACCGGGGAGCGGCCATCGAGGCCATGGATTACCTGGTCAACAAGATCTTCCGGGAGACGGAATACGACATCCGGCTGGACATCGGAGGATTTTTGGAATCGCAGAACGACGACCTGAAGAACCGGGCCCTGGAGCTGGCCGAAAAGGTCAAACAGAGCGGCAAGGAATTCGAGATGGAGCCCATGCCGCCCCACAAACGCAAGCTGGTGCACCAGGCCCTGGAAAAGCACGCCGACGTCAAGACCTTTGCGGTGGGCAACGGCGACCGGCGCCGGGTGATAATCTCCCTGAAAGGCGCTCCCGGAGCTCCAGCCGATGGCGGAAGGCATGGCCGCAATGACCGGAGGCCGGCAGAACAGCCACGAGGACCGCGACGCGACGGGCCGAAACCGGGGGGAAAACCTGTCTCTCCGGCGCCTGCCAGGCCGGCGCCGAAACCGGGTCCCAGGCCAGCCGCCCCGGCAGCCCCCAGACCGGCGGCCCCGATGCCGCCCCGGCCTGCCCTCAAGCCCGCCGCTCCGGCGGTCCCCAAGCCGGCCGCAGCCCCCGAAAGAAAATTCAACGACCGCAGCCGGCGGCCGGCCCCCAAAGCGCTTCCGCCCCGGCCGATTTCAGAGACCCGGTCCGAAGCAACCAGACCTCAAGCCCCGGTAGATATGTCCTCCTTCGCCCCACGGTCCAAGAAAAGAAATACCAGGTAATGTCAGAATCTTTTAAAATAAAAAAGGCTCTCTAAAACTGGGAGAGCCTTTTTTATTTGCCTTGATTTTGAAAAAACTTTGTAGTATGCTTAATGCAAATATCATCGTTTTTTATCCCCGGATTTCGCAGATTTACGCTTGGACATTGATATCTTCCTATAATTATAATTGCTATAATCTGCGTAATCTGCGGATAAGAATTCCCGGAGAAGGTTAGATAGTTACTTAAACATGATATCCTCCGACACCATAGCCGCCATCTCCACTGCCAACGGGCCGGCCGCCTTGAGCATGATCAGGATCTCCGGACCAAGGTCGCTGGAGATCGCCGATGCCGTCTTTAAAGGCAGACTGCTCCCCAGCCAAATGCCCTCCCACACCCTGCATTTGGGAAAGATCGTTGGGGGCCAAAGCCAGTCCGCCGACCAGGCCATGCTGGCCGTGCTGAAGGCCCCCCATTCCTTTACCGGGGAGGACATGGCGGAAATAACCTGCCACGGCGGCGCGGCCGCCCCCCAGGCGGTATTGCAGGTCTGCCTGGAGGCCGGGGCCCGCCAGGCCCAGCCCGGGGAGTTCACCCTGCGAGCCTATTTGAACGGCCGGCTGGACCTGGCCCAGGCCGAGGCGGTCTGCGACATCATCAACGCCAGGACCCAGACCGCGGCCAAGGCCGCGCTGGAACGCTTGGAGGGCGGCCTTTCCCGCAAGGTAAGCGATGTCCGGGAAAAACTGGTCTCCCTGTTGGCCCTGCTGGAAGCCTGGGTTGATTTTCCCGAAGAAGATATTCCTCCCGCCGAATATCAGCAGATAAAAGACTCCTTGAACCAGGCCATCGAGAAGACCCAGCGTCTGCTGGACGACAGCCGGGCCTCGCTGATACTGAAGGACGGTGCCCGGGTGGTGATCGCCGGACGGCCCAACGCCGGAAAGTCCAGCCTGTTCAATATGCTGCTCAAGGAGGAACGGGCCATAGTGACCCCCTCGCCCGGCACCACCCGCGACGTGCTGGAGGGCTGGATAGAGATCGGCGGGATCCCGCTGAGACTGTTCGACACCGCCGGCCTGCGGGAGACCAGCGACGCCATAGAACTGATCGGGGTGGAGCGGGCCAAAGGAAAGATGGAGCAGGCCGACCTGGTGCTCTTAGTGCTGGACGCCGGATGCGCCTTGACTTCCGAGGACAAAAGGCTTTTGGAGCTGACCTCAGAATTCAACCGGATCGTGCTGGCCAACAAATGCGACCTGCCGGTAATGCTTGAGGCGGATAAGGACTGGCTGAAGATATCCTCCGTTACCGAAGACGGCCTTAAGGAACTTGAGAAAAGCATTGTAAACACCCTGACCGGCGGCCATAACTGGGAAGCCGGGGCGGCCGGAGCATCCAACAACCGGCAGATGGAAGCGCTGAATCAGGCAGCCCAGTTCCTGAACAATGCCGGTAATGGTTTGGAGAAAAAAGTCTCCTGGGAATTTTTGGCCCAGGACATCAAGGAAGCTGTCAACAGCCTGGGGCAGATCACCGGTCAAACCATCGGCGACGAGGTGCTGAATAGAATATTCGAACAATTCTGCATCGGAAAGTAACAGGGATTTACCATCCGCAGATTTTACAGATTAACACAGATTACTAAATTATATATTACAAATAAAATCCCGTTAATAATGTTAATCCTGTCTGCCCCGAAAAGTATATGAGCAATAAGTATCTTGACACCAACAAGGCCCTGTGGGAGGAGCTGACCGAGATCAACGTCGGCTCTGATATGTACGACCTGGAAGGCTTCAAACAAGGCGCCGAGACGCTGGACCCGATAGAGATCGAGGAACTGGGAAACATCAAGGGAAAGTCAATCCTCCACCTGCAATGCCAGTTCGGGCAGGACGCCATTTCGCTGGCCCGCAAGGGGGCGACCGTAACAGGCGTGGATTTCTCGGAAAAGGCCATCGCCCTGGCCAAGGGCTTGAGCTCCGAGCTGAAGGTCCCGGCCGAGTTCGTCTGCTGTAACATATACGACCTGCCGCAGCATTTGAATAAGAAGTTCGACATCGTCTTCACCTCGGGCGGGGTGCTGTGCTGGCTGCCGGACCTGACCAAGTGGGCGCAATTGATAAACAGATATTTGAAACCAGGCGGATTCTTCTACATCCGCGAGTTCCACCCAGTGGCCATGGTGTTCAGCAACGACTCCGAGGATACCGAACTCAAGGCCCGCTATTCTTACTTTCACCAGGACCAGCCCCAGAAGTGGGACGACGGCTACGCCTACGCCGACCACAGCAAAAAGACCCAAAACCCTTCGTTCGAATGGCAGCACCCGCTGGCCGATGTGGTCTCCTCCCTGCTGGCTACCGGGCTGAGAATCGAGTTCCTGCACGAGTTCCCCTATTGCAGTTACGATTGTTTTCCGTTTTTGGAAAAGGGCGCGGACGGGCGCTGGCGGTTCCCCGGCGGGAAGGACCTGATACCGCTGATGTTTTCACTAAAGGCGACCAAGTCCGGCATTTAGGAACACAAATACGCAACGATATTTCTATATTGGGAGGTTGAAATGTTACGTAATGTATTTATTTACTTATTATTTTTAGCCGTCACAGCTACTGTTGTTTCCGGCGATAGTAATTTGACGGATAAACGTTTCATAGCCCTTAAAAGCATTTTAGAGAAGAAAAAAGACAACAAACCATATATTGGTATCGGAACAATTGTGGATAAGAATGGTAATTTAATTGTATTAGATATCAGGCGTCAAGACATATATGAGGAACAAATTGAAAGACCTGTTCGGCAGGACGATATCATATATTTTACAAAAATTGATTCTAAAGGCAATTTTTCTATAAAAAATAAAAACGCGTATTATTTTAAAGCAATCCATTGGTCCAATTTATCGCAAAGGTTATTCAATTATCCATCCAGAGTAACGACGGTATTTAAAAATGGAGATATCCTGGTCGTAAGTGCAGAACCGTTTCCTACTGGTGGTAATTCATATTTACTTTTATTTGATAAAAAGGGTAATTTTATTAAAAGCGAAAAATATCAGGATATGTCACAAATTACGCCAACGCCGCAATTATTATCAGATTCAAAGAATAATGTTTATGTAATTGGACAAGGGAAATGGCCTACGGAGCCTTGGTCACTAGCCCAAGTATATCCCGTTTCAGAAAAGAAGATGACGCGTTTCCCTGAATGGCCAAATTCAAATGGTTTGAGTACTGATTTCACAGCAACAGCCTTGTCTTATGATAATAGCGATCATATATTTGTTTGTGCCAGAACAGCCAATATCATGCATTATAATAATTATGAACTTGGCTATTTTATTGTTGATTTTGCTGGAAAAATAATAGCAACACAAAAAAGAATTAAGTTGCCGGAAGATGCATATTACAAGATATCAAATTGTGCTTTGCCGGGATTGGTAAGAATAGGCCAACCGAGCAAATATGCAAACGTAAATATCGATAGAGAATTAATGGAAGGCGGAATGGACATAATCAGGTTGGCCAACAATGAGCTGATCCTTTCGGTTACCGCCCTTGATGAAAACGATTCTACTTGTATATATCAATTTAAGTTTGACTCTAAGGGTGAATTGGTGAAACCCGGGAAAACAACTGATCGGAAGGTGATATCTATGAGCAATAAGAGTTTTCCTGCAATCACTAAATCCGGCATTGTAGAGCGGTACTTTTTTAATAATTATATTTTAACGAAGGAAAGCAAAGAGCAAGTATTTTGGGGCTTTGACAAGAAAGAACAGTTTTATTGGGAAAGCATTCCAATAAATTGAATAATATTTATATGACCACTATTCCAACCATAACCACTGAACGCCTGATCCTCCGCCCCTTCACTTTGGCTGACGCCCCCGATGTCCAAAAGCTGGCCGGCAGCTTCGAGATCGCCGACACCACTATGAACATGCCCCACCCCTATCCCGACGGGGCGGCAGAGTCCTGGATCGGCACCCACCAAAAGACCTGGGAGCTGGGCTCGGGCCTGACCCTGGCCATAACCCTGAAAGACTCGGGACAGTTGATCGGGGCCATCGGCCTGACCATCAGCAAGGACCACAGCCGGGCCGAGGTGGGGTACTGGGTGGCCGTGCCTTATTGGGGCAAGGGTTTCTGCACCGAGGCCGCCAGGGCTCTGCTGGATTTTGGTTTTTCCGAACTGAAGCTCAACAGGATCTACGCCACCCACCTTATCCGCAACCCGGCCTCGGGAAAAGTGATGCAGAAGATAGGAATGAAGTACGAAGGCTGCCTGCGCCAGCACGTAAAGAAGTGGGACAAGTTCGAGGACCTGGCCTATTACGGAACCCTGGCCGGAGAATATATAAAATAACACCGGCAAACCTTACCACCGAAACACGGAAATACTGAAAACACGGAATAATGCTTAAAATGACGCTCCTCGCAGCAAGCTGCGAGGTATCTAAGTTAAAAGTCTAAGGTTAGTTGACTTCGGTATATCCGTTTATACTTACCACCCTGTTCTTTTACATA
>Ga0315268_10007559_pt1 | contig 11428 bp, 10 predicted proteins | sample C1_top_MG_FD_204535 | JGI IMG/M metagenome (GOLD analysis project Ga0315268, IMG submission 204535) | Sediment microbial communities from Yellowstone Lake, YNP, Wyoming, USA - C1_top | ecosystem: Environmental > Aquatic > Freshwater > Lake > Sediment | place: USA: Wyoming | collected 2017-08-01 | reverse complement strand
ATCTGAAAGTTGACGGACTTTATATATACAAAATGAAAAATTTCGGCGTCAAATTGATTCCTCTGCCGTTGCAACCTCGCTGATAAATTGATAGACTTGTAAAAAGTCATATGCGAACGGATTTAAAAATCCCCAAAAAGCTCATTGAGTGAGCATATTTTGACTTTTTACAAACAAATAATAATTCGGAGTTAAAATTTAATGCTCTATTCAAAAGTTCACATAGATTCGTTCGGTTACGAGCTTGCGCCAAATGTCATTACATCAGACGATCTTGAAAAGCGCCTTGAACCTCTTTACGCTGCCCTCCATTTTCAGAAAGGCCAGCTTGAAACGATAACCGGCATACGCGAACGGCGTTTCTGGGATGAGGGATTCAAGATGAGCGAGGGCGCGATATCGGCCGGAAGAAGAGCCATTGACGACTCTAATATTGCAGTTGAGGATATCGGAATGCTTATCTACGGCGGAGTATGCAGGGATAATCTTGAGCCTGCCACAGCATGCGCTGTCGCCGACGGCCTCGGCCTTTCGCCCGGCACTCATATATTTGACATCTCAAATGCATGTCTCGGCATCTTAAACGGCATTATTGAAACCGCAAACGCCATAGAGCTTGGCCAGGTAAAAGCCGGCCTTGTCGTATCATGCGAATCGGCCCGCCAGATAGTCGACTCAACCATAGAACGCCTTCTCAAATCGAAAAACATGGATGTGTTCAAAAAAACCATTGCGACCCTTACCGGAGGCTCAGGAGCGGCGGCTGTTCTGCTTGCGGATGAATCGGTTTCACACCGTAAACATCGCCTGCTGGGAGGCGTTGCAAGAAGCGCAACCGCGCACCATAAGCTTTGCAGGTGGGGTCCCGATACCGGGATACCGGCCAGCGGACTTCATGTTATGGAGACGGATTCGGTCGGAGTGCTGAAATATGGGGTTACGCTCGGAATCGAAACATTCAAAGAATTCAAGAAGGAACTCTCATTATCCGGGGGCAAGCCCGATAAGATAATATGCCATCAGGTAGGCTCTGCGCACCAGAAAACGATTCTTGAATCGCTCGGTATTCCAAAAGAAAAGGATTTTACCACGTATCAATATCTCGGGAATATCGGCACCGTATCCCTTCCGATTACAGCCGCCATAGCCTCCGAGCGCGGATTTTTTGAAAATGATGATCTCGTCGGTTTTTTTGGAATAGGAAGCGGACTTAACTGTCTGATGCTCGGCATAAAATGGTAACCGAAAATAATATTGATATTTCAGGAATAAAACACCTTTACCCTTTTAAGTCCAATTATACGGAGATAAGAGGGATAAAATATCATTATATCGACGAGGGTTCGGGGAATCCTGTTCTGATGATTCACGGTAATCCCACATGGTCTTTCTATTTTCGCTACCTCATAAAGTATCTGTCTCCGGAATTCCGTGCAATAGCTCCAGATCATATAGGCTGCGGCCTTTCCGGAAAACCTGATTCATCCGATTATGATTACAGGTTAAAAAGCCGTGTCGAAGATATGGATATATTTCTCAGCCGACTTAAATTAACCGGCAGAATTTCTCTTATTCTCCATGACTGGGGCGGAATGATAGGTATGGCATATGCGGTAAAAAATCCTGAGAAAATAAGCTCTGTTGCTATAATGAATAGTGCGGCATTCTTCCCACCCGGCGGAAAAATGAAGATCCCTTTAAGATTGCGGATAATACGCAATATCAGCCCTCTTGCAAAAATTGTCGTTCTCGGGTTCAACCTGTTTGCAAAGAGTGCTCTTTATATGGCATCATACAAGGGTCTTTCAAAGGACGTCAAAAAGGGGCTGATTGCTCCCTACAATTCATGGAGGAACAGAATTGCAACCTTAAGATTTGTTCAGGATATTCCTCTTGGAAAAAATGATCCGAGCTATGATACCGTTAAGTATGTTGATGATAACCTGCACAGGCTTGCGGATATTCCCATGCTCATCTGCTGGGGCAAGCATGATTTCGTATTCACGGAAAATTATCTTGCCGAATGGCAGAAACGCTTTCCAAAGGCCGAAACTCATCTTTTTGATAATGCAGGGCATTATGTGCTGGAAGATGAACCCGAAATAATTTCTTTTATTATTAAGGACTTTTTAAAAAGGCATCTGCTTTGATGAACTTGTAAAGGTGCTATGCAAAAGCCAAATGATGATTTTGTAAATATATCTTCTCATCTAAAAAGAATGGCGGAAATTCAGCCATATAAGAGAGCTGTTGTCTATCCTGTTTCACGGGATAAAAACGGCCGCATCGCCTATGCCCATCTTACTTTTCTTCAGCTTGACCGTGAATCGGACCTGATCGCTCACGGGCTTAATAAAGCTGGTATAAATCAGGGGACAAGGACCGTCCTGATGGTAAAACCCGGGCCTGATTTCTTTGTCCTTGCTTTCGCCCTCTTTAAAACCGGCGCAGTCCCCGTAGTAGTTGATCCCGGCATGGGTATAAAGAGGATGCTTTCCTGCCTTAAATCAACCAGACCCGAAGCCTTTATCGGAATACCGCTTGCCCATGTGCTTAGAACATTATCCCCCGGTTTTTTCAAAACAGTCAAAGTGTGGATAACGGTGGGCCGGCGCTTGTTCTGGGGGGGATATACCCTTGACAAGATAAGAACGGAAGCGAAAGGATCATATCCTCAGGCAAGGACAAAAAGAAACGACACGGCAGCCATACTCTTTACTACCGGCAGCACCGGGCCTGCAAAAGGTGCAGTGTACACGCATGGCAATTTCGATGCCCAGGTAAGCCGTATCAAAGAGCATTTCCGCATAACATCCGATGAAATTGATCTCCCGACATTTCCCCTCTTTGCCCTTTTCGATCCTGCCATAGGGATGACGGCAGTGATTCCTGATATGGACCCCACAAAACCGGCCCTTGTCAATCCGGAAAAAATCATCGAAGCTGTTATCAATCAGGGCGTGACAAACATGTTCGCCTCCCCTGCCCTCTTAAACCGTGTCGGAAGATACGGCAATAGCAGAGGGATAATACTCCCATCATTAAAAAGGGTTGTATCTGCAGGCGCCCCGGTTTCGCTTTCAAACATAAAATGTTTTTCCTCCATGCTCACAGAAAACGCAGAGATTCACACCCCGTACGGAGCCACGGAGGCTGTTCCGGTAATATCGATCGGAAGCAGGGAGATCCTCTTCGAAACAGGAAGATTGAGCGAGCAGGGTCATGGAATCTGCATTGGAATTCCCTTAAACGGAATATCGGTGCAGATAATAAAGATTACTGATGATCCGATAAATGAATTGTCGGATGATATTCTTGTACCAGACGGGGAGGCCGGTGAAATAACGGTCAAAGGCGATCTTGTTACAAGGCAATATTTCGATAATCCCGAAGCCGATGCGCTTTCAAAAATAAAAGACGGAACCGGGATCCGGCACAGGATGGGGGATCTCGGCAGAAAAGATGAAAAAGGAAGGATCTGGTTTCTTGGCCGGAAAAGCCACCGTGTCATAACGCCGGATGGGACTCTTTTTACAATTCCATGCGAGGCCATATTCAACAATCATCCGGAAGTCTTCAGAAGCGCCCTTGTGGGAGTCGGGGAAAAACCGAATCAGACACCGGTTATCTGTATTGAGCCTGAACACGAAGTAAATGCCGATAAGGAAAAGCTTGAAATGGAACTTCTTGCGATTGCCGGGAAACATGAATTGACAAAAGATATAAAAACTATCCTTTTTCACAAATCATTCCCGGTTGACATCAGGCATAATTCCAAGATTTTCCGGGAAAAGCTCACTACATGGGCTGAAAAACGGATTAAAAAATGTGACGGAAAGTAATTCATGTCTCTTAAATCTCCACGAAAAGTTCTTGTTACCGGGGGCGGCGGATTCCTCGGATATGCAATTTCAAAGCTTCTTTCAGAAAGAGGAGACAGCATAACGAGTTTTTCGAGAAGCTTTTATCCTGAACTTGAACCCTTTAATGCGGAGCAGATCCGGGGCGACATAAGCGATAAAAAGGCCGTTGAAAATGCATGCAAAGGAAAAGAGATCGTTTTCCATACCGCGGCAAAAGCCGGGGTGTGGGGCGATTATAAAGAATATTACAGAACCAATGTGGAAGGAACAATAAATGTAATTGAAGGATGCCGGAGACACGATGTTTCTTATCTGATACACACTAGTTCACCAAGCGTTGTTTTCGACGGGAATGACATGGAGGGCGCGGATGAATCGGTTCCGTATCCAAAGGTTTTCCATGCCCACTATCCGCAGACAAAAGCAATAGCGGAACAGCATGTTTTAAAAGCTTCCATGTCCGGTCTTAAAACAATCATATTGAGGCCGCATCTCATATGGGGCCCGCGCGATAACCATCTTGTCCCGAGAATAATTGAAAGGGCGAAACGGCTTCGCATAATCGGAAACGGGAAAAACATGGTTGATACAATCTATATAGACAACGCGGCGTACGCGCATATCCTTGCAGCCGATTCTCTTGAAAAAAACAATACCCTTTCGGGAAAAATATACTTTATCAGCCAGGGGGAACCTGTGCCTTTGTGGAAGATGGTAAACGATATTTTAAAGGCCGGGGGACTTCCTCCGGTCACCCGCACAATATATCCGTGGATTGCCGCGCTTGCGGGAGCTTTTCTTGAATCTTTATACGGGATGCTTAATATCAAAAGTGAACCACCCATGACAAATTTTGTTGCAAAAGAGCTTGCAACTTCCCACTGGTTCGATATAACCGCTGCAAAAAGAGATCTCGGATATGCTCCGATAGTCTCAACTGAAGAAGGACTCAAGCGCCTTGAAGAATGGCTGAAAAACACAAATTTAAAAGGAACAGAAAGATGAAGCTTACGGATGTCTTGCCGCTTGAAAAGTGGATTGAGCTGGAAAAGGAAATAAACAGGCGATCAGGTCTGAACGCCTCTGTTTTTGATATCAACGGAATCCGGATAAGCGATTTTCAGAAATGGCCCAACAGGCTCTGCCCGGTCATCAAGGCAAATAACAAGGGACAAAGCTACATCTGCGCTGTTGCCCATATGAATCTTGCGGCTCAGGCAAAACAGACCAGAAAAGCAGTTAAGGAAGAGTGTGATGCCGGACTAGTCAAAGTAGTCTTTCCCATATTTGTATCGGGCGAGTTCCTTGGCGTGGTTGGAGGATGCGGGCTTTTGCTTGACGATGCGGAAATCGATACATTCTTCATAAATAAAACAACAGACATTGAGGAAGAAAAGCTTGATGATCTTTCAAGTGATATAGGAAAGATAACCTCACAACAAGTTGAAGAGACAGCAATATTCTTAAAAGAACAGGTTGACAAAATAACAGGTAATTTATAAGAATTTTCTTCCTTTTATATTTGAATACGGTACCCGGAGATGTAATCCAAAATGGAATCTTCAAATGTTCTTGTCATCGGCGGCGGAATCGCAGGGCTCACTGCAGCCCATGAACTTGCTAAACTGGGTGTAAAGGTCGAGCTTGTTGAAAAAGAGCCTTTTCTAGGGGGCCATGCAATTCAGTTTACCTGCAAGGCCGTCGAAAGCTGCGCAAAATGCGGCGCGTGCATGGCTGAGGAGAAACTGAATCAGGTTGTTCATAACGAAAACATCAGAATTCACACCGAAGCGAATGTTAAGAAAATATCAAAAAACGGCCTCTTTAATTATACTATTCAATTAAGATCAACCAGCTATTCATCATCAGCAGACGCGGTTATTGTGGCAACCGGATTTGATACCTTCGATCCGGTAAAAAAACCTTATGGATACGGATCTTTTAAAAACGTAATAACAAGTCTTGACCTTGAAAAGATGTTAAGAAGAAACGGCATCGCCCTGAAGCCTTCGGACGGTATGCCGCCGGATAAGATCGCTTTCATACAGTGCGTGGGAAGCAGGGATTCAAAACTCAATCATCTCTGGTGTTCGAAAATATGTTGCGCGTCGGCGCTTCGCATGGCTCATCTCATAAAAAAAAGAAAACCCGAAACATCCGTAACATTCTTCTATATAGATATCCAGGGCTCCGGAAAAGATTTTGAAGCGCTATACCAAAAAGCAAAAGAAGATTTTCTTATGATAAGAGCGATTCCGGGAGATATTTATAAATCGGGAGAAGACCGGCTCAAAACCACATATTTTGACAGCCTGTCAAAAGCAAACATCGAGAATATATACGACATGGTTGTCCTCTCTGTCGCTATGATTCCGGGAAGCGGAACAAAAGAGATTGCAGAAATGACAGGCATAATCCCCGGTGATACAGGCTTTGTGCGATCATTTGAAAAGGGAGGCATTTCAAATTCCGGCGGGGTTTTTGTTGCTGGTTCGGCCGGAGGCCCATTATCAATATCGGAAAGCATCACCCATGCGGTAAAAACAGCATGGGATGCGTCAAAATACATCAAAAGGTTCCGGAATTATGGTGGCTGATTTGGAAATGAAAACTCTTATAATAGGAAGCGGCCCGTACGCCGTAAATGTTGCTAAAGATCTTCTTGAAGACGGAAACGAAATAATAATCGCGTCAAAAGGAGAGGTCGCGCCGATCAATGCCTCTGAAACCGATGGAATTGATCCGGCAAGCATCTTGACGGATACAAAAATTCTTTCCTGCCGGGGTTGTGCCGGTGATTTTACGATTCTCATGGGAAGCGGCGGGAAAACCGTTTCAAAAAAAATATCCGGCGTCGTTATAGCCGAAGAATATGAGAGAAAGCCCAACTTTTCCGCTTATGGTTTAAAACCCGCCCCGGATGTTTTACCCCTCTCCTTTCTTACCGGCTCCGTAATTATCGTAAAGGATACCATTAAAAAGCTACCGCAAGGCGGTAAAATCGTATTTCTTACCGGTCTTGGATATGAAAGCAATCCGGTAACTGCAGAAGAAATCATGCTTGCTTCCCTGAAGCTCCAGACGGACTTTAATCTGCAAACTTACATATTGACAGGCAATCTGAAAGTTGCGGGAAACGGCCTCGAAAAATTGTACAGAGAAACAAAAACAGCCGGAACGGTATATTTTAAATTCACAAATACCTCTCCCCTGATTCTGCAGGATAATGAAGGAAAGGTCTCAATTGAACTGATTGACGAGATAACCCGGCTTAATTTCAGAATTACACCAGCACTCACTGTTGTAGATGAAACCATATCTCCGTCCGGTTACCTGAAAGAGCTTGCATTGGTTTTCGGTCTTCATACCGGAGCAGACGGATTTCTTCAATCCGGGAACCTGCATCGGACAGGCATCTATACAAACAGAAAAGGAGTCTTTGTTGCGGGACCGTCAAGAAGCGTTCTGAATGCCGCCGACAATATAACCGATTCCGCTAATGCTGCAATATTGACTTCAGGAACGGGAATTACCGGCATAAAAGAGTCAAAACCGACTGCCGAAATTCGCAGCGGCTCCTGTATCCGGTGTCTAACCTGCTACCGGTGCTGCCCATACCGTGCTATTGACCTTGATATAAGGCCTTCCGTCATGTCTGACGCATGCGAAGGATGCGGAATCTGTTTTGCAGAATGCCCGAGAGGCGCCATTTCATTGAATCTTCCGGACAACAGAAATGCAGCGGATGAAATCAGACAGTCTGCGGGTAGCATAAAATCATCCCCGCTTATCATTGCTTTCTGCTGCAGCCGTTCGGCCGTCCGCGCAAAAGAACTTGCCATCTGCATGGGATACAGCCTGCCTGAAAATTTGAAAGTGGTCGAGGTTCCCTGCTCCGGATATGTCTCCATGGAATACATTCTGTCGGCCTTTCAGAATAATGCCGAAGGCGTACTTGTGCTTACATGTCATGCAGGAAACTGCCACTCGGAAGACGGAAATATTTTCGCCCGCAACAGGGTCGAACAGTTGAAAGAGGCTTTTTCACGCATGAATTTTAAGAAAGAGCGCCTTGAAATTAATACTCTTGCCTCAAACATGGGATATGAAGTTGCGCAGATAGTCTGTAACTTTGAAAATAATTTAAAGGCTCTTGGGTCAGGTGATTTAAAAAAACAGAAGGAGCAAAAATGAATCAGACGGAAAAGGTAATCGGTATTGAGGAATTGAATCACCGTAGATTTAAAACATTCCCCTTTTCTCATGATTTCTGCATAACATGCGGCCTCTGTTCAAGCTCCTGCCCAGCTTCGGGGATAGACGGATTTGATCCCAGAATGCTGGTCAGAATGGTGGGGCTTGGCCTTGAAGATAAGGTCGTGAATGCAAAATGGCCGTGGATATGCACCATGTGCGGAAAATGCGAACACGTCTGCCCTATGGATATCCGGATTCCCGATCTTGTAAGACACATAAGGGGTCTGCGTGAAAAGGCGAAGATTCCGGGAGTACTTCAAAAGGGTCTTGAAGCAGCTCTTAAAACCGGAAATAACCTTGCTCTTCCCAAAGAAGATTTTATTTATATATTGGAAGATGTTGCCGATGAAATAGCCGAAGAGCCGGGATTTGAAAACTTTAAAGTGCCGATAGACAAAAAAGGCGCTAACCTCCTTACGACAATCCATAACAAACTGGTTAATACCCATACCGAAGACCTGAAATACTGGTGGAAAATATTTCATGCTGCAAAAGAAGACTGGACAATAACCTCGGAGAACTGGGAGGGAACAAGCTGGGGGCTTTTTACCGGAGACGATGAAGCCGTTAAAGTAATGGCCGGAAGAATCGTGGAGCAAATGAAACGGCTTGAAATAAAGAATCTCCTCTGGCCGGAGTGAGGGCACGCATATCTTGCGACCAGGTCTGGTCTTCAAAAATGGTACCCCAAAGAGCTTGAAAAGATCGGAACATATACGGTCTTTGATCTTCTTATTAAATACATAAAAGAAGAGAGAATCAAGCTCGACAGGTCAAAATTCAAGGTTCCTGCCACATATCATGATCCCTGCAATTACGGCAGAAAGGCCGAAAATATATTCGGTCACGCTTATTATGATGAACCGAGGTGGATCCTTGACCAGTGCATGGAGAACTGGGTCGATCTTTATCCGACAAAAGAGAACCAGTTGTGCTGCGGAGGCGGAGGCGGCACGCTCACAACAGGGTACAACGCGGAACGAATCCTTTACGGTAAAAAGAAGATGGAGCAGATCAGGGCGACAGGTGCCGAAATGATAGTTGTCCCCTGCCATAGCTGTCATGGACAATTTAACAGCATCAAAAAAGAATACGGCATGGAAAATCTTACCGTGAAATACCTCTGGGAACTGGTTGCCGACTGCCTGACATTGTAATTTTGCGGAGAGTTTTGACATAGCAGAATGACTTTTTACGAAGCCGCCATAAAATATTATCTTGACACGAATATTTAAGGCTGTTATTGAAAGATCAAAATTAAGGATTGAAGCATACATTAAATGAAAAATTTATCCATTAACAACCTTGTCGGCATTATTATTCTCCTCCTAGTCGGGATAATTATTCCCTTTGGAGGAAACGGGTTGGTAATGGATTAGATTTTAACCTTATAAAATAATAAAAACCGTTATCAGCCCGAAAAGCTGATAACGGTTTTTTTTTGGAGAAAATGCCGACGAAAAGCGATCTCGTAAAAAGGAAATGCCATCGGCAAGCGAAGGAGCGGCAACAAATAGTATAAAGGGGAACCGAGAGGATTTTATGCAGGATAATAATGAAGAAAGAATGCTTACTGGCGCCCAGATCCTTATGAAAATATTAAAGGATGAAGGAGTCGATACTATCTTCGGATATCCCGGCGGCGCGGTTATTGATATATATGACGAGCTTTCAAGAACCGATATAAGACATATCCTTGTCCGCCATGAACAGGGAGCAGTCCATGCGGCAGACGGATACGCAAGGGCAAAAGGCAAAACAGGCGTATGTCTTGTAACTTCAGGCCCGGGGGCAACCAATACTGTCACGGGGATAGCGTCGGCATACATGGATTCGATACCCGTTGTGATACTTACCGGGCAGGTTCCGACGCACCTTATCGGCAACGACGCTTTCCAGGAAGTTGACATAGTAGGTATCACGAGACCGTGCACCAAGCACAATTACCTTGTAAAAACGGCTGAAGAGCTGGCGGGAGTGCTGAAGGAGGCTTTCTATCTTGCAAGGTCAGGCCGCCCCGGTCCTGTTCTTGTTGATATTCCTAAAAACATTACGAAAACGAAAGTTCCTTTCAGAATGCCTGAGGAGGTGAATTTAAGGTCATATAAACCGACTTATAACCCGAACCAGAAGCAACTTCAGAAAATCACAGGTCTTATAGCCGAAAGCGAAAGGCCGGTAATTTTTGCCGGAGGGGGAGTAGTTCTGTCAAAAGGGTCTAACGAACTGACCGAACTCGCGAGAAAAGCAATGATCCCCGTCACAACTTCGCTGATGGGACTCGGAGCTTTCCCAGCATCAGACCCATTGTGGCTCGGAATGATAGGAATGCACGGCACCTATCAGGCGAACATGTCGGTGGGCGACTGCGATCTCCTCCTTGCAATCGGCGTCCGGTTTGACGACAGGGTTACAGGCAGGACTGATTCATTCGCACCCAACGCAAAAATAGTTCATATTGATATAGACCCGACATCGATACGTAAAACAATTTCTGTATCGGTCCCTGTTGTAGGCGATTGCAGACTTACGCTCGATCAGCTTAATCAGATGCTTGGCCAAAATGAATTGGGCGCCATTCATCAAAGAAGAGAGAAATGGCTTAACCGGATCAGGGAGTGGAAAAAATCGAACCCCCTTTCATATCAGCAGGGCGATATCATCAAACCTCAATACGTTATTGACACTCTTTTTAAACTTACAAAGGGTCAGGCGATAATAACGACAGAAGTCGGACAGAACCAGATGTGGGCAGCCCAATATTATCACTTCGACAAGCCCGGGCATTTCATAACTTCAGGCGGTCTCGGATGCATGGGATTCGGGCTTCCTGCAGCCATCGGAGCCCAGGTCGCGTGCCCCGATAAACTGGTAGTTGATATCGCAGGCGACGGAAGCATCCAGATGAATATTCAGGAAATGGCAACGGCGGTTCAGTATTCTCTTCCGGTCAAGATAGTTATACTGAACAACAGGTATCTCGGCATGGTAAGGCAATGGCAGGAACTTTTTTACGGAAAAAGGTACTCGTTCACCGCAATGGAGCACGCTCCCGATTTTGTCAAGCTTGCCGAAGCTTACGGAGCAGTGGGTTTAAGGGCAACAAAACCTGAAGATGTAATGCCGGTTCTAAGCGAAGGACTTGCTTCGGACAAAACGGTTATCATGGATTTTATGGTTGAAAGAGAAGAAAACGTATATCCCATGGTTCCCGCTGAAGCGCCCATCACCGAAATGCTTCTGGTCTGATTTATACGGAACCAAAGAGACGAAAAGGAATTTAATTATGGCGGAAGAAAAACATGTAC
>Ga0315268_10007558_pt1 | contig 11429 bp, 11 predicted proteins | sample C1_top_MG_FD_204535 | JGI IMG/M metagenome (GOLD analysis project Ga0315268, IMG submission 204535) | Sediment microbial communities from Yellowstone Lake, YNP, Wyoming, USA - C1_top | ecosystem: Environmental > Aquatic > Freshwater > Lake > Sediment | place: USA: Wyoming | collected 2017-08-01 | reverse complement strand
TGAGGCATCTCTTCCTGTTATGGAGGGAAAGGCAGTGCTTTTCAAGACATTTGGGGGAGTTGACGCATTTCCAATTGCAATCGATTCAAAGGATACTGACGAAATTGTAAATATTGTGAAAAAGATATCCTCAATTTTCGGGGGAATTAATTTAGAGGACATAAAGGCGCCTGAATGCTTTGAAATAGAGAAAAAGCTGGATGCTGAAATAGAAATTCCTGTTTTTCATGACGACCAGCACGGCACTGCTGTTGTTGTTCTTGCCGGCTTGATAAATGCCCTTAAAATCGTGAAGAAAAACAAGAAGGTCAAAGTTGTTATTTCAGGCGCAGGCGCTGCCGGAATTGCAACAGCAAAGCTGCTTTTGAACTACGGCTTTGCAAATATCATCCTGTGCGACACAAAGGGAGTAATCCATGATGGAAGAAATGATCTGAATTTTGCAAAGGAAGAGATTGCAAAAGTGACAAACAAAGAAAAAATAAAGGGGCAAATCAGGGATGCGATGAAAGGGGCAGATGTTTTCATCGGGGTTTCTGCGCCGGGAATCGTGACAAAGGAAATGGTCAGGTCAATGAACAAAAATGCAGTTGTTTTCGCAATGTCAAATCCTGTTCCTGAAATAATGCCTGATGAAGCCAAAAAAGGCGGGGCAAAAATAATTGCCACTGGCAGAAGCGATTTTCCAAATCAGATAAACAATGTTCTCGCATTTCCTGGAATTTTCAAGGGGGCGCTGGCAATAAGGGCAAAAATAACCGACAAAATGAAACTGGCAGCAGCAGAAGCGCTTGCAAAAATGGTAAAGAAGCCGACGCCTGAGAAAATAATCCCTTCTGTTTTTGATAATGTTGCAGATTCTGTTGCAAAGGCTGTTAAGAAGGCTGCGGAGAAATAAAGAGTTTCTTGTTTGGAACCTCAAGCCCGAATGTTTCCTGAAGATAGTTCGCATATTCCAAAAGCTCTGAATTTGTCATGTCATGATAATATTTCATGCATCTCTCAAATGCTGCAGCATAATGCGGGTTTAATGTGTCATTTGAAACTAAAACAAGAATCTGCTCAATTCCTGCGAACCTGTCGGTTTTAGGAATTCTTCCTATCTTGCTTTTTGCAATCTCCACAAGCTGGGGGTGTTCAGGGGTATTTCTTAAATTAAAGTAAAACCTGCAATTTTCAAGAGAGTCCCACCCAGACATTTTTACTACTTTAAAAAAGCAAATATTTATTAAAGCTTTCCTTTTTCTGGAAAGGATGAGAAGAATCCCCCAGGAAGTGTTTGATGAACTGGACTCCCGCACAGATCTCCACGGAATTGTTGGGGATTATGTCAACCTTAAAAAATCAGGCCAGAAATTCTTTGGAATCTGCCCTTTTCATTCAGAAAAAACCGCTTCGTTTTCTGTGGATACAGCTCAAAATCTTTTCTACTGCTTCGGCTGCGGCGCCGGGGGAAATGCAATCACTTTTCTTATGCAGATTGAAAACATGGGGTTTGTGGACGCTGTGGGTGAATTATGCAGAAGATATGACATCAAAATTGACAGGAGACTGCTTGGGGAAAGCAAGAAAAAGATTGACTATTGCGATGTTTATGGAATGGCAGCAGGAATTTACTGCCGAAACCTTAATGACAGGGTTTTGGAATATCTAATTAAAAAAAGAGGCCTTAGCGAAGAAACAATAGAATCCTGGGATATTGGCTATGCTCCTCCTGAATGGGATTTTCTCATAAAAAGTTTGCATGATATTCCGCGTTTGAGCAATATTTCAGGCAGGGAATTGGCTGATATCGGGCTCGTAAGGGAAAGTGAAACATATGCGGGGAGCTTTTATGATTTTTTCAGGGACAGGATAATTATTCCAATTAAAAACAGGAAAGGTGACATAATCGCATTCGGGGGCAGGGATTTTTCAGGAAAAGAGGACGCAGCAAAATTTCTTAATACTCCTGAAACGCAGTTCTACAATAAGTCACAAACCCTTTTCGGGTTTCATGAAGCAGCAAAATCAATAAGGGAGAAAGGCTCCGCAATAATAAATGAGGGATATTTTGATGTAATATCCATGCACCAGGCAAAGTTTACAAACACTGTGGGCCCTGCAGGAACATCGCTGACAGACAGCCAGCTGGACCAGCTTTCAAGGGTTACAAACACCCTTTTTCTCTGCCTTGACAAGGATGAAGCAGGCATGAGGAGAACAATAGAAGTTGGGAGGAAATGCCTTGAAAAAGGCTTTAAAGTTTACGCTGCGGACTTGGGGGAGCTGCCTGACGAGAAAATAGACCCTGATGAAGCAATCCAAAAGTACGGCCCAGGGAAAATTAGCAGCCTGATAGCCAAAGAGAAGCATCTGATTAACTTTGCAATTGACAACATGCCACCTATTGAAGAGCAGGCAGATGAAATTTTTGAGCGCGCCAGAGCACTTTACCCTGTTGTTGACTCTGCAAGCACTCCTCTGCTGAAACGGCTTTATTTGATTGAGATTCTGGGCTCTCTTCAGAAGGCATATTCAAACAAATTTGATTTTGCTTTGGACAGCCTGATCAAGGACTATGTTTTTCACCTGAATTCCAAAAAACACGGCAGAAATGAAACAGACTGGGAAATTGCAGTGCTTTCCCATCTCGCAGCAAATCCCACTTACAGAAGGCATGCTGCAAATACATTAGGGCCGGAAAATTTTAGGGACAAGACAAGGCAGCTGTTTTTTGGCTTCATAACAGAAACCAGCAGCTTGGATAGCCTCTTGCTGAAGCCAAACCACAGGATTACTCCGGACATGCCATTGTTTAAAGAAGCCCAAAAAACCCACCTTAAAGATGAGTTCATGAAGTTCTGCGCAGTGCTTGAAGTTGCTGTAAGCGACGAAGAAGCTGCAGGCCTGCTTGCCGGCATAAGCCAGGTTTGCTGCGAAGACTCAAGATGCATTGAAACATTTAAAATCATAAATCTTAAAAAGGCAGTTAGCGGGCTGGAAAGAGAATTAAATTTTGCTGAAAGGGCAGGGGACGGCAAAAAAGCGCTTGAGATGAGTTTCAGGCTTGAGAATGCGCAAAGGCAGGAAAATGCCTTGAGAGAAAGGCTAAGGACAAATGCTGGATAAAGGGTGTTTTTATTGGGTGGAAAAGAATTAAGCAGGGGAACAATTGAAGAAATCAGCGCAATTCTTGAAGCAGAGGGTTTTGACAGGAGCAAACCCGTAAGAATAAAAGACCTTAGAAAGCCCGGTAAATGGAGCATTGTTGGAAAACTGCAAAGGATAGCTCTCAAAAACGGGTTTAAGGACGATGTCACTAATCTGATTCTTGCGGCAGGATGGAAATCGTGGTATATTACAGCAACCGAGGAATGCTTGGTAGCTGCACTTAAAAAATTTTACCCTTTGGAAGACTGCATTGAAGCATGCACCGGGAAAAAAGATTTAGCAGGCATCTCAGCATTTAAAAATAAAAATAGCATGGTTATGTGGGCATATGAAAAAAAATTTGAACGCAAAAAATGGCCTTCAATCAAAGATGCCATCAACAGACTTTATCCTGAGCTGCTTGAATTCCTTCCAGAGTCAATAACACTTTATGATATAATATCAAAGGTAACAAGGGTTCGGGATGTTGATATTGAGTCGCTTGAGAAAGATTTAAAAAGTATATATACGGATAGAGGAGACATTTCTCCCACAGGCCTTAAAAACTATGGCCAGATATACAAAAAGGTTGGTGTTGTCGCATGCCATCCTGAAAAATTCAGGTCAGGCAGCACAAGAACACAGGTCATTTCAAATCTGACAGGCATAAAACCTGAGGAGTTTATAAAAAGCACGCAGAAAAAAGCAAAAGACATCGGGGATCTTGCCGAGGATTTAACAAGATTATTTTTTCTTTTGATGAAGGATGTTCATAAGATGCCTGCAGAACTGGCTGAAATCTTCCATGAGCCCATTCTGAAAGTTACTGGTTCAAGAGGCGCAAGGGTTTACTTGGACGGCACAGACAAATATTTTATGCCCGACATTATCCTCCTGTCCGAGGAAACAGCAGCGGCAGTTGAGGTAAAAAGATATGGCCAAAATTATAATTGCAAAGTTGATAAAATAATAAGGCAGCTCGGTCATAAAGGAGACCTGTTTTACAGAAGTGGCGGGAAAAATGTAAAGATTGGGAAGAGATTTGCTTTTATTCACGGGCCAAATGGAAATTCAGAGGAAGTAGCGGATAAACTTTCAAAAAACAAGATTAAGGCATTCACAAGCGCTGAATTTGAGAAAGGTTTGGAGTTTGTTTTGGAAAATACATCAGCCAGCTTGCCCTGTTCTCCGGAACAAATCAGCGACATGTACCGGACCGTAGCATACTACCCTCATATGATAATCGGGAAAAGCCAGATCGCAAAGCTTGGCTATGCAAAGTGGTTTTTGAAAACTTTGAATAAGAGCCTGATTGGCGGAATTCCCTTTGAGATGCATCCTGTGTCTGTTTTTGGCCATAAAGGGAGCGACAGGAAGAATAAAAGAGGGACGTTTCAGCTGTTTAAAATCCCGCTTTCTAAACTTGAAAAAACACAGACAATAGAGTATGTAAGAAAAAACCTGTCAGTATTGGGCGAAAGGCTCTGCCTGTTTTTTGATCTTGAAACCTGCGGGCTGAGCAGGCACAGCCCAGTTATTTCGTCAGGTTTTGCCTACAAAACAAAGGGTGATTTTGTAGTTGAGATTGCATTTGCAAGAAGCCCCTGGGAAGAGGGGGCTTTGCTGTATCACATAAATGAACAAATTCCTGAATTTTCAATCGTTGTTACATACAACGGCAAAAGCTTTGATATACCTGTAATTAAGAGGAGAAGCAATGCCCATATTATCCTGGCAGAAACAATTCCGAAGCATGTGGATGTCTATAATAATGCGATAAAACCATTCAAAAATCGCCTTGGTCTTAAAACAGCAAATTTAAAAGAAATTGATGTTATGCTTGGAAATGCCAGAATAGACATTCCAGGAAGAAAAGTTCCACAAAGATATAATGAATACCTTTACGGAGGGACAGATGTCTCCCCCATCCTTGAACATAATGCTTTGGACATGATTTCATTGGCCGCGGCCTATATTTTTGCCAAAAAAGAGCTTGATATTAAGTTTTGACACATCCCTCCAAAAAGCAATCTTTATAAATAGCTTACCTGTATTCTTGCCTTGATGCAGGGCAGAAATTTTGACAAAATACTATATTACAGCACAAACAGAAAACTAAGAAACGGCTTTAAGAAAAATGTAACATTCAGGGAGGCATTGTTCATGGGGCAGGCGCCTGACAAGGGATTGTTCATGCCCTCCAGAATACCGAAATTCTCAAAAAGCGGGATAAAAAATCTCAGGGGAAAACCCTACAGTGAAGTTGCGTACCAAATTCTGAAGAAATTTCTTGCAAGTGACATCAGCAGCAGGGATTTGCAGAAGATAACAAGGGAGTCGTACAATTTTGATGTTCCGGTTGAAAAATTTGGCAGGCAGGCATACATCATGCAGCTTGACAAGGGGCCTACTGCATCATTCAAGGATTTTGCAGCCAGGATGACAGCTCGGCTGATGCAGAAACTAAAGCCAAAAAACAGGAAAATAACAGTCCTTGTTGCAACATCAGGCGACACAGGAAGCGCAGTCGGGGAGGCGTTCAGGGGGCTTGCCGGAATAAGGGTTTATATTCTGTACCCCAGAGATGAGGTGAGCAGAGTCCAGAAAAAACAGCTGGATTTGATCGGGAAAAATGTGCAGGCAATTGCTGTTGACGGAAAATTCGATGACTGCCAGAGCCTGGTGAAAGAGGCATTTTCAGATTCAAGGCTGAAATCCCTGAACCTTTCATCTGCAAATTCAATAAATATAAGCAGGGTTCTTCCGCAGATTGTCTATTATTTTTATGCCTATGCCAATGTGGCAGAAGATTTTGAGCCGGTTGTTTTTTCAGTGCCTTCGGGAAATTTCGGAAATGCTCTTGGCTGCGAAATTGCGAGAAGAATGGGGCTTCCTGTAAAAAAGCTGGTTATAGCAACAAACGAGAATGATGAATTTCCTGTTTTCCTGGAAACAGGCATTTACAAAAAGATTTGCCCATCAAGGGCATGCCTGTCAAGCGCGATGAATGTGGGAAACCCGAGCAATCTTGCAAGATTTTTCGATTTATACGGCGGAGTCCTTGACAGCGAAGGCATTGTGCGCAAAATGCCGCTGATTGGGGAGATGAGGAAAAACATTTTCTCTGCTGCAATAACAAACGATGAAACAGCCGGAACAATAAAAGAAGTCTATGAAAAATATGACAAAATAATTGACCCTCACTGCGCTGTCGGGATTGCAGCGCTTGGCAAATACGGCAGAGATGATTTGGCTGTCTGCATTGAGACAGCAGACCCTGCAAAATTCCCAGAGCTGATAAAAAAGATTCTCGGGATTTCGCCAAAAATGCCCAAATCATTATCAAAGATTATGAAAAGAAATGGAAAGGCGCATAACATGCCAAATGATTATGGAAAATTAAGGGAATATCTGATAGCACAGAAAACCTGATACGCCGGGCGGAGACAGGAAGGTTTTACGGCTTTTAGCGGGAAACCTTCACCATGGGTGCATTTAAACTGAATACTGTTGTAGGTGACCACAAAATACAAATATTTATAAATGTGGGCACCTTTTATTAATATATGTTCATAGAAAAAAGAAGGCAGGGAAAGAGTCTAAAGTATTATCTTGTCTATTCTTATAGGGAAAAGGAGGTTGTTAAGAAAATAAGGAAATATTTGGGGCTGAATCTATTACCCAATGAGCTTAAAAAAGCTGAGCTCGAAGCCAAACAGACAATTGCTAAAGATTTGGAAGAGTTAAGTACTGAAATATTCAATTTTTCCCTTACAAAAAAACAAGTGAAACTCCTTAATTCGCTTGACAAAGAGATAAAAATCCATCACCTGGATAAGAAAGAATGGCACAGGTTTACAGAAGAGTTTGTTTACAACACCAACGCAATAGAAGGCTCAACAGTCCAGCTTGGAGAAGTAAAGGAGATAATAGAAAAACAAAAAATCCCGGAAAATAGTGATGAAATTGAATCAAAAAATGTTGCAAAAGCAATGGGATTTATCAGAAAAATAAAGCAGGATTTATCATTTGCGCTGATTAAAAAACTACACAGAATATGCTTTAAGGGCACAAAAAGCTTTGCAGGAAAATTCAGGAATGTTGAAGTTGTCATAAGAGATGGTAAAGGGGAGGTTGTGCACGCAGGAGTTCCATCAGCCCAGCTAAAAAGCGCTTTAGATGATATGATTTCTTGGTACAAGAAAAACAAGAAAAAATTCAAGCCATTGATTTTAGCAGCAATCATCCACAACCAGTTTGAACACATACATCCATTTCAGGATGGAAATGGGAGGGTGGGAAGGCTTTTGTTAAATTTCATATTATTGAGAAACAAATACCCTCCAATTAACATACTGCTGGATGACCGAGCAGAATATTACTACACATTGCAGGAATACTCAAAAAATCATAATCTGAAACCAACAGCAAAGTTTCTGATAAAACAATACAAGAAGATGATAAAGCAGGTGACTACAAAAAGGAAAAAACATTAAATTGTGGTCACCCAGATACGCCAGGCGGAGACATATCAGTTTTCCGATAATTTGAAGAAAACCCATATTGCCGGGATGCCAGAGAGGGGGTTGAGAAAAAAGATTTATATATACTGAAGTTTTTTATGCCCATAAAGGAGGCGTTATTATGGGAAAAAATCAAAACAAAATTCTTGGTTGGATTGGTATTTTTTTGCTTGCTTTAAGCCTTTTGTTTATTGCCGGCTGCGCACAAACCGGACCGCAAGGTTCTAGAGGAGACACAGGACCAGCAGGCCCACAGGGTCCTAAAGGAGACACAGGAGCTATTGGGCCAGCAGGACCGCAAGGTTCTAGAGGAGACACAGGAGCTATGGGACCAGCAGGCCCAGCAGGACCAGAAGGCCCGCAGGGATTAAACGGCTCCAAAGGAGTATCTGGCTATGAAATAGTAAAAGTGTTTGACAAGACAGAGGTTTACTGCTCATCAAACAGCAAAAAGGTCTTGGGCGGGGGATGCTACTGTGAGAACATGAATAAAGAGTTCGTCCTGTGGACAATACCATTATCAGGCACTCCAAACGGCTGGCAATGCCATTGCCGTGAAGAAGGCCAGCCATGCTGCAATAATCCATGGGAGATCTTTGTAATCTGCGCAAATGTGGGCTGATGCCAGATTTTTTTATTTATTTTTTTAAGTAAATTATTAGATAATGATTCATAACTGGGGATTACATCAGGCAGTTACCAGTGCTTTTTGTCCGGATGATATTATCTAACTGATTCTTGGCCTTATATCAGGATCAGTGATTATTTTAACTCCTCCTTGCACAAGAATTTTTTCAGCTATCTCAAAGCGATAGAGTTCGCTTCCCAGAAATTCAGGTATAAGAACATTTTTTTCAATATAAATCTTGTTTGGGGTAACAAGTTTTTTTATTCCTGCATGAACTATTGCCTCTGCGCATGCTGCGCACGGAAACCAGCCGCTCATGTAGATGGCAGAGTTCTGGAGAGACAGCCCAATCCTTGCAGCCTCTGCTATCGCCCTTATTTCAGCATGGACAGGGTGGCAAAGAGCTTCAATGCCTGGAAATGGCTTATCCCTGTTGATGCACTCGCCGTTTACAATGCAGGTGGGAGACCCATTCCAGCCCAAAACATATTTTGAACCTGCAACTATCAACACAGCCAGAGGGTTATTTACGCAAGTCAGTTCTTTTTTCAGCGTTTCCTCCAGCAAATCCCTAACTTCAGAGCTGTTCATAGAACTGGTATGAAAAGAAAAAAATATAAACTTAACTAAATGGTTAAAAAGGGTTTTTGGCGGGAAACCGGTATCTTAGAATTTTCTCGCTTTTTTAAAGTTTTTTATCTTATCTCTGCGAGGCACCCATTAGAACTTGTATCAGATATCATTTTGCATGTTGCTTCTGCCTTTGCCTTGTCCACTGACATGAACGCCCCTGCAACCCTCCTGAAGCAGTCATTCCTTTTCAAGTCCAGGGAATTGCATAGTTTGATTGAGAAATCATAATTTTCCCTTACCCTGCTGTCAAAGGAGAACCATACATTCCCAAAGCAGTTTGAAACCTGGATTTCATCGCTTAGCTTCTGGCAAACCTCAGCAGCCCTTTCAGGGTCTGTTGCGCTTAACTTGTCTGCAACATTCATGTAGCAGTTATCCTTTAGTGTCAGCGAATCGCATATCTGAATAGCAAGAACAGGATACTTTTTAATCAGTTCAGGGGAAGACATGAAGTAATTAAGGCAATTATTTTTTATGTTCTTGTCAGTTATTTTGTTGCAAACCTCCACTCCCTTTTCAGGGTCTGCCTCGAAAAGCCCTGTCCCGATTTCCTGATAGCAGTAATCTCTGTTCATCCCTGTTCTTGAATCGCAAGCTGATAATTTTACTTCTGTGCTGACATTTGCAGAATTGCCAAGAACGCTGTTAAGGCAATGCTCCCTGAAATTGGTGTCATCTGCGATGGCATTGCACAGGGTGATTGCTTTCTTCTGATCTTTTTCAGCCACGGCAGTATTTTCTATGCATCCCTTTATCCAGGACTGGTCATCTGCTTTTTTGCAGATTTCTATTTTCTTATCAGAATCACTTTGAGCCTTTACAACTTCCCCTATGCATCCGAGTTTGGCGTTATTGTCAGGCATGAGAGAACAGGCCTGGAGGGCAATATCTGAATTGTTGGCCTGCAATTGTGAAATGTGCATGTAGCAGCCAATTTTGTCATTGGGGGACAGCCCTTCGCATGCCTTCATAGCAGATTCAGGGTCTTTCAGTATGTTTTCATCAGAAAGCTGATTGGTGCAGGAGCTTAGCAAAATAAAAGATGCAATAAGAATTGCCAGGATTAACATCTGCCTCTTCATAGGGTTCCTTATTAATATCATATTTATAAACATTTCGAGAATCAAGCCAAAATCAAGATACGCCAGGCGGATATCCTATCCTTATGGAACTTCCTTGCGTATCGAACTTCTGAAGAAAACCTATGAATTTGGGAATATGTCCAGCCATATAATCCTTTCTGAACCCTTAAATTTGGTCCAGGATTGAAGATATCAGAGATTGCCTATTGCAATAAGCAGTTTTCTATGCCCTTCTATCAATTTCTCAAATCTCTCCAATTCTTCCAGGACAATCTTGCATCTTGCCTTATCTTTTGAATTCCCTGATTTTGCCATTTTTAATTGTTTATTTCAACATTCTTCCTGCTTCTTCAATGAACTCCTCTGCCATACGGATTATCTCCTCTGCGGATTCCTTTGAGAAAGTCAGGTCATAATCAGCACTTTCTCTTAAGCCCATTGCATCATCAAAATAGCCTGAAAATTTTCTATCAATAAGTTTTTCATTAACATACAGCTCCCTGAATGCTATAAGAAGGGCAAAATGTGACTTTTCACGATAACCTTTCTTATAAATGAGTGCTCTTACGGAATGAAATATTGAATAATATGCCTGTATTGTTGCCCATTTGTAATCTTCATTTTCAAATGTTTCTTTTGCCTTTTCAAGATCATATTCTGAGCCCTCAAGCTCCTTAGCAATCATATCTTTATCTGCATCTATCTTCTGCAACTTATCCTTTCCCAGCATCTCATCAAATTTACTGCTCATCTTTCTCTGACTAAAGAGTTACTCCTTCATTAATTTTTCTATATAACGCTACGTCCTTATTTTTTAATGTCATAAATTCATTTGAATTAATTATTATGGGAGATATTCTTCTTTCAAATTTAAAACTATGCTTATGGATAATGTCTTTAACTTTCTCTTTTTGATTTGTCAATATAAAAATATCAATATCACTGTCTGCATTATCCTCACCCCTTGTTGTGCTGCCAAAAAGGATTATTTTTTTTGATATGTTTTTTAATTTTAAAACCATCTCATTGAGCATTAAAAGATTAAGAAATATTTTGAAATGTTTTAGCAAAGGACTTTCTGTTTCTGCAAAGTAATAGGTTTCCTTCCCTTTTTTCTCTCTTTTTATTATGCCTAAATCGCTCAGTTTTCTCAAACCCTGGCTGGCAGAGCCAACGCTGATTTTTGTTTTCTTGGAAATTTCCCTGCAATACATTTTTTCACCAGGATGGCTTGCCAGATATCCTAAAAGTTCCATATCCTTATTGTTCATAATATTGAACATATGTTCATTAAAATGAACATTAGTATTTAAATGTTTCGGTTACGCAAACACATTACACAAATATATCTTACGCCAGGCGGGAATCGAACCCGCTTCTCAACCTCTCTGCACAATTAAAGGGAGGTCCGCTTTTCGCAGAAAAGCAAGG
>Ga0315268_10007557_pt1 | contig 11430 bp, 9 predicted proteins | sample C1_top_MG_FD_204535 | JGI IMG/M metagenome (GOLD analysis project Ga0315268, IMG submission 204535) | Sediment microbial communities from Yellowstone Lake, YNP, Wyoming, USA - C1_top | ecosystem: Environmental > Aquatic > Freshwater > Lake > Sediment | place: USA: Wyoming | collected 2017-08-01 | reverse complement strand
AAAAACGAAAAAGGCGACATTGAACCTGTTGAGAACCACCTAATAGATAAACAGAGATACTTCGACAACGCGCCAGGCCGAGACTTGACAGAATCCTATCGAATGGACCTGTCAAACGCGCTGTCCACAATGGGAATCACGGTTGAACGGCAACACCATGAAGTAGGCTCAGCCCAAAACGAAATCACCATCAGGTACGCTGACCCGCTAACCACATCCGACAACATAATGCGCTACAAATTCGCCGCCAAAGCCACAGCCGACAAGAAATATGGCTGGACCGCAACATTCATGCCCAAACCGTGGCTCGGCAAAGCAGGCAGCGGAATGCACATCCACCTTGGCTTATTCAACCCGAAAACAGGAAAAAACCCGTTCTATGACCCGAAAGGCTACGCATACGTGTCACAGGAATGCCGATACTTCATCGGCGGACTCCTAGAACACGCCAAAGCACTCTGCGCCGTAGTCGCGCCTACAGTCAACAGCTACAAGCGGCTCGTGCCAGGCTACGAAGCACCAGTGTACATTGCATGGAGCAAACGAAACCGCTCGGCTCTCGTGAGAGTGCCAGCGTTCTCGCCTCAAAACGGAAAAGAAGCCAGAATAGAATTCAGATGCCCCGACCCGCTGTGCAACCCTTACCTCGCCTACGCCGTTGCCTTCGAAGCTGGACTGGAGGGCATCAAGAAGAAGATCGACCCAAGCGAACCCGTCGAAACAAACATCTACCACCTAAGCGAGCAAGAACGCAGAAAACTGGGCGTCGAAACCCTACCCGCTCCCCTGAAAGAGGCGTTGGAAGGGTGGAGAAGCGACGAAATCTGCACAAAAGCGCTCGGCACAGAAGTAACCGAAAAGTACATGGAACTCAAAATGCAGGAATGGCGAGAATACGAACAACATCAACCAAAAGACAAGAACCAAGTCACTCCATGGGAAATTCAAAAATATCTCTACGCGTAACACTAAGCTTTCGGCTTCTGCGTCAAGTCCTTGATTTCCGCTTTCTTGAGCAACTTCACATGCCTAACCAGTTCGCCGATAACAGCCTCTAAGACCCTCTTTCCCTTTTTGACAGAAGCCGTTGACTGTTCCCCAAAGACTCCTGAACCTGTTTCATCAACACTGTCCAGCGGAAGCGTCATCCCCTCCACCTGCAACACATGTCTACGAGGCTCTTCGTCAACCGCCTTAGCTATACTCACAAGCTTGGAGTGCAAAGCCAAATTCACCGAAGTCTCCTCTGCACCTGCATGCCGCCGTTCTTCAGGCGAAAAAAGCTCTGGCAGAAGCTTCGCTGAAGCTGGCCACCACTGAAAGACAGAGACGAAAACGCCTTGTTCCTTCAAGTCTCTAGCCAGTTCGGCAAGCGCAGGCAAGTTGCCGCCGTGGCCATTGACTATCACGATTTTGCACACGCCATAATAGCGAAGCGCCAGACACGTTTCCTTCACGTATTCTTTGAAAACCTTAGGAGATATGAAGATGCTCCCCCAAAACTGCCTATGATGCGAACTGACGCCGAAAGGAACAACAGGCAAACAAAGAACCCCTGTCCGCTTCGCGGTTTCTTCTGCCAAGGCTTCGGCTATCAAATAATCTGTTCCAAGCGGGTTTGCGGGTCCATGCTGTTCATTTGAGCCGACGGGAAGAATCGCCATGTCATTCTTGGCAAAATATTGTTTGGCTTCGACCCAGCTCATCTCGGAAAGCAACACTTTCAATGCTTTCACCTTTCTTTCACGAAATCGTTTTATTAAGCGGCAATGGAATATAAAGATGCAGTCTAGCACGGTGAATACCCCTTGAAAGCTCTCGTTCTAGCAGGCGGCTTCGGAACAAGGCTCAGACCGTTGAGCTGCACAAGGCCGAAGATACTCTTTCCAATCGTTAACAAGCCCTTGCTACAGTGGACCTTCGAAAGACTCGTCAGAAACGACATAGACGAGGCAATAATGGCGGTCAACTACCAAACCGAGGTTGCAATCAAACAGCACCGAATACCAAGACACGGACTGCACGTTACATATTCACGCGACCCGCTGAGAAAACCGCTGGGAACCGGCGGCCCGATAAAAAAAGCTGAAAAACGCATAGGCCACGACTCCCCCTTCCTAGTTCTGAACGGCGACATATTCGCCGATGTCAACTATACTGAAATTCTTAGACTCCACCAGAAAAAAAATGCGGTCGCCACAATTGCCCTCCACCAAGTTGAAGATCCAAGCAGGTACGGAGTAGCCGAACTGGCAAAAGATAGCCGCATAAAGAGGTTCATTGAGAAAGCGCCACAAGAAGATGTGCCAAGCAACCTGATAAATGCAGGCGTCTATGTCCTAAGCCCTGAAGTCTTCAAACATATCCCTAAAGGCCGAGCAGTCTCAATCGAATACGAGGTTTTCCCAAAGCTCGCCGAGGAAGGAGTACTTTACGGGTACGTTTACGATGGCCTATGGAGAGACATAGGCAAGCCCGAGGATTACTTGGAGATAAACAGAACTCTAATCAACTCAGCAACAACCCAACCGACATGCAGAATCGGAAAAGACACAAAGCTCAGAGAACCAACAGCGTTTGATAAGAAAGTCTCCATAGGGAGAAAATCAGTCATAGGACCTCACGTTGTTTTGGGACGAAACGTAACCGTCGGCAACAACGTTCACATTCAAGATTCCATCATTCTCAGCGGGACAGCAGTGTCCGACTTCGCTTCGATAGACAGCGCAATAGTCGGCGAAGGCGTGTTCATAGGAGAAAACGCCAAAATCGGCAGAGGATGCATCATCGGCGACCACGCCAAAATCAAAGACAACACATCACTCACCGAGCGAGTCTCAATTTGCCCAGCGAAAGAAATCTCCGAAAGCGTACTAACGTCGAAATGCATCACCTGAAAGGAGAACAAACCAGCATGTTCACCCAAAGGCACCTTTTCGGAACAAACGGAATCCGCGGACTAGTCAACAAGGAACTAACACCGGAAACGGCTATCAAAATCGCAGCAGCAACAGGCACATTTTTCGAAAATGGACGTCTACTAGTTGGATATGACGCCAGAACGAGCGGACCCATGCTTGCCAAAGCCGTGATTTCTGGCTTGAACGCGGCTGGATGTGACGTGTTTCTAGCTGGAATGGCACCCACACCAGCACTGCAATATGCGGTAAAGAAGCGCAAACTGGACGGCGGAGTAATAATAACGGCATCACACAATCCACCAGAATACAACGGCATAAAAGTCATCTGGAACGATGGAATAGAAATCTCGCGGGAACAAGAAATACAGATCGAAAACGTGTTCTTTGACCAAAAAATACGCTACGCACGGTGGGACAAGATAGGTGTAACACGCGACCTGCCCGGCGCAATTGAGGATTATATAGAAGCAGTAGAAAAGCACGTGGACGTCGAAAGAATAGTCAAAAAACAGTATCATGTCGTCGCTGATGCTGCAAACAGCGTAGGCAGCCTAGCCGCACCGCGCCTGCTACGAGAGCTTGGGTGCAAAGTTACAACCATAAACGCAAACATCGATGGAACATTTCCTGGAAGACTGCCTGAACCTCGCCCTGAAAATCTTGGTGAGTTGGCCATGACTGTTAAAGCAGTAGGTGCGGATTTGGGCGTCGCCTATGATGGCGACGCAGACCGTTCAGTCTTCGTAGATGAAAATAGCGACATTCACTGGGGCGACAAGACTTTCGCTTTGGTTGAGAAACACTTTCTGAAGGAGAATCCTGGCGAAAAAATCGTCACCCCAGTCAGCTCCTCAAGCCTCGTCAAAGACGTTGCGGACGCTTACGACGGAGAAATCGTCTGGACCAAAGTCGGAAGCGTGACTGTCTCTCAAACCATGAAAAAGCTGCATGCAAAGCTCGGCGGTGAAGAAAACGGCGGCATCTTCTACGGTCCGCACCAATCGGTCAGAGACGGAGCAATGTCCACAGCCCTGATCTTGAATATAATGGCGAAAACCGGCGGGAAGCTTTCAGAACTGATAAGTGAACTGCCGAGGTATTTCATAGAGAAAGCCAAAATAGAGTGCCAAGAAGATCTCAAGGAGAAGGCTCTGGAAAGACTGATTGAGCAGACGAAGGGGCTGAATGTCAACACAATCGATGGCGTCAAAATCTGGTTCAAGGACAAAAGCGCCATTCTGATAAGACCGAGCGGGACGGAACCGATCTATCGTCTGTATGCAGAAGCCAAAACTCAAGAAAGCGCTGAGAAGCTCACCAAAAAGTATCATCTGGAACTCAAGAAAATAATTGAAGCCTTGAAAAAGTAAGTACTAAACAACCGCGACACACTGTTGTTGAACCTAAGCCTTTCTCGAATACAAGCGGCACTTAGTCCATTGAGGTCAACACAAGCAAGTATAGGATGAAACTAAGTTTTTTAGGCACTGCCCGCTATTACACTTCCCTTACCGAAAGGCTGAACAGCCTCTCACACTAACTGCCGTGGAGAGCATTTACATGTCATCACCACCAATAATCGCAAAACCAGAAGAAATTGACAGCCCCGAAAAACGCGGGAAACATACGGTCAGCATTATAGGTTGCGGACAAAACGGCGTCCTACACGCCTATCTTCTCGCCGAAGCTGGTTTCAAGGTCACATGCGTGGATGCAGACCAGACCGTAGTGAGCCTCCTCTCGAAGGGAAAGGCCCCCTTCCTGAAACGCGAAATGGAGGCCAAGCTAAGAAATCACGTGAGAACAGGATTCCTGACACCGACGAATGACACCAAGGCAGCCGTTTCACAAAGCGATATCGTCATCATGACGGTGCCTGTGAAGGTCGACGAAAAGAGAAAAGTTGACTACTCCAAAATAGAGAACGCTTGCAAGCAGGTTGGCTCAAGCCTTCAACATGGCACACTTGTAATCGTCACAAGCATTATGGGGTTCGGCGCCACCGAAGGCATGATCAAAGAAACGTTGGAAAACACTTCAGGCCTCAAAGCAGGAACCGACTTCGGCCTAGCCTACAGTCCAGCTGGAGTTCTGAACATCCAAACGGGAGGCTCTCCACCAAGCCAGGAGCGAATCGTTGCCGGAACCGACAAAAGCAGCCTGAACGCCGCTTCAGCTATTCTGGAAATTGCTACAAAAAACAGAGTGAAAAAAACCCAGAACATAAAGACTGCTGAACTTGCCACTCTCTTCGAGATAACGCAACGAGATGTTAACGTCGCCCTCGCCAACGAGCTTGCCATTCTCTGCGAAAAAGCAGGTACAGACTACCTTGACCTTGACGGGCTTCTCAGCGCTAGTGAAAGCCCCCCACTGTCATTGCCAACACTTGCCAACAGCGACATTCAAAGGGAACCATATCTCTTGCTGGAGAACACTGAGGACCTTGACATGAAGCTTCGAATGCTTACAGTTGCCCGTGAAATCAATGAAGAAACAGCCAAGCACGCGGTCAACCTAACCAAAGATGCGTTGCGGAACTGTGGCAAGACTTTGCGAAGAGCAAGAGTTTCTCTGCTCGGAATTTCGCAAGCTCAAAACGCGAAAGGCGCCCCTAAGAAGATACTGAAACAGCTTGCGAAGCTTTTGGAGGCGAAGGGCGCCAAGGTTGGCTTCTATGACCCGTACTATTCAGACAATGAATTAGGCGACGTTAAGGGTGCGTTCAAAAAAACTTTGAGTGACGCTGTCGAAAACGCTGACTGCGTGATGATTCTGTCCGGGCACGACCAGTTCAAACGTCTGAACTTGAAGAAGTTGAAGGCCTTGATGAAGATGCCGGCTGCAATTGTGGATCTCGAAGGAATCATTGAGGCAGACAAGGTTGAAAAGGAAGGTTTCATATACCGCGGGTTGGGAAGAGGAGTTTGGACGAAATGAGAAAACTCGGCGTAGCTGTTATAGGTACTGGGTTTTGGGGAAAAAACCATGCAAGAGTCTACACGGAACTGGCAGAAACGGATCTGATAGCCATCTGCGATATAGACGCTGAAAGGGCAAGAAGTGTTGCAAAGCAGTTCGGCGTAAAACCCTACGTAAACACTGGAAGCATGCTGAAGAACAAGGACATCGAAGCAGTAAGCATATGCACATGGTCAACATGCCTCGCAAAAGAAGCACTCAAAGCGCTGAAGGCAGGAAAGCACGTGTTAGTTGAGAAACCAATGGCTGCAAACTCGAAACAAGCCCAAAAACTACTGCAGACAGCCGAAAAAGAGGCACTGCACCTCACGGTCGGCTTCCTCATGCGATTCATCCCAGGCCTGCAGCACATTGAACGCGCAGTCAAAGACAGAACGATCGGCGAACTCGTGTGCGCCACTTCGAGAAGAGTTTCCCAGTGGCCTGAAAGAATCGGCGACGTAGGAGTGGTCAAAGACACTGCAATTCACGACATAGACGTAATGCGATACATCTTCAACGAGGACCCAGTAGCCGTCTACGGAAAGACTGGAAACATGACGCATACAAGATTTGAAGACTACGCCCAGCTGATGCTCACATTCGAAGGGGGGAAGACAGCCTTCATCGAATCCAACTGGTTGACGCCGTACAAGACAAGAATGCTGGTGGCCACAGGAAGCAAAGCCATCATGAAGCTTGACTACATCACGCAAGAGTTAACAATAGAGAACGAGAGGGAAACCCTGCAGCCGCGATATCCAGTGAAAGAACCTTTGAAGCTTGAGCTGCAAAACTTTGCAAAAAGCATCTTAGAAAATGAGAAGCTTCTCGCTACTGGAGAAGACGGTTTGAAGGCCTTGCGAATAGCTGAAGCAGCATTGAAGTCTTCAGCCACAGGCAGAGTAGTGAAGCTCAAATAATAAAATCAGGATTTCTTAGGCCCAGTTTTCAGTGCAAACGGTTTACCCTTAGACAATATTTCCTCCGGAATCTTGTCCTTCCACTTCTTGAGAAATGGCAAATCCTCATTTTCCTTGCGCAGATCATCTGGAAGCATCTCCGGAATCTCGTCACGTATCGGATACCATCTCAAACACTTCGGACACACGATTAGGCCCTCCACGATCTCCTCTTTCTCCTCGAAAACGTGCAGTTCAAGCGGGTGATGCTTGTCAATAGGACAGGCAAGTATTTCCATTAGCTTCTTTTTGATAGCAAATTCCTCCGGGGTACCTTTGTTATTAAACACTATAAAACATTTTCATGCGCAAAGTGCTTTTGACCGTAGGAGTTGATCCTAATATCCAGAGCCACCTGATGCCAGTTTGGACCCGTTGTTCGAACGATGCGACCCAATTGAACGACAAAATCAACGTCTAAATGATGGAGCCTCTCGATCACCCTGGACTTCACCTTCTCGATTGGGCTCTCATTCCTGTTGGCATATTCAAAATCATAGTAGTGTATCCATCCGCCGCTTTTCTTCAAAGCCAACAACGCAGTGGGCATATATTCCAAAGCTTTTTCGGGCAAAGGCATGAGGACGCGATCTGCCACATGAGCTAATCTGTTCCCAATTACCTGTTTTGCATCGCCGAGCAGCGGGATCACCTTCCCGTAAACGCCGTTTTTCCTGACGTTTTCCCTCATGAATCGAAATGCAACGGGATTAACATCAATCGAGTATGCCCTAAAAACGTTAGAATGCTTAGCGATGATTATAGAAAAGCAGCCGACCCCAGCAAACATGTTCACTAAGACTTCGCCGTGCCTGACTTGCTCTGCAATCCGCATTCGTTCGTGGATGAGTCTTGGCGAGAAGTAGCATTCTGCAACATCAACGGAGAATGTACATCCGCATTCCTTGTGAACTACTATCGTCTTATCTTCGCCAGCAACCCACTCTAGCCTTCGCAGCCTGAAGTCACCATAAACAGGCCCTTTCTGAGCCAACACAGTTTTGACGTTTTTGTGAACGCACATGACAGCTTCAGCAATGGCGCGACTGTACTTTTCAGATGCTGGCGTTAAACGAACAACGGCTATGTCGCCGATTATATCGTAAGAATTGTAAACACAAGCCAAATCCTCAGAAGGAAGAACCTCTGAAAGGAGTTCTCTCAGTCGCTTCTTCAAATTCTGCCTCGCCCGCAGAATATGAGAGCGTCTGGAAACATTTAAAAGCACAGCAATTCCCCTCTCTAGGAAGAGGAAAACATCAATGGAGAAAACGCCAACTGGAACCGTTTACGAATGTGTGAGATGCGGGGCAAAGGTTCCTTCTGAAGAACTGGAGCTCCGAGGCGGAGAAATAAAATGCATTGTGTGCGGCTACAGAATTCTGAAAAAGATGAAACCGCCAGTTGTCAAGCGCATCCAAGCAAGATAGAATTTCGAGACTAACACGTATTCTACTCTTTCCCTGAAAGGCCAGTTACACATGTGTTGCTGAGACCACGGTGATGGTGCTAGAAGATTTCTTTTTCGCCTATCTTGCGGAGAGCTCTCCCGCGAAGCTTGACTGTTTCAGTAACGAACTCTTCAGGTTGTCTTTCAACAGTCTTTCTCTTTATGGTTTCTCCGCAAACCCCCTTCGGCAACAATCGTCTCTTGAGGCACATAGCATACAAGCAGTTTGGGACATCACACGTCTCTTCTGTCCATCTGCACCATGCACCATCTCGCCGATAGACAACAGCATTCTTCGCACATTTGAACGATTGACATGTTGGAGAACAAGTTTTTGCTTGAGCCAATACTTGCACGACCTTCGACCAATCTATTGACAAAACTCTACTGTTGCAGCATTACTCCGCTAAGAACTACTGTTCAAAAGACTTTATATAAAGTTTTTTCCCTCAAACTCCTTATTCAGACTCTAACTTTCAGTCTTCTTGGGCTTCAGGCGCCTTCTTCTATAGACTTCAATCGCTAGAATAAAGAGCACAGTTGCTACGATTATCACCACTGTTGTCAGCTGGCTTGTTTCGACCAAGAAGCCCGCCAACATCACGTACTTGTTAGCTCTCATCTCGATCGTTGTTGACGTGACGACTGAATACGTGCCTTCCGTAAACGGTTGCGTTTGATCTGACAGATAGACAACTACCTGCAGACTGCCGCCGGTAAGTTCGCTGAACACGGCGCTGCCATCAGCCTGCGTATGGTTTGAACGGGGCATCGCGCCTTCTCGATGCAATGTGACGTTAACGTTCGAAATTGGTTGTCCAAAATAGTCAAGAATTCTGATTGTGACTGTCAGTCCGTAAAGCTGGCAGGGCAGGGATATGTTCTGATTTTGGAATAAGTTCACGGCTACTTCATTCAGTTTTATGCCGTCTGAGTCGTAGGCTCCTATTTGATACTTGCCAAAGGTGCTTTGGAAGATAGCCATTCCTTCAGCGTCGGTTCTATTTTCGTAGTGTATTCCGCCCATGTTCTCTTGGACCTTCACCAGAACATCACTGGCAGCTTGATTGCTCGCGTCAGTGACGTTGACCTGTAGCATGAATGTTGGGCAAGTGACTGTCACATTGAACCAAGCTGTCAGATTTCCATCTACCAGCAACGTCTGGATGTTAGTTGTGTTGAACTGTGTACCATAACGTGAAACGTTTAGAACGTAGTTGATGTCTGGCAACAGTGAATGTGCGACAGCTGTTCCGTTGATGTCCGTCGTGTTCTTGTTCTCTGCGGTTTCGGGCGTATCCGCACGTGCTAGGAACGTGCCCGCTTCAGGAATTCGAATCTCACTCCTATTAACCAACGCCAAAACAACAATTCTCAAGTTTGTAAGGTCACAGGTTATGTCTTGCGACATCGCACCAGTGACGTTTATCCAGCCTTCGCCTACTGTTTCATTCTTGTAACGTGCTTTGTAACTGTAGTCTCCAGGCTCAAGCCTAAGGGCAACTAAGCCGTCTGAGTTGCTTGTCTCGTTACAAGCGGGGTCTCCGTTCTCAAAGGCCGTGACGTTCACGTTTTGCACAGGTTCGGAAGCAAGGTTCCGGGCGGTCACGTTGACAGCGTAGCCTGGGACTGTGAAGTTTTGGACATCAGGCGGGTTCTTCACTGTTGCATTTAGGGAAGTAATGTTGACAGTGTACGTTCCCATTGAGGCGTTTAAAGGAACAGCCCAGCTCGTGTAATGAACTATGCCGAACTCATCAGCCCTCTGGTCTGCAGAATAGTTAACGTCTTTTCCCGTTATTATGAGAGTGACGTTTTCACTGGGCTGATAGAGCGCTTTGATGTCGACGGTTTGATTTCTGTGGTATTCGGTTGAGTTTGTCAGCCCTACGGTGAATGAACCTGTTCCAAGCGTGGAGTTAAGCAGCACTTCATATTCGCCGACGAGGCTCGTGTTGGCTGGCGGAAAGTCTCCAGAGTAGTTTGCGATGATTGTTCCGTTGCCGGTAAGCGACGTGGCAACGCTAAGCATTGCTGTGTAGGAAGCGTTGTTCACCGTGTTGTAAGGTATCTCAACCGTTACATTCGCAACGTATGTCGTGTTTGACTCGCCGCCAGTTATGGTCACATTGATCGGAACCGAGTCGCCTTCTTGCCGCTGCCCAGGAGGGTCGATTTTCGGCACGTCAAGGTAGTATGCAGTTGTGACCGTGAAAGTTCTGGTGTCTTTCTCTGCTGTGGTCGCGTTCATGTCGATTACCGTCACGTTGTGGGCACCGGCCACTGCATCTGGAACAACAAACGACGCGTTAACACTGTTTCCTATTGCAGTCCCGCTTGTGATGTTAAATTCATCAAACATCACCTGAAACGTCCCATTCACGGTGCTTATGTTAGCTGTCAATTGCACGGTGTCATTGACATGCCCCGAGGAAGGATCCAGGGAGATTATGCTCGTCTGAGCCTCTGCTTTAGGCAAGAATGGGAAAGTCAACATGATGGAAGACAGCATCAAAAACATGAACGCCAATGGTCTGATTTTTCTCAACGGAGATTTTTCCAAACGCTTTCCCTCGCACATCCTACTCAAGATTGTGAGCATTTCTAACACTGGGCCCATTTTAAACTTTACTTTTTATCCTGCGTCTTTATCTTTCCCCCGTGGAGAAAACTTGATAACCTCCTCTGAAGTATGAAGTTCAGAACCATTCCTCTCTCCCTGACGTATGATTCTCTCCATGAGCCTCAGACCGGAAATCTTCGTTCGAAAGGCAGGGATAATTGCTTATCCCACAAGCCCCAGTTGCCAATCCGCCTGCTTTCTCCTCTGCCTCTAAAACGAGTGTACGCAAGCCAAAAACTGCCGAATGAATCGCAGCGACTAAACCTGTCGATCCAGCACCAACAACAATAGTATCATACACGTCGTTCACACTCCTCTATCATTAAACCACATATGATCCTCAAAGAATTGACTGGACGAAAGTATGCAAGATTCTAACGATTCACAGCAATAGTCGAGGGACCTAGGCCTAGCGCGCTTGGGTGTTTAGAAATTAGGTTAATCATCAACGAAAAGGTCAGGAAAGGGGCCGAAGTCTGCAAGATGAAAGAAACATCCATTGATGGGCAAACA
>Ga0315268_10007556_pt1 | contig 11431 bp, 10 predicted proteins | sample C1_top_MG_FD_204535 | JGI IMG/M metagenome (GOLD analysis project Ga0315268, IMG submission 204535) | Sediment microbial communities from Yellowstone Lake, YNP, Wyoming, USA - C1_top | ecosystem: Environmental > Aquatic > Freshwater > Lake > Sediment | place: USA: Wyoming | collected 2017-08-01 | reverse complement strand
GGCCTGGGGCGCGAGTTTGAGCCCTTCGATCAAGGCGCCGCCCTTGCCGATGCGCTCCGGGAAGACCAGGTGGCGCACTTCGGGATAATCGCGCGCCACCTGCTCAACCACCCCCAGCGTGTTGTCGGTGCAGCCGTTGACCACCACGACGAACTCGAATTTGCCCGGATAATGGTCGCGAGCATACTGAAGATAATGGCGCAACGCCGGCCCAAGGCGCTGCTCCTCATTGTGGGCTGGCATCAGCATCAGCACGCTCGGTGCGCTCATTCCGCCTTCGCTTACCAATTCCGGCGCGGAAAGAAAATGAAAATCGCAACTCGCCAACCCCCCTCACCCTTGCCTCTCTGCCCCTGAGGGAGGAGAGGGACAAAGCGCCGGCGCAGGCACGGCTTGCGTCACCCTTCGGCGCGCCTTGCCTGGGCCACGCCGCGCGGCTCAGCCTGCCGCTCAAGGCTGACTTGGCACCGGCACCAGAACCACCCGGAAGCCAATGCCGTAGCCCCGGTAGCGGGGCGTGAGATTGGCGCGGAAAGCGGACCGGCAGTAGTCCCCGTCGAAGTGCCAACTGCCGCCGCGAAAGACGTGGCAGGAGCTCGACGCGGGCCCCTTGGGATCAGTCACACTCCCGTCAGGCAGCGAACTTGCATACCAGTCCAGACACCACTCCGACACGTTCCCGTACATGTCATAGAGGCCCCTTGGATTGGGTTGCTTCCGGCCCACGGGGTGGGTTGTGTTCCCGCTATTGGCCGAATACCAAGCGTAGTTAGTCAACTGCGAATAGCCCGGATCATTCCCGTAATAGAACCGCGTCGTCGTCCCCGCCCGGCACGCATACTCCCACTCCGCCTCCGTCGGCAGACGATAAAAATACGCGCTCGTCAACCGCCCCGCCGCCCGCTCCCGCACCGTCAGCCTGGCGCAGTAGTTCGTCGCCTCATACCAACTGACACTCTCGACCGGGAGATTGGTCTCGCCCTGGAAATGGGACGGATTGCTTCCCATCACCGCCTGATACTCTCCCTGGGTCACCTCATGGCGCCCTATCCAGAAGCCACGCGTGATCATCACCTGCGTCGGCGGGCCTACCTGCGTCGGCGGGCCTTCGTCGGGTTGGCGGTCCTGCTCGCTGGTCGGGCTGCCCATGGTGAAGCTGCCCGGCGGAATCCACACAAAACCGGCCGGCCCCGCCGTCAACGTCGCTACTCGGCTGGTCGCCTGTCCCCAGCCGTTGCTCACCACCACCGTGTAAGCTCCCTCATCCTCCCGAGTCAGGTTCCTAATCGTGAGCGTTGCCCCCTCAACTCCGCTCACCCGCCCGCTGGGCAGCAGCTTCACACCGTCCTTGTACCACTGATAGTAAAGCAGCTCCGTCCCGGCGGCCCGCACGGTGAATGTGGCCGCCAGGCCGGGGACGACGCTTTGGCTGGTGGGCGGTTGCGTGATGCGCGCCGGCTCCCCATGCCCGGGCGCGTAGGCCAGAACCACCCGGAACCCAAGGTGGTTGCGCTGCGCGAAGGGCCGGTAGCCGTGGCGGTAAGCCGACCGGCAAACGGGCCCGGGGCTCGTCCAACTGCCGCCGCGTATGACGTTGGATGAGACGTTGGATGAGCCTGCCGAAGGCCCCCTGGGATCAGTCAAACTCCCACCACGGTAGGTCCCATACAAGTCCAAACACCACTCGAACACGTTTCCGTGCGTGTCGTACAAACCCCAGGCGTTCGGTTGCAACAACCCGACTGTCTGCGGTTGCTGCCCACTGTTGGAACCATACCAAGCGCAGTCGCCCAACTGGGCATAGGCCGGGTCCTCCCCATAGCTGAACGCCGTGTTGGTCCCCGCCCGACACGCATACTCCCACTCGGCCTCCGTCGGCAAACGATACACCCAATCTCGCGGCAAGCGCCCGGCTCTCCTCCTTCGTTAAGTTAGCTTGGCGCAGTAGTTGGTCGCCTCACTCCAACTGACCTGCTCCACGGGGCGATTGATGTTTGGCGGGTACCGAGGCGGGCTGAACCAGGAGGGATTGTTCGTCATCACCTCCTGATACTCGCCCTGGGTCACCTCGTGCTGGCCCATGAAGAAACCCTTGGTAATCGTCACTACCGTCTGCGGACCCTCGCTCTCAGACCGGCCCTGCTCAGTGTCTGGGCTGCCCATGGTGAACCTCCCTGGCGGAATCCACACCAAACCGGGCGGCGCCGCCACTTCCAGGTTGGTCATCAGCGGCTTTCCTGGCACCACGGTGACAGTCGTGGTATTGGTTGCGTACCAGCCCAAGGGCAGCTCGAACGTCCACTGTCCGGGCAGGAGTCGGAGTTCCACCCTGCCGGCGGCATCCGGTGTGTGCTTATTGCCACTGACAAAGATCGCGGCATTGGCTGGGGAAACCTTGACCGTGACTTCCACCGGCAGCGGGTCCAATGTCAAGTCAACTGTTATCGCCTTTGCGGGCTCAATCTTCACGATTTTGCTGTTGGTGGCATAGCCCCGCTTCGTGGCCACAATGGTCCACGGCCCGGGCGGGAGCATTAACGACCTGCCCAGGAAATTGGTTGTCAATCGCCCACTGGAAGCGGTGACGGTCGCGTCGCTGGGCGTCACATTCACCGTCAACTCCACCGGCAGCGGGTCCAGTGTCAAGTCAACTGTTATCGGCTTTGCAGGCTCAATCGTCACGCGTGTGCTGTTGGTGGCGTAGCCCCGCCCCGTGGCCACAATGCTCCATGTCCCGGGCAGCAGCCTCACCACCCCACCCAGCACATTGGTTGTTGATCGCCCGTTGGAAGCGGTGACGGTCGCGTTGGTCGGCGTCACGTTCACCTCCACCAGTACCGGCAGCGGCACCAGCATCCCCAAGTCAACCGTCACCGGCTTGCCCAGCTCCAACCTGACGGTCGTCTTGTTGGTAGTGTACCCGTTCAATCGCGCCTCGAAGGTCTGCTGTCCTGGTCGAACTTCCACCTTCCCTCCGGCGTCCGGTCTGACCCTACCGCCGTTGACAAAGATCTCGGCGCTAGCTGGGGAGACCTTGACCTTGACCGCCACTCGCGGCCCCAGCCGGGGTGCTATCACGAAGGCCGCAAAAGCGACCGCTACCACCAGAACGACCAGCCAGACCACAGGGTGGGACTTCAGCCACCAAAGGCCCCGGCGCCGCCGCGCTGCCTCTATCGCCTTCGCCTCGGCCTCCCTGCGGGCTTGCTCCTCGGCCTCTTTGCGTGCCTGCTCCTCAGCCTCCTGCTGCGCCTTCGCTTCGGCCAAGCGCTTCTCCTCGGCCACTCGGCGAGCTTCTGCCTCCGCCTTGGCCTGCTCCTCCGCTTGGCGCTCTTCCTCGGCCAGCCGCCTGGCTTCGGCTTCTGCCGCCAACCGGGCTGCTTCGCGCGCCTCGGCCAGTTGGCGCGCCTTTTCTTCGGCCAAGCGTTTCGCTTCCGCCACTCGGCGGGCTTCGGCCTCGGCCCTGGCCTGTTCCTCGGCCTTGCGCTTGTCTTCAGCCAGTCGTTTGGCTTGAGCCTCGGCCGCCAGCCGGGCCTTTTCCTCGGCCAACCGTTTCGCTTCCGCCACCCGGCGGGCTTCGGCCTCGGCCCTGGCCCGCTCCTCAGCTTTGCGCCTCTCCTCGGCCAGCCGCTTGGCTTCGGCTTCCGCGGCTAACCGGGCGGCTTCACGCGCCTCAGCCTCTTGCCGCGCCTTTTCTTCGGCCAAGCGTTTCGCCTCGGCCAAGCGCTTCTCCTCAGCCACCCGGCGGGCTTCTGCCTCGGCCCTGGCCTGCTCCTCAGCCCTCCGCCTTTCCTCGGCCAGCCGCCTGGCTTCGGCTTCCGCCGCCAACCGGGCGGCTTCACGGGCCTCGGCCTCCTGCCGCCCCTTTTCTTCGGCCAAGCGTTTTTCCTCCGCCAGTCGCCGGGCTTCGGGCTCGGCCTTGGCCTTTTCCTCGGCTTTGCGCTTTTCTTCCGCCACCCGCTTGGCCTCGGCCTCCGCAGCCAAACGGGCCCGCTCGCGGGCCTCGGCCTCCGCTTTGGCGCGAGCTTCTGCCTGCCGATGGGCCTCCAAGAGGGCCGCCAGTTGTTCGAGGCAGTCGTCGGTCCGCTGACTGAGCCGGTTGATGCGGCCACTGCGCGCTGGGTGCCGTTCCAGGCGGCGCAAGCGCGCCAAGCCGTCCTGGATGGGCTTGAGTTGCGCCACCAGCGCCTTGATTTCTTCGGGCGAGCGGCCTGACTCCGGCGAGACCTCGGACGCGCCAAGCAAGCTTCGAGTGGCCTCTTCCAAGAAACCGATCCATGTCCCCGCCCAGACGCCGTGGCGGGTGTAGATTTCGAGGATACGCCCCACGTCACCGGTGTCGGCGGCCTGGGCCGCCTCCTCCAGCAGCGGCGCCGGGATTGACTCCGCTTCCTCAGTGGGTACTGGCCCGCCTTCGGTGCGCCGGCCACGGACCGGCATCTGGCCCAAGTCGCTCTCGCCCGCCGCATTCTTCGCGGTGACCCAAAACGAAAGCTCCCGTCCGGGCTTGATGTTCCGGTAAAGCAGCTCCGTTTTCGGCGCCTTCACGGAGGCCGTGACCATCGGTTCCGTCGTAGCCCCAGGCTCAGACCAATAGACTAGGTATTCGGCCGCCCCGGCCACCGCCTCCCACAACAAAAGCACTCCGTCGTTCCGGTCGTTGGAGGCTCTGACCCCAGCGGGGGCCTTGGGCCGGAACAAGCCCCGGACCAGCGCCTGGTGTTTGGCCTCTTGGAGCTCCCGCTCAACACAGCGGGGCAGCTCCTCCTGGTGCTCGACAAAAAACCCCTCCAGTTCCTGCCGCGCCGCCTCGGCGGCCCGCGGTGAAGCGGCTCGGCTCAAGGCCTCCAGCCGCTGGCGGTATTCGCCGGCAAAGGCCCCGAGTTCCTCCGGCAGCCGCGCCAGGTCCTGCCCAAGCTGGCCCAACCGCATGGCCAAGTCGCTGAGCTTCTGCAAAGCGTGGACGCGGCCCGAGGTCAACTCCCGCAGCCGGCGCGGGCCCAACCGGCTCCATTGCTCGCCGGCATCACGGGCCTCATACTTGCCCACCTCGGCAAACCTGATGACCGTGCCATCAGGCGCGGTCAGCTCCACCCGGGGCCGCAGCGCCGCCACGCGAAAACCAAGCGCCGCCAACTCCAGCTCGGCGAGCGCCTTCGTGAACTCAGCTTCGAGTTGGGCGCGCTTGGCGTGGAGCGCCGCCTCGATGTCCTCGAAGCGCTCGATCCGCGCCTGCGCCAGCCAGCGCCGGCGGATGTCGGGAAAGCTCACGGCAAGCCTTCCCCCTGCGCCGGCCCGAAGCGGGCCGCCAGTTTCGCCGAGGCCAAGGTTGGTGGGGCCTGAATCAAGCATTATGCCAGACTCCGCGCCGCGCCATCCAGGGGCGGCGGCTTGAGCGTCATTTTACCCAAGCGCCCCGCTCCGGCAATGCTTATTTGTCCGCGTTTGCGCGCGACGCAACCGGTACTCGAAATGGCGTTTGACCGCCGGCCCAGAAAAACAGTGGCGGAATTAAAGCGGCGGTGGTAGAAGGCAGTCCTGGCGCGGCGCTCAAAGCATTAACCATCAATTGACAGGAACCATGAACCCGGCAGCGAAGACCTCGGCCTCAACCCAAACCCTATCCCGGCGGCAGTTCATTCGTTCCACCGCCCAGGCGGCGGCGGCCGGCACGGTCGTGGGCGGGCCGTTGGCCGCGCGCGGCCAGGTGCTCGGCGCCAACCAACGGCTGGGCGTAGGATTCATCGGCGCCGGCTCCCGCGCCGGGGCTCACTTCCAATGCGTGCACTGGTTGAAGACCCAGGGGAATCTGCCGGTCGAAATCGTGGCGGTGCACGACCTCTACCGGCCGCGCATGAAACGGGCGGCCGACAACTGGAAGGCCAAGACCTATGGCGACTGGCGCGACCTGCTGGCCGATCCCGCGGTGGACGTAGTCTGCATCGCCACGCCCGACCACCACCACTGCCCGCAAGCCATCGCGGCGGTGAGGGCCGGCAAGCACGTGTACTGCGAGAAACCGGTGAGCCACTGGCGGCAGTTCCACTTGGTCAAGCAACTGGCCGAGGAGGTGCGCAAGTCGGGGCGCGTCTTTCAACTCGGTGTCCAGTACGTGAGCGACCTGGCCTACCACCAAATGAAGAAGCTGGTGGCGGAGGGATTGATTGGCCAGCCAATTCACGCCGAGTGCGGCGTGTTTCGCGTGGGCGACTGGGGCGAGCGCGGGATGCCCGTTGACGACCCGAACGCCAAGCCCGGCCCAGACCTGGACTGGGACGCTTTTTTGGGCGATGCGCCCAAGCGCCCCTTTGAGGTGAGCCGCTTCTTCCGCTGGCGGATGTATGAGGATTACGCCGGCGGGCCGGTCACCGACCTTTATCCGCACTGCCTCAGCCCCGTGGTCTGGGCGCTGGGGCTTGACTTCCCGAGCTTGGTAGTGGCCACGGGCGGCAAGTTCCGCTATGCCGAGCGCGAAGTGCCGGACACCTTCAACGTGTTGATTGACTACCCGGAGAAGGTCACCATCGCGGTGCTGGGCACCCAAGGCAATGATTACGAAGGCACCGGCGGGCGGCCGCCGCAAATTCGCATCCCCATTCTGCGCGGCTGGGAGGGCGCGCTGACGGTGCGCAAAAGCGCGACGACCAACCAGTTCGTCGTGGCGTTCATCCCGGCCGAGGGATCAAAGAAGGAGCCGCGCGAGTTTCCCATCGAGCGCGGCGAGAACGTCACCGTGCTGTGGCAGAACTTCATCGAATGCTGCCTCAAGGGCCAGCCGCAGACCTGGAGCACGGCGGAGCTGGCCTACCGGGTGCAGACGCCGTTGATTATGGGAATGCTGGCCTATCGCGACGGCAAGACCGCCAAGTTCGACGCCGCGAAACAGGAAATCATGGTGTGAGTAATCGGGCGGGGAAGCCAAGGAAGAGTCCTAGCACTTAGCAGGCGCTGGTTCAATTTGAAATTCTCAATTTACAATTGACAATTTGCAATTCCCATGACACATACCCTAGGCCTCATCGCTGGCAACCGTTCGCTGCCACTGGTCTTTGCCCGCCTGGCACGGGCGCAAGGGGTCCAGCGCCTCGTGGCCGTCGCCTTTGAGGGCGAGACCGACCCGCAGTTGGCGCCGCTGGTGGACGAATTGGCGTGGCTTAGAGTGGGGCAGTTGGGCAAGCTGGTGGCGGCCTTGAAGGGGGCCGGGGTGACCAAGTGTGTCATGCTGGGGCAGATCGCCCCCAAGAACTTGTTTGCGCTGCGGCCCGATCTGCGCGCCGTGCAGGTGCTCCTGCGACTCAAAGAGAAAAATGCCCAGAGCCTCTTCGGCGCCGTCGCTGAGGAACTGCTCAAGGAGGGCATTGAACTGGTTGAGGCCACGCCTTGGCTCAAACCCATCATGCCCGGGGCTGGTTTCCACCTTGGGCCACCCCTATCAGACACTCAGCAGGCCGACATGGCCTTCGGCTTTCGCATCGCCAAAGAAGTCGCGCGCCTGGAGATTGGCCAGACGGTGGTGGTCAAAGACGGCGCGGTGTTGGCCGTGGAAGCCTTCGAGGGCACAGACAAGTGCCTGGCACGCGGCGGCGAACTGGCTGGGCCAAAAGGCGGCGCCGTGGCCGTGAAAGTGGCCAAGGAAAGGCATGACCTGCGCTTTGACATCCCCACCGTCGGCTTGCAGACCGTGGAGACCTGCGCCGCCGCGGGCGTCTCGGTCCTGGCCGTGGAAGCCGGCAAGACCCTCCTGCTTGAGGCGGAAAAGATTCAGCCGCTGGCCAAGAAGCACGGTCTAACACTGTTGACCGTGGGACAGGACGAAGAGCCGAGCACGAAATGAATTGACTGGGAAATGCCCACGGACCTCCGCCCGCGCGAAGCGTTTGGCGTGCGGCGGCTTGCCGGCGCTTTTGGCTCCCCCGACCGACTGAAAGCGGACAAAGCGATATGAAGCCAAAGCACTCGAAATACAGATCCTGGAGGGACAAGCTGGAGCATCCCGCTGTCGAAGGACTCCCGAAGGTTGTGGAGGTTCCGGAGAAGTGGCGAAAAATCATGGGTGGCCGCCGTGTCCTGGTTCCGACTCCGATGATGGCGGATGAGGAAATCCGGAAGGTCGGCGACGGCCAACCCCTCACCGTCGGCCAACTCCGACAGCGGCTGGCCAAGCGTGTAAACGCCGATTCGACATGTCCTCTGACGCTGGGCATCTTCCTGCGAATCGTCTCCGAGACGGCAGAAGAAGACCGCCAGAACGGCCGGCAACCCATCACCCCGTACTGGCGGGTGGTCATGGACGACGGCCGTCTGCGTCCGAAGTTCCCGGGAGGCGTTGAGGCGCAGGCCGAACGCCTCCGGCACGAAGGACACCGTATCGCACCCGGCAAAGGCAAGCAGCCTCCCCGCGTTGCCGACCTTCAGAAGCTCCTTGCCTGAGCGCCGTCAAGGTCGGGCCAATCGCCAACTTCGCCTGTGTGCGCCCGCAGCCGGTTGCGGAGCTGGCGCTCCTCCGCGCTGAGATCCGTGCCAGGTGCCGCGCTGCCGACGGTCAACCGCTCCAGGGAGAACCTGGCCGTAGCCTCAGAACTCCTGACCCCGTGGAAGTTGGCTGAACCAATCCTGATACCACCCGGACAGGGCTTTCGTGCGTAACTTGTTCATTTCCAATGGCGGAACCCTTCGGATGGTGTCAGGAATTTTCCACGGCTAACGGAGAACCGTGCGACGGATCAGGAGTTCTGAGCCTCCGCCGCCCGCGCCGCCTCTTTGACCCCAGCTTACAGGCGATTCCGAAATTGGCTGTGGAGCGGGCGCAAGGGTCAATCAGGGGTAAACGTCGAGGATACGGTGCCAGAATTCCTTGTTCCTGAGGTTAACTGGGAACCCACGCTCATCCTCCAATTGTATGACAAAATCAAAGTTGACTTCGTCTTCCAGAAACTGGCCAATCTCACGCAACGCTTCCTGGGCCATCACAACTCGGATATGGTTTGGGTCAGGCCTGCACCAATTCGCCTTTCGCTCAAGCTCCTGCCTTTCTTGCGCGTCACGAGCATCTTCCTGTTGGTCACGTCCTGCGGGAAAAAAGCACTCCCCACGAATTTCGCAGTACAGTGCCTAAACTGTAGCCGTTCGCAGCTTTCTGAGCGCAGTCTTTGCCGCGTCAACGAGTTTCTCGAACCGCTCGTGGCTGGACGAGTGATCGCGGTCAGCCGCCCTGACCTGTGCCTTGTCTTTGCACTTCTCCAAGTCGGCAACCCGGTGCTTCAATGAGTTCACCTCGTTTTCTTTCTTCGCAATTTCCTTCAGTGCGACTTGATACTGGTCTTGTGCTTCCCTCAGCCTGTCCGCCGACACGCTTGTCGGCCCCGGCAGAGACTTCAGCAATTCATCCAGCCCATTTAGAAATGCATCGCGCTTCACACTCCAGGTTGACGTCGGCACTGAGGTTCCAATCCGACTTGAGACCGCATCACCAAGCTCGTGGAGGTAGCTTGCGCTGGTCACATAGCCGGCCTGGGTGACGGCAAGTGTGGCTCGGAGCCTTCCCTTGTCCATCGGCGGGACCACAATCGGAAAGCTGGGCAGGCCCATCCCCCACACTGCTCCTAGTTCACAGAGGCAGAAATCGCTATCGAAGAAGCTCTCGCTCAGCAAGGGGATGACGAGGTTCGGCTCCTGAACCTGTTGCCGAAGGTACTCAATGAAGCTGGGCGCGCCGGCGGGGACTCCCTTTCCCTCCAAGCTCGTGCAGAGGATCTCATTTGGGGCGACCGCGCAGCCGGCAGTCAGCAGGTCTGCAAGTCGGTCTGCTAGGAGCTTGTCCTTGGAAGCGTGGCTCAGGAATACCTTCTTCTGCTGCATGGCGATCTTTGGGGCACCCAATTCCCGCTGCACGGTCCTTGATCCTCTCGTTGATAGGCTGCTTTACCTCCGCCAGCCACGCCTCCAACTCGGCTGATACGGCATTGCCTTCTTAAAGCTCGGCAGCGCTGTTTTCCTAAAGGCCTGCAATGGCCAAGCCCTGCACGATCTTCCGGGCGATGATCCCCCGTCGCTCCTTTGTCACCACGCCGCGGCGCTGGCGCAAGTCGCCCTTGGCCACGCTGTAGAGCAAATCACAGCGGCAGGGCGTCTTCCAATCCAGTCCATCCGCCTGGTCCAGAACCACCTCGTTCACGCGAGGCTCACGCTCACTACCGGGGCGCATGGTCCGGCACTGCAAGACAACTACCTCGGGCTTCGCATCAATCCGCGCCTGATGCGACACCAGCACCACTGGATGCTCCCCATGAACGTCCGCTGTCCAGATTTCCCAGGCCTTCACTCGGCTACCCTCCGCACCTGGGCCGCCATCCTCGCCCGGATCAACTCGCCATCGTCATCCGGCTCGGCATAACACCGCCGCCACTCCTCTGAAGGCAGCGGGTCCACGGCCGTCACACGCCCGGCCTTGACCGCCCCCACGTCCGTCAACTGCGGCAGGCCGAGCTTAATGCTGCGCCGCATAATGTCCGCCATGCTTAGCCCCGTCTTCGCAGCCGTCTGCTTGATTATGGCCGTCAATTCTCGATCCAAGGTGAGCGGATACGCCGTCGCTTTCACACAAACACTCTAAGGCTTGCCAGTCGAAAGTCAAGCCCTGCGGCTCGATTGCCCGGCGCGGCGGTCTGGACTTTTTCCTAATCGAGGATGGGTCAGGCGTGGAGTTGGCTCGCCAGTTGGCGCTTGGTGCGGGAGGACCCAGGCCCGGCGCGCGGAGCGTACAACGAAAAGGCCCGCAGGCCGCGTGGCCCGCGGGCGTGAGAAGGGCAGTCTCCGCCAAGTTAGTCGGTGACCTTGATCTTACGCGGTTTGACTTCCTCGGCCTTGGGCAGACGCACGGTCAGCGCGCCTTGGTCAATCTGCGCGGAGATGCGGCCGGTCTCGATGGCCGGGTCCAGCACAAAGCTCCGGCGGTAATCGCCCTGGGTGGACTCGCGATGCAGGAGGTCGCCCTCCGCTCGCCTGGCCTGCTTGCGGCCAACGATGGTCAGTTCGCTGCCCTCCAGCAGGATTTCCAGGCCCTCCTTGCTTACGCCGGGCATGTCGGCCTGGAGCACGTATTCGTCCTTGGTTTCGCTGATGTCCACGCAAGGGCAGACGCACGGGCGCTGCGGTGGGGCAACTTCACGCGTAGCTTCAGATTTGGTGAGTGCGTTCATGACGATCGTCATCGGTTGTGCCCTTGGCGCGCCGGGCGCGCCAAGGGCGGTATTGTGGTTTGGCAAACCTTCGGTCCGAGCGCGGTGCCCCGCCTTCGGCGCGCCACGCCCGGCGGCTCAGGCGCCGGTCAGCTCACGTTGACTTCGATCTGGCGCGGTTTGGCTTCCTCCGTCTTGGGCAAAGTGATCGTGAGAATGCCGTCCTTGTAAGCGGCCTTGACGGCCTCCGCCTT
>Ga0315268_10007555_pt1 | contig 11435 bp, 9 predicted proteins | sample C1_top_MG_FD_204535 | JGI IMG/M metagenome (GOLD analysis project Ga0315268, IMG submission 204535) | Sediment microbial communities from Yellowstone Lake, YNP, Wyoming, USA - C1_top | ecosystem: Environmental > Aquatic > Freshwater > Lake > Sediment | place: USA: Wyoming | collected 2017-08-01 | reverse complement strand
CTGCGAACATTGCTATGGTTAGCAAAAGATTGAGGATGTAGAGATCAGTCACGTCCGTAATTGTTCACCTCCCTCTTGTGTCGCATGCGTCTTATGCTATTTTAGCAAAACTCATTTAAATCAAGCGCATTATAGCAACTGACTGGGATAAAGAATGAGTGTTTTGCCGCAATTAGGTTTTCAGCTGGGTGCAGGCGGAATAGGCGGTTTCATAGTTGGATATGCTGTCAAGAAGATAAGCAAGCTCATAGCCCTAGTGATTGGCTTGTTCCTGATTGCACTGATCTACTTGGGCACGCAGGGAATAATCAGCATTAACTACGGAGCGCTGTGGGATTGGGTGTCTAGTTCATTTGGTTTAGCTAACTCTGCATTTTCGTGGCTCGTTGGCGTGATATCCCTTTTGCCTTTTGCCGGAAGCTTCATCGTCGGCTTTCTCCTAGGCTTCAAAATGGGCTAGCTAAAAGCCCGTTCACAAGTTTCAGTTAAACCTCAATGGGGAAAAATATTAATACCGATAGTTCAACATTGTTGACACTGTGAGCTAAAGTGGAGGAGCAAGAGCCACAGGAACAGCAGCCGCAGAAGAACTCACTGCCCAAGTATTTTCTTCACGGATTCTTGTTTTCCTTACTCACCATTATCCTCGGATTTGTAGGAATGTTCTTTCTTCTCGCATTGACGATAGCAGGACTTTTTATAGGTTTCATCATAGGCATTTTGCTGATTCTCTTAGCCGTGGGCGTGCTGAACACTACCTTAACAAGCCTGTTGTGGGACATTCCGATAAAAATGGGCATAGTGAGCCTCTTGGGCCATGGCTTCGTCCTGTTGCTTGCACTACTCCTCGTACACATTCCAGCTATAATCGTAGCCTTCGCAACCGCCCCACACCCGTTAAGTTGGATCGTGAGCATCATGTCCTTCGTCGCTTATGCTTTCGTCGATGGATACGTGGCAAAGAACGTGGCTGGAATGTGGGAGCAAGAATACGAGTCTGGATATGATTACGAAGCAGGCTACCAGAACAGCAGCGAGCAACTTTAAATTCATGTAGCTCATTAATCTTTTGAAAACTGCACATTCCATAGTTGTTGGGGCGTTTCAAGATTGGACAAGTTTCCAGCAGAAGAGTATAGGCTTCCATTTTTCAAAGAGGAAGGCTATGTTAGAAAACTGTGTCCCAAGTGTGGTAAATATTTCTGGACACAGCATCCTGAACAAGAAACTTGTGGCGAAGCAACCTCGGAAGGATGCGCCTCTTACACCTTCATAAGCAATCCGCCCACGAAAAAGCGCTATGACCTGCGTGAAATGCGGGAGGCTTTCCTGTCATATTTCGAGAAGCATGGACATGCACGGATAAAGCCTTATCCAGTCGTGGCCAGATGGCGAGATGACATTTACCTGACACATGCAAGCATCATTGATTTTCAGCCTTACGTGACGGATGGGATTGCTCCGCCGCCTGCGAACCCACTTGTGATTTCTCAGCCGTGTATCCGTATGGTCGACATCGCAAACACTGGGCCAACGTTTGGGCGGCATTTAACGCTTTTCGAGATGGGCGGTGCACATGCATTCAATTATCCTGATAAGGAGGTTTACTGGAAAGATCAAACCGTCCGCTATCACCACGATTGGGTTACAAACGATTTGGGCGTGAAGTCTGAAGAGATCGTTTACAAAGAAGAGATATGGTGTGGAGGCGGCAACGCTGGACCGTGCGTCGAATCGATTATTCGAGGCTTGGAAGTTGCGACGCTTGTTTTCATGCAGTACAAGGTCGTCGGCGACGAGTTCATCAAGCTGCCGATTCGGACGGTTGACACGGGTTATGGCATAGATCGATATGCTTGGATAAGCCAAGGCGTGCCGAGCGGCTTCCACGCGATCTACGGCGAAATACTTGACAAGATTTTCAAAATGGCAGGAATCAGCAGATTCGACAAGAAATTGCTGGAGAACATTGCGAAAGTTTCAGGCCTAGTGAGTTTGGACAAGACAGCCAGTCGGTTGGAGACTAGAAAGAAGGAAGCGAAGCTCGTTGGCATAAGCGTGGAAGAACTTGACAAGTTCTTGGTGCCGATTGAAAACGCGTTTGCAGTTGCAGATCACACCAAATGTTTGGGCTTCATACTTGCGGAAGGGGTCGTACCGTCGAATATTCAGGAGGGCTATTTGGCCCGGCTCATCTTTCGCAGAGTCTATCGTCTGTTGAAGATGCTGGGCATTCAGGACAAGCTGTACGACATAATGGATATGCAGGTTAATCATTGGTCAAAAGACTTTCCACAGTTGCGGGAAATGCGCAACGAGATAATCGAAATGCTGAAAAACGAAGAGGTCAAGTTTGAGGAAACTATCACACGGGGCGAGGGAATGGTAAAACGCATCGCCACTGAACTGAAGAAAAAGAAGAAGAGCAAAATTCCGCTTGAGACCTTGACTGAGCTGTACGATTCGCATGGGCTCCCACCGGAGATTGTTAAGCAGGTGGCAGAAAAGGAAAGCCTGAACGTGGAGATTCCGGACAATTTCTACACTCTGATTGCAGAGCGCCACATGCAGATGTCCAAACCACTTGAGGAGGAAGAGACGAAACATGAGGAATGGCTTGAGAAAGCCGTGAAAAATGTTCCGGCGACGGAGATGTTGTACTATGATGATCAGTACATGCGGGAGTTCGAGGCCAAGGTTCTCAAGACAGTAGGCGACGATTACGTGGCTCTTGACCGTACATGCTTCTATCCTGAGGGTGGCGGACAGCCTGCAGACAGCGGTCACTTAACGTTTGGCGGCAAGAAAGTTGAGGTTGTCGATGTTCAGAAAGCTGGCAAGGTGATTGTACACAAACTGAAGGGTGCTGTGCCGAAAGTTGGCAGCACGGTCAAAGGTGAAATTGATTGGAATAAGCGGTACAGTTTGATGAAGAACCACACGGCTACGCATGTTATTGGCGGCGCAGCTAAGCGTATTCTTGGTTTGCATGTTTGGCAGTACGGAACGCAGAAAGGCACAGAGAGCAGTAGGCTTGATATTTCGCATTACCGTAGGCTTTCGCTGGATGAAGCGCACAAGATTGAGACTTTGGCGAATGAGGCTGTTTTGAGAAACATTCCAGTCGACATTGCTTGGCTGCCGCGTAATGAGGCGGAAAGCCGTTACGGTTTCAGACTCTACCAAGGCGGTGCGATCCCGGGCAAAGAAATCCGCGTGGTCAGAACAGGCGACTGGGACGTTGAGGCTTGCGCAGGGACGCATCTGAAAAACACTGGCGAGATCGGATTCATAAAAATAATTCACACAGAAAGAGTCCAAGACGGCGTGGAGAGGCTCACGTACTCTATTGGGATTCCAGCTGTGAAAGCAGCGCAGAAGAATGAGCAGCTGTTGCTGAAGCTGGCAGAGACGTTGAACGCCCCTGTGGAGAAACTGGATAAGACGGTGGAGAAGCTTGCGAAGGAGTTGAAGGAAGCGAACGCTGAGCGGAGAAAGCTTGTTAAGGAGTTGGCAGAGCGCGAAAGTGCAAGTGTAGAAGCGAAGGCTGCTGAGGAGATTGAAGAGATAAACGGTGTTAAGCTGTTGAAACGTGATTTCAAGGATGAGATTGACGTTGAACGCATGATCCAAACGGCAAGCGAAATAATCAAGCGAGACGAAGCAACTGTCGTAGTGTTCCATGGTTCGAATGACAAGAATGCACGGATAATGGTTATGGCAGGAAAAATAGCGTTAGAGAAGGGAGCTAACGCCGGAGAGATTGTGAAAGAAGTCTCAACAATAATTGGGGGCGGAGGCGGAGGAAGACCAAATTTCGCGCAAGGCGGCGGAACACAACCGAAGAAGCTGCCAGAGGCAATCAGACAGACTGAAGAAATGCTGAGGAAACAGCTACACAATAGTCGTTCTTGATTTTGTTCTGGATATGTGTCGGTTTCCGGAGTAAGTGCTTTATTAAGATTTGCGATACTGTTGTTCAAGGTCGCGCACAAATGAAACTCTTTAAGAGAAACGGAAAAGCCCGAGAAAAATGGAGAACCGCCGCCCGAATGATAGACTTACACAAAACAAAGGTAACCATCATGAAAGCCACGAAAGGCAGACCACAACCAGTGCAACACTTGCCACCATGGTTCTATCAAAAAATGCTGAACGCAATGCCAGACGATTCTTGCGCTCGCGACTCTGTTAAAAATAATCCTGAAATGCCTCAGCGGCGCCTTTCAGAAGATGTGCACCTGAAACTTTTGCAGTATTTTGGCTGAACTATTGCTGCTGTTGTCAGAACCGCTTTTTCTGTCTTAGTAAATATAACATATTTTGTGGCTTTGAGAAGTTGTAGGCTACACGGAGTTTGGGTGAGCCGCTTGTTAGACGTGTGGCTCTTTCACGATATTACGTTGCGATCTTTCGGTCGCTGCTCGTAGTGGTCGTGCAACTTAACCCTCTTGCACTCATTGGTACCCTCATAAGAGAGTTTGTATGAGCCTACGAGACCGTGTGGTTCTAACCCGACCACCTAACGCATTGCCATCCAACTTGATGGCTTACCCGTGTAGCCTATCTTAATACACAAGATTAACAGACATTAAAACATTACGGTCTCCAAATCCACACGTAGAAAACAAGCAAAAAAGCCAAAATTCGACAAAAACGACACAAAGGTTCAATCTGTACAAGGTTGGAGGCAGACGCCCGAGAGAGGGTCTTCTAAAACCTGAGGAATGGGTCCGTATTCGTTACTTTTTGGCTCCAATAGTATTTTGAAAAAGTAGTAAAGCATTAATTCATGTTTGCAGTTATTAGTTTGCGGTGCTAAGTATGGGGGATAACGTTCTCTGTTCGTAACAACAAAAACTTTAATACCCCTCAGACTCCTTCAAACAGCTTTATGGCCTTTTTGAAACAAGTCGAAGAGAAATGGCAGAAAAACTGGGAAACCCAAAAGCTTTTCCAAGCCGATCCAGACCCATGTAAGAAGAAGTTCTTCATAACTTTCCCATATGCATACATGAACGGCCCACTCCACGCTGGCCACGCCTTCACCGCCTCGCGGGTCGATGCATATGCGCGGTTCAAGCGCATGCAAGGCTACAACGTGCTTTTCCCGTGGGCATGGCACTGGACTGGACAACCGCTTGTCGGCGCCAGTAGCCGCGTGGCAAAAGGCGACGAAACATTCATCAAAGGCCTACGGGAGATCGACGGCGTCCCAGAAAACGAACTTGAAAAATTCGTCGACCCGCTCTATATGGCCACGTATTACACGAACGAAGGCCGCATCGCCGCAAGAAAGATGGGCTTCTCAGTCGACTGGCGAAGAGAATTCAACACAGTAATGCCCACTTACCAAAAGTTCATCGAATGGCAGTACGAGAGTCTGAAGGCAAAAGGCTACGTCACAAAAGGAACCCACCCGGTTGTATGGTGCCCAAAGTGCAAAAGCCCAACCGGCGACCACGACCGCCATTTGGGCGAAGGCGTCACGCCGGAAGAATACATACTCATAAAATACAGACTAGACAAGGAAACCGTGCTACCTGCCGCCACATTTCGACCGGAAACAATCTACGCCGTAACGAACATGTGGATAAACCCAGACGCAACCTACGCAGAAACACGAGTAAACGGCGAAAACTGGATAATCAGCGAAAGAGCAGCCGAAAAACTGAAAGAACAAGGAAAAACCATCCAAGTAAAACGCACCTTCAAGGGCAAAGAACTCGTTGGAAAAACCTTTGAAAACCCGGTCACAAAAAAGCGACATCCGATACTGCCAGGGTGGTTCGTCGACCCAGCCCAAGCCACAGGCGTAGTTTACAGCGTCCCCGCACACGCGCCCTATGACTGGCTCGCACTGAAAGATTTGCAGGAAAAACCCGAAGCTCTCAAGGAATTCGGCATAGAACCGGAATTCGTAAAAAACATAAAACCGATCTCGATGATTAAGGTGGAAGGCTTTGGCGATTACCCAGCAATCGAAATCGTGAAACATCTGGGCGTAAAAGACCAGAACGATCCGAAAGCTGACGAAGCGACAAACCAGCTCTACAAGAAAGAATTCCACAGTGGCATACTAAAAGAAAACTGCGGAGAACACTCCGGCAAAACAGTCAGAGAAGTCAAAGACGACCTCATAAAAGATTTCAAGAAACGCGGAATCGCAGACTCCATGTACGACCTGCCGAAACAGGTCATCTGCCGATGCATGACACAATGCATAGTCAAAGTCTTGCAAGATCAGTGGTTCCTAAACTACTCAGACGCAGAGTGGAAGGAAAAAGCGAAACAGGCCCTAAGCAAGATGACAATCTATCCAGACACCGCCACACAATGGTTCCTGACAGTGATTGATTGGCTGAGAGAATGGGCATGCGCAAGAACCACAGGCTTCGGCACACCCTTACCTTGGGGCAAGGGATGGATAATCGAAACACTGAGCGACTCAACAATTTACATGGCCTTCTACACCATAAACAAGCACATAAGACAGCATGACATAAAACCGGAAAAACTGACGAAAGAAGTCTTCGACTGCGTATTTCTCGGAAAAGGAAGCCTGAAAGAAGCCTCGGCAAAATCAGGAATAAACGCAAACATACTGCAAGAAATGCGCGAAGAGTTCAGCTACTGGTATCCTGTCGACTTGAGAGTTTCCGCAAAAGAACTCGTGCCCAACCACTTAACCTTCTTCATATTCCACCACACCGCGCTGTTCCCGCCCGAACACTGGCCCAGAGCCATCGGCGTAAACGGCATGCTAATGATCGAAGGCAAACAGATGCACAAGTCAAAAGGCAACTTCGAAACCATGAAAAACACCATAGAAAAATACGGAGCAGACGCCACAAGATGCGCGCTGATGCTGGCCGCGGAGGGCATGGACGACCCGGACTGGAGAGCCGAAAACGCCAAAGACACCCAAAACAAGCTCGAATCACTCTACAGCTTCGCAAAAGGCATCATAGGGAACGCCAAGAAAGAAGAAAATGGCCACATGGAGAAGTGGCTGATGAGCACTCTGCAACGACGAGTCGCAGATGTGACCACAAGCCTCGAAGAGATGAAAACACGAACCGCTCTGGAACTGGCCTTGTTCGAAACATGGAATGATTTCAGATGGTACATACGCCGAAAAGACAGAGCAGAAACCACGGCCCTCAAAGAAGCACTAAAAATCTGGCTGAAGTTGCTGGCGCCCTTTGCACCGCACCTATGCGAAGAACTTTGGAGCGAAATGAACGAAAAAACGCCCATATCAATTGCAGAATGGCCACAGCCAGATGTGAAGCAGGTGAACATGCTTGCTGAAGAACAGGAGAACCTAGTCAAAGGAACGATAGAAGACACGCTTAGCGTTTTGAAAGCGACAAAGATGACGCCGAAGAGGATTTACTATTACACGGCTGGTTCGTGGAAATGGAAGGTCTATCTGAAAGTCTTGGGAAAAGCAGGAAGCGGCGAAGTGAAGATGAACGAGATAATGAAGGATTTAGCCGCAGACAAAGAACTGAAGGAAAACATGAAGGAAATTGCGAAGTTCGCTGCAAAACTGGTGAAAGATGTAAGCAGAATACCATTGGACCGCAGGAAAAATATACTCAAACTGAAGGCATTAAACGAGAAAGAGGCCATTGCAGATGCAAAAGACTCCTTGGCTGACAGGTTCAAGGCGCAGGTCGAAGTTTACAGCGAAGACGATAAACAGTGCTATGATCCAAAACAGAGAGCAGAAAAGTCTTCCCCTAGCAGACCGGCCATATATATAGAGTAGAAGGGGGAGGCTACAAGAAGCTGGCAAGCGAGCTTAACGTTCGGTTGTTAACCTTGATGTGGTAGTTTCTTCTTCCACTGCTAGTTGTGGTGACGAAGAAGTCTTTCTCTTCCCGAAGCCTGCTACCATACAGCATGGCCAAAATCGTGCGGCAAACATTCACCGTAGTCAACTTTTCATTTTTGACTACCTTTTCAATCTCTTCTTGCAGAACACGAGGATTAATAGTGTAAACGGTTCCATGCACCTGGTTCATGCTTTCGTAGTGCATTTCCATATCTTTCACAAGATAGTTTACAATGTCATAATATGGCTTCTTACGTTCTCTAATGAGCTGGACGTAGTTTACCAAGGGGATTGGAATTCCACTTGGAATATCAGACATGCAACCTCCCCCGACTATATTAAAGGATAACGAGCGCTTTTAAGTCTTAAGGAGGATTTGTCTATCAATTTAAATACCCTTTTCGTCCCTGGACAACGACAAAGCCTAGAGATAAAACTATATTCAGCATTTCTTATATCAAATGCGAAAAGAGGGCCCGTGGCGCAGCATGGACAGCGCGTCGGACTTCTATAGCACAGTGCTGAGGAAATCCGAAAGTCCAGGGTTCAAATCCCTGCGGGCCCGCCACTCTATCCGTTTCGAAGCGGAAATTTTAAATTGTCAATGCAATAATAAATGAGAAAAGTCTCAGACTTTAACTAGTCCATGTATATGGGGGATTATCGTGAGCACACATGCGGAAGACTTGAAACTTCGGTTAATGACTATCGAACTGCTTAGAACTGCAAAGTACAAACGAAATATCACTTATCGCGAATTAGCCTCAAAAACAGGCTTGCCAGTCACCGTTCTCAGCAGATATGCAAAAGGACACGTTTTACCCAACACTTCCAGAGCAAAGCAACTCTGGAAAGTGCTGACAAAACTTGTTGGATTGGAAAACGAGCTTCGCAACCGAATAAAGTTTGACGAAGACGGATATTTTGACAACACAGAAATCGTAGGCGATTTCAACGTTCTTCAACAAGCAGCCAATTACGCACTGGCAAATTTTGCCGGAAAACGTGTGACGAAGGTCTTGTCTGCTGCTGTTGACGGCATTCCGCTGGCGACGATGGTCGCTAACGCGCTCGGAGTCAATCTCGTGGTGGCAAAAAGAAACAAAGAAGTAGGCGTAAAAGCCTTCTTGGAAGAAACATACATTCTAGGCAAGGATTCAGGAGTAACCATGACACTGTATATCCCGAGAGAGGTCATCAAGAAGCGAGACAGCGTTCTGATTGTGGACGACATGATCAAAACAGGCGAGACACAAGCAGCGCTTGTTAACCTTGCCCGAAAGGCGAAGGCGGAGATTTCAGGAATCTTCACACTCATAGCTGTAGGCGAAGAATGGAAAAAACGGTTGAAGCCAACCAGCGACTGCCCAATAGAAGTTATCACATACGTCAAATCGCCTAGTGAGCAGAACACACACTACTAGCCAAGCAAACATTGCATCTCTTCTTTCTACGACAACCTCTTCCAAGCCTAAACAAAGCAGTCTCAAAATTAGAGAAAGATTTTCCTGTAATCTGATTTTCAGACCAGAAACTTTTCAACTGTGCCAAGGCTTCCTCGCCAGCCACACTCCTTTTTAATATTCCTAGGTTTTTAGCGGCGAGAACAACTAAGTCTGTTGGGGTTAGGTCAGCTTTCTTCCAGATGTCCTGGAGATCTCTGAAGAATATACTTACGGTCACGTCTCCTATTCTCTTTCCAGATTCTTCAGTTTCTTCTCTAAATCGCATGTGCCAGAAGTCTTTTCATAGAGGGTTGTTAGGCCACTTTTGCGGCCCATAATCTTTTTCACTTTACAATCAACCTTATACGCTTACGATGTTACACGATTTGTGAGGCTTAGAAGTATGCGAACAATAGAGTGGGACGACGGCGTTGTCAAAACCATAGACCAGACACTGCTTCCACATAAAACAGTAATCTTGGACCTGAAAACCGTTGAGGATGTTGCCGAGGCCATAAGGAACATGCGGATAAGGGGTGCTCCGCTTCTGGGAGCCTCCGCGGCTTTTGCACTGGCCCTAACGGCTTATCACTCAAAAGCCAAAAACAAGAAAGAACTTGTCGCGAAGTTGGAAAATGCCGCGGAGCTCATTAGAAAGACGAGGCCGACGGCAGCGAACCTTTTCTGGGCGTTGAACCGAGTTTTGGATAAAGTAAAGCGTTTTTCTGGCGATGATAAGAAAGTGGCGACTTTTGTTGTGGATGAAGCGCAGAAGATAGCAGATGAGGATGTGACGGCAAACCGTTCAATGGGCAAGTACGGTGCTAAGCTTATTCGTAACGGCGACGTTATCTTAACGCATTGCAACGCTGGAGCCTTGGCAACTGTCGACTACGGCACGGCGCTGGGCGTTATAAGGGCTGCTTGGGAACAGGGCAAGAAGATCAAAGTCGTTGCCACCGAAACGAGGCCGAAGCTGCAGGGAGCAAGATTGACGGCGTATGAGCTCAAACGGGATGGGATACCGGTTACTTTGATCACGGATAACATGGTTGGTTACGTGATGAGTAAGCGTTTGGTTGATGAGGTAATAGTTGGTGCTGACCGGATAGTTCAGGATGCCGTTTTTAACAAGATTGGCACGTTCATGATCGCAGTCTTGGCCAAAGAGCATGGTATCCCGTTTTATGTTGCCGCTCCCAGCTCGACGTTCGACCTAATTCACAAAGCTACGGATGTCGTCATAGAGGAAAGAAGCCCTGAAGAAGTCACGCACATAGACTCGCAGCGGATTGCACCGGAGGGTATAAACGCATTGAACCCGGCTTTTGACGCAACACCACTAAAATATGTGACGGCGATAATTTGCGAGCGTGGCATTTTATATAAGGAAGATTTCCGTAACTTTAAGAGAAAAAACAACAAGTAAAGAATGCCATCTCTTATTCTGGTTGAGAAAGTAAAATGAGTGAAACTGAAGAGAAGCCGGTTGAAGATTCGTTATCCTCGATTAAAGGTATTCTTGCGAAAGATGGAGTGAAAATCTCCAAAATGGAACATGTGGACTCGCTTTCTTCCAAAGGTTATGGCGTCGTTGAAGGCAAGGAACTTCTGCTTGCGCCCTATGAGACCTTGTTCCTCTTAGACAGAGAAGTTCTGGAAATTGAAGATGAAAAGCGCAAGAAGATTGATTTTCAGACGCTTCTGCAACGATACGAAAACGTTGATGAGAACGCTTGGGCGAAGTACTTGATTTATCGCGATTTGAGAAGCCGCGGTTACGTTGTGCGGGAAGGCTTCGGGCTTGGCGTTGACTTCAGGGTTTATGAACGGGGCGAATACAGCAAAGACACGGCCAAAAACTTGGTGCTGAGTATCCAAGAAGGAAAGCCGATTTCGATAATGGATTTGACTAACGGCCTTAAGCAGGCTCAGAGTATGAAGAAGGAGTTGATTCTGGCGGTCATGAACCGCAGAGGGGAAATAGTTTACTATTCGGTTTCTCAATTGACTCTGAAATAACAGGGAGTTTGATGGATGTCCGAATTCAAAACTGTGCGCGGAATGAGGGATTTTCTGCCTGAGGAAGCTCGACTGATGAAGTACATTGAAGACAAAGCCAGAGAAGTTGCTGAACTTTACGGGTT
>Ga0315268_10007554_pt1 | contig 11436 bp, 6 predicted proteins | sample C1_top_MG_FD_204535 | JGI IMG/M metagenome (GOLD analysis project Ga0315268, IMG submission 204535) | Sediment microbial communities from Yellowstone Lake, YNP, Wyoming, USA - C1_top | ecosystem: Environmental > Aquatic > Freshwater > Lake > Sediment | place: USA: Wyoming | collected 2017-08-01 | reverse complement strand
CGCCTCGGCGAGCAACTTCTCGGCTTCGCCAACATCGGCCTTGAGCCCCTTCGCGTGCTCCAAGGCGGACTCGGAGGCGGCAAGAGCGTCCGTCACCAAGCGCGACATCAATGTCTTCGCCTCGATTGTCGCACCTTCCAGGAGCCTGAACGCCGCTTCGAAGTTCTCGGAGTCTATGTGGGCCTTTGACTCGGCGAGCCGCCTCATTATCGGCGCGCCGTCGATGTTGAGGATCTTCAGCCCCTCGGCGAACCGGGTCGCGTGCGCCAGCAACTGCTCCAGGTGGCTCCTGCAGAGCGCCACTCCCGATTCCACGCACTGCTGGTAGACGTCTCTGGAAGCTCTAGGGTCACCCGAAGAGAACGCCATGTTGGCTTCATTCAGAATCCTTTGGAGGCTGGAGGAATCCGCTCCTATCGTGGTGGCCGACGCGGTTATCTTCTCCGCCTTGACCTTGACCTCATTGATTTCCTCGACCAGTTCCCTGATCTTGTTGAACCCGTCGCCCGCCCTGATCGCGAGGTCTAATGCCTTGACATAATCGCCTTCTTCGAACGCCCTCTGGGCGCCGGTGATCATGTTGGTGACCTCGGGCATCGGGACCGTGAGCGACTTGAGCTTCTTCTCGGCAGTCATTATGGCCTTCGCGGCCATATCCTGCTGAAGTCCAATCCTCTCCGCCTCCGCCTCGCTCTGCATCGCTAGCGCGAGCGCCTGGCGGTATCTTCCTTCCCTGAACTGCTCTCGCGACTTCTCCAAGAGCTTGTCGGCGGTCCTCGTGTCTATGCCATCGCGCTTCGCCTTGTTGACGGCGTCTTGGAATCTCTCTATCGTCTTGGAGACGTTGGAGTCCCTCTCCTTCTCCAGCTCAGTCATCATGTTTTGGGCGGCGACGAGGGCTTCGTTGTAGCTGCCCATTTTCGCGTCCTTCTCAGACTTCTCCAAGAGTTTTCTCGCGTTGGGGGTCTCGATGTTGAGGGCCTCGACCTCCGAGATCATGTCGTGGCACCTCTTGATTGCCACACCGACCTCCTCCTTGGTCTTGATCGTCCTCTCGAGCTCCTCCCTGATCGCCGCTGCCAGCTCTCCGGACTGGCCCCAGTCGCGCTTATCGAGGGACTCTCTCGCCTTGTTGAGCCTCCCCCTGAGCTCCGTCAAGGGCGTGTCCCTCATCGCGTCGAGTATCGTCTCCGATTGGGATATGAGTATTCTGATCTTGTTCTCGATAAGTTCGTCAATCGCCACTTGCGTCTTTGTCGAGAGTGACAGCGCCTCCTCGTATGACTTGTTCTTCATCGCCTCCTTGGCCAGCTCGAGGCTCTCGCGGAGGTTCGCGGTGTCCACGTCGAGCCTCGACGCGATGTCGAGTTTCTCCTTGGCGGCGATGATGTTCTGCGCCGAAGAGTAGAGGATCATTAGCTTCTGGGTCTCGAGCTTCGACTTGCGAGCGAGCTCCAGCGCCCTCTCGTAGTCCAGCCTCTCGAACGCCTTCTTGGACTCAAGGAGCATCTCAAGGACGGACGCGACGTCGACGTCCTTCTTCTTCGCCTCGGCGACCAATGCGGCCGCAGATGATATCGCGTTGTAGGTGTCCCTGTGCATCGAGACTATCTGGCCCGTTCTGGCGTTGCATTCGCTCATCAGCCTGAACGCGTCGTACATCTCTCCTTTGCTGAGGGACATCCTCGCCCTCTTGAGGATCTGGAGCAGGTCCTCGATGTTGATCCTGAGATTCCTGGCCTCGATCAGTTTATCTTTGATGAGGTTGAACACCGTCTCTCCGACGGCGGTGAGATCCGCCCGGCCAATCTCGTTCATGGACATGATCTTGGAGGTGTCGCCGCGCTCCAGCGCCGCGTCCGCCTGTTTGAACGTCTCGGCGAGCGCGCCGACCGCCGCACCGAGCTCGGCACCTAGCTCCACCGCAGTCTTCAGTGTCGAATGGAACTCCTCTGCCTTGCTCCTCGTCTTCCCCTCGACGAACTTGCGCGCCTCTGATACGAACGTGAAAGCACCGTCGTAGTCTCTCGCAGCCATTGCCCCCTCGGCTTTGTCCACAAGGCTCCTGACGCTGGCCGCGTCCTCGGCAAGGAACACCATAGAGCTGCGCAGCATGGCCAGGGTGTCCGTCAGCTGGTTCTTTATCGCGTTCTCGGCCATCTGGCTCGCGGACCTTGCCAGCTCTATCGCCGTCTTGTAATGCTTCTCTTTGGTGGCGATTATGCATTCCTCTAGCTTGGCTTGGGCTTCCTCAAGCGGCGCGCCCATGCGCTCTCCGAGGGTCATGACGAACTCGGATTGTTCCATGACCTCCATTGTCCGCTCGTACTCGCTCCTGGCGAGCTCCTCCTTCGCCTTGCGGACCTCCTCAAGGCCCGACGCGAAGTCCCTCGCGTTGATGTCCTTCTTCGCCCTCTCGAGGAACCTCCTCGCGTTACCGGTGTTTACACCAACCGCCTCGGCGTCGATGAAATCCTTCCCAAGCTCCTTCACGGTCGATTCGACCTGATGGAACTGACCAAGTGCCTTATCGGCCTCCCGTTCCGCAGCACTTGCGCAATCCAGGGCCTCCACGAAACTGCCCTTCTGAAGGGCCTGTCTCGCCCTGTTGAGGAGCTCCATCGCCGGGGTTATGTCAGCTCCTATGTTCCTCGCCGAGACGAACTTGTCCCTTGAGGAGGCGATTGTGATGAGAACCCTCTGGAACTGCGCAGCCTGAATCTCCTGGAGCGCCTTCTTGCCAAGCTCGGCTGCATGTTGGAAGTTACCTTCCTTTACGGCAGCGTTCGCCTGCTCCATAAGGGCCTTGCATGCCGTCGTGTCGGCACCCATGCCCACTGCCACTTGCATCATCTTGTTCGCTTCAGCGATACGCGTGTCCAATCCTTTCTGCAGGGACCGGTCGCCCTCGGCCTTCGCCTGTTTGAGCGTGTTGATGGCCTTCTGGAATTCCTGCTTGTCTGCGTCCGCCTTGGAGCGTTCGACGAGAGATGACATCTTGGCGACGTCGATACCCAACTCCTGGGCCGTCTTCATCAAGATTTCCACATCGGCAGTGGCCTTGACGACCTCCTCGATCAGCTCACCCCTGATCGTCTCCAGGCATTCGTTCGTGTAGCCGAGCGCAAGCTCGTAGTCGTTGCTCTCCACGGCGTTCCGCGCCCTGGACAGGAGATCCTCGACCGCCGCGGTGTCCTTTTCAAGAGCCTTGGCGGTCATTATCAGGGATTGCGCGCTCGTGAATGATCTGGCGAGATGCTCGTGGACGACCTTCTCGAATTTCTTCCAGTTCTTCTGAGCAATGTCTATCGCCGTCGGGTAGTCTTCCTTGGCAAGCGACTCGCGCGCCTTCCCCAGGGCCGTGTCCCCTTCGGCGGTGTTCACGCCCATGTTCTTGACAATGTTAAGAAGACCTGCACTCGAGTCAACGATAGCATTCGCGCGCTGGGCATACGCCCTCTTCGCCTTCTCCTTGGCCTCTATCGATTTGTCGAGCGCCAGCTTATAGTCCTTGGCGCTGATGGCGGTCGTCGCCTCGGCGAGGGCCTCGTCCGCCTCCCTGGTATCCGCATCGATCGCCTTGCAGGCGCTCAGAACTTGCCCTGCCTCGGCCATCTCCTTCTCCGCCTGTTGGCGGTTCTTGGTGGCCTCCTTGACTCTCTCTTCCAGCTGCTTGCGAAGCTGGATGTCTCGCAAATAGCTCAGGGTTCCAGCTCCACGGACGACAGACTATCGTGGTATTCTCTCGGAGAATTCGTGGACTGCGGGCTCCAACCTTTTAGTATGAAACGGGTTTTATATAAAGTGTTCGTCTCAGTCATCAGCTTCTGGCGCCTTCTTCGCCGTTTCCTGGCTCTTCACTCCGGCCCTCTCCGCCATCAGTTTCTTTATTTCGCCTCGGGCGGTCGCCTTGAGACCGAAGAATTCGGAGAAATGCCTGCTTGTCGTCAGGCTTAGCGTCCTTCCCTGCGGCTTGGCCGTAACCAAGTTCAGACCAGTGAGCGTCTTGACATGCTCGTAGACTTTCTCCCCTATCATGTCTCCAAGATCGCTTTGTCGAATCGGCTGGTGGTAGGCAATCAGGGCTGCTGTCTTCACTATGTCCGGAGGTAACTCGGGCGGGGCGAAGAACCTCGCCCTGTCCACATACTCCACCCTTATCTGGATCGTCCACTTGTTGCCTATCTGGGCAATCTCCAAGGCGCTCCCCGCGCCATTGTAAGCCTTCCTTAGCGATTTCAGGAGAGACGCCACGCGGTCGGCGCTGAGCTGTGTGCTCTCGGCGATCTGCTCCACGTTGACCGGCTTTCCGGCCGAGAAGAGTACCGCCTCCACGAGACCCTTTTCCTCAGGCACCCTAGGCCACCGCCTCGGACTTCACATGGGTCTTGCTCGCGGCGACCGCTAGGCTCGTGAGCTCGTCGGTTGCCAGCTCGGTCTCCTCGGATAGCCTCTGCACGAGTATCTCGCCATAAGGCAGTTTCTTCTGCCATATCCTGATCTTCTGCATGTGCGCTAGGAAGAGGACCGATGAGAAAACGGTCACCCTGTCCCAGGCGCTCCCGTTCCAGAGGTTCTCAAGGGGTATTGCTGAGCCGTCGAACTGCGTTATCCTGTTCCAGGTCGAGTCCAGGTCCTCTATGAGGTCCTCGGAGTGGATCCTGCCGCCCGGTATCTCAGCCTTCACCTTGCTGTTGCTCTCGCGGAGCGCGACGAGCTGCAGGTGCCTCTCGGCGTCCTGCCTTGCCTCGTCGAAAGCATCCATGAGTTCCATGAGCGTCACTGCTCTCCTTCCCTCCCGTCTTATCGCCTCCTGAAGAGGTGTCACCCTCCCGCCGAGGACAGCTGAGGAGAAGTCGAGGCTGGCTGGCTCCTCGTAAGACGACATGCCGAGGTCCCAGTCGGCGAACGGGAACTCTTCCTGGGGCGGCTCTGCCGAGACGAGCACTTGGTCGCTCTGCATCTTGAGCACCGACCATGCCATCGACACGAGCTTCCCCGCCGTGACGAAGTTGACGTAACCGTCGTCTTTGACTTTGTCCATGTACATCTTGGTGAACTGTCCAAGGTTGATGTCCCAGGGATCCATCTGCTTCTCCATGACGAGCTCGAAGGCTGCCGCCATGCTCTTCTCCAGCGGGTCTCGGAGCGACAGGTGCTGCCCCTGCTCTATCTCCTTGACCATGCCCATGTACCTTGAGATCCTCTCTCCTCCGTCCTGCTCACTGATGAGGGACTTGTGGAAGAGGAGGTGGTCGAGGACCGCCTCATAGGTGTCGTTCAAGCCGGCACCTCCTCCGCTTTCGGTTTCTCGTCCTCGATGTCCCCGAGGTTGACCTTCATGACTATCTCGCTCACCCCGGACCGTTGGATCGTGACGCCGATGATGTGTTCCGCCTCCTTGAGCGTGACCTTCCGCAGGCTGACCTGGATCGTCTGGGCCTTGGAACTGTTGCGGTGGAGCATCTTAGCGACCTTCTCCGCGTTCACCGCGTCGAGGTTCTGGTCGACCTCGTCGAGGATGTAGAAGGGCGAGGGGTCGTACTCCTGAAGGGAGAAGATGAACGCCATTGACACGAGGCTCTTCTCACCGCCGGAGAGCGCCTCAAGCCGGAGGACCTTCTTGCCCGGCGGCTTCGCCCTCACCAGCAGTCCGCCTTGGAATGGTTCCTGCTCGTTCTCCATGAGGAGCTCCGCCTCGCCGCCATCGGACAGTTCGGCATATACACGCTTGAAATTCTCATTGATCGCGACAAAGACCTTTGCGAGGCCGTCCTTCTTCTTCTCCGTGAGCTCGGCCACGAGCGCGAGGAGGTTGTCCCTCTGCTCGTTCAGCTTTCCGAATTCATCGCTCAGCTCTCCGTGCCTCTTCTGTTGGGCGTCGTAGTCCTCCAGGGCCTTCATGTTCACGTTCCCCAGGGAGAGTATCAGGGAGTCGGTGTCGGAGACTGTTTTCCTCAGATCATCGATCGAGGGCAGCCTGCCCTCCGCCTTGAACTCGTAGCCCTGGAGCTCCTTCTCCGCCTCGACGAGCTTATCCTCCTGGACCTTCAGCTCCGTCTGCAGACCGAGGTAGAAGTCCTCCTTCGTCTCTATCTTGTGCTTCACTTTGTCGATCTCCGCCTCGAACGTCGTCTTCTGGCGGTAGGTTTCGTCCCTTTTCGCCTGCAGATCGGCCATCTCCTTGCCCATCGAGGCCTCCATCTTTTCCATCGCCCTGAGCTCCTTGGCGAAGTCCTCGGCCTTGGTAGTGAAATCCTCGATGCGCTTCTCGTGGTCCTTCCTCTGCGACTCGGTGGACTGTAGCCTCGCCTCAAGCTCAGCCCTCCTCTCATCGAGCACCTTCAGCTGCGCGTCTATCGTGTCCACCTTGCCCTTGAGGGTGGTGTACGATTCCTGCAGCTCGGCCTTCCTGCTCATGAGTTCCTTCATCTTCGACGAAATCTGCTGGGGTGTCGCTTCCATCACGAGCTTCTTCCTGTCCTCCAGCGTGCCCTTCAGGCCTTCCAGTTCCTTGTTGAACCGCTCCAAGTCATCGTTGACCTGTTCGGTAGTGACTTTGATTTCATCGAGCCTGGATCTCTTCGCCTTAAGATCGTCGTCGAACGCCTTCAGCCTCGTCGCGAACTCCTTCCTCTTCGCCTCGAGAGCATCGACCTTGACGTCGGTGGTCTGCGTCTTGGCGCCAACGTCTTTCAACTCCGACTCCAGCGAGACGAGCTCGCTCCTTAGGACCTGGAGCTGCTCCCCAGCCCTGTCGGCCTTTTCTGTCGCATCGCGCAGCTTCGTGGCAACGCTCTCCAACTGGCCCTTCTCCGGCCCGCCGAAGCGCATCGTGTTCCTCTCCAGCTCCCCGCCAATCATAGCCCCGCTCGCCTCAACGAGGTCGCCGTCGACGGTCACCAGTCTGATGCCGCCCATGAGCTTCCTCGCCTGCTCGAGGGTCTCGACGACGACAGTGTCGCCGAAGACGTAGGAGTAGGCGTCCCTGTACTTCTCGTCGAACTTCACCAGGTCGATCGCGAAACCCAGAGACTCCTTTACCGCAAGGAGCGCCTTGCCCCGTGGGCGGGAAGAGAGCATCTTGTTCAATGGCAGGAACGTGGCCCGCCCGCTCTTCTCCTTCCTGAGGTACTGTATGCACTGGGCCGCCACGGCATCTGAATCGACGATCACCGCCTGCATCCTCGGGCCCGCCGCCACGCTGATGGCGGTGTCGTACTTCGAGTCGACCTTGGCCATCTCCGCGATCGTGCCATGGATCCCCTTGATTGTGCCCCTGTCCCTAGCGTCGATGATTGCGTTCACGGCGCGCGTGTATCCCTTTTGGACGGACTCCGCCGCATCTGACTCCGCCTTCAGCCTCATATATTCCCTTGTGAGCGTCTGTATGGCGATCTCGAGCTCGGAAGTCTCCTTCGTGAGCTCCTGCTCCTCCTTCCTCTTGGCGTAGAACTCCTCCTGGAGCTTCCTAATCCCCTTGCTGGAGTCCTTGGTCCCGGACCTGATGTCCTTAATCTGGAACTCCGCGTCCTGAACCTCGAGCTCGCAGGACTTCCTGCTCCGCTCCGACTGCACTATCTCCGAGTCTAGGTGTTCCCCTTCCTGCCTTAACCTGTCGGACTCGAGGATGAGGTCGTGAACCTTCTCCTCCAGTTCCCCCTTCTTCTTCGTGAGAGTGATGACTTCCTTCTGGATCGTTGTGACCTTCGCATCCGATTTCGAGGCGACCTCCTCCAGCTTCCTGAGTTCGGATTCGGCCTTCTTCAGTAAGGTCTCCGCCTCCTCCAGCTCGACCGCTATTCCTTTCCTATCCTTCGTGAATGTCTCGATCTCCTTCTGGACCTTGCCCCTGTCGCGACCAATGTCGACGGCCTCCTTCTTCAGCCTGAGGCTCTCCTCCTTGCTAGTCTCTATGCCGTCGGCTGCTCTCGCCCGTTCTACCCTCAGGGTGTCCAGCTTCTCCTTGAGCTGCTTCGCCTCCTCGCCGCCGCGCTCAGCTATCTTTTGCTCGGCGTCCGTCATCTCTGCAGAGACCTTCTGCAACTCCCTGTCGAGATTCGTGATCTGCTCCTGGAGCTTCCCTCTCTCGACCTCGTACTTGGCGATCTGCTTCTTCGTCCCCGATATCTCCTCCTCGATGAGCTCCTTGCTCTTGTAGGCCATCTGTGCCTTGGCGAGGTCCAGCCGCTCCTTCAGCTCCTTGTACTTGAGCGCTCCAGTCCTGTCCTTCTCCAGCTGCCCCAGCTGGCCCTTGATCTCGTCGAGTATGATCTGAATCCGGGCAAGGTTCTCCTCGGTCGCCCTCCTCTTCGTCTCTGCCTGGCCGATGTCCTCGTCGAACTTTGTGATCCCCGCCACGTTGTCGAGGAGCCTGCGCCTGTCGACGCTGCCCATCGAGATGATCTTCTGGATGTCGCCCTGCTGCACTATGTTGTATCCTTCCGCGGATATGCGCGCGTGCGAGAGGAGGGAGTCGAACTCCTGGAGCTGGGACTTCCTGCCGTTCACGTAGAAATATGAGTTGTAGCCGCCCTCGACCCCCGTCGAGAGGCTGACGCGTCTCGTCAGGATAACCTCGTCCGACTCGATGGGAATGATCCTGTCGGAGTTGTCGAAAGTGAGGGAGACCTCGGTGTAGTCCGCCCCCTTCCGGTCTTTACCGCCGTTCCAGATCAAATCGGTGAGCTTGCCCGCCCTGATCGCCCTGGCGCTCTTGGGACCAAGGACAAACAGAATGGCGTCGGCGATGTTGCTCTTGCCGGATCCGTTCGGGCCAGTAATGGTTGTGTAACCCTGAAGGAGCGGTACGACGACCTTGTGGCCGAAAGACTTAAAGTTCTCCATGTGGACTTCTTTGAGGTACATTGTAATTCACCGCCGGAAAACTCTGAGCGAGAGCGTCGATGCTGTCATCCCATCGTTTCCTTCTGACTTGTCCGACTATCGTCAGACAAGAACCACGAATATCCTTAGCATATATAAAAGTTGCCGGGATTGACCACGAGGGGTTTGACAAAGGCGCGATGTGGCGAGAATTGCGCTTTCCCCAGTTGCCGATTCAAGAAAGGCGTGCAGGGCATTTTGATGATTTGTCAAGCATAGGACCGTCGTGGTGGCGGGCTTGGAATGGATGGGTCTAGGCTTCGATAGAATCTTCGAGGACACCATCGGTTGCAATCATAGCGAACGGGCTGATTCTTGCGCGCAGTTGTGGATGAACGTCCACAACTCGAAATTGCCAATGTTGTCTAGGAACCCTGATTCTGACAATGCGCGAGCCTCTCTGCCATCAGTCGGAATCGACGTCTCGGGAGAGGCTTTATTTCGACGAACGTAAATGAGGTTCTTGGAGGCGAGATGGCGCGATGAAGGCGGAATTTCTCGTCGCGATAGGCATAATCACGATTATCGCTGTCATCTGCTTCTCCGTCGCCTGGTTCAACTTCGTCCCTGGCAGGGACAATATGCGATACTCTTTGTCGATTGTCCCTTCCTCTGACGATCAGTTCGTCCTCACCATTCCGACTGTAATCGACCGCCAGGGAAGAGACTTCATGGGAGTGGGCAACCTGACGGCATCCAGGGCCGCTGAAATCTCGCACGTCAATACCCAGTACGGACGGACAATGAGAGTTACATCCGCCGGGAACCTTGCGCTCAAGTTCGAATGCGTCGATTGCTCCGGTGACCTGAGTCTCAAGTCCGGCCACCCACCTTCTTTGATGATTCATGCGAGCGCTGGATCGAATTTCACGATTCACATTAGCGTGTACTTCGCCTACGAAGATCTCGGCAACTTGGAAGTGAACAGGTTCAACTGGGCGAATGGCGGTTCATTCCATTACAAGGCCAGTGCAGCGAGTAGTGCGTCATCGACGGCGAGCGGGACCACGCTTGACTCGGACGAGGATAGGGTGATAGGCGATGCCTTCAGCATGGGGACAGACGAGGGAGTCAAATACTCAATCATAGGATTCGCAATTGGCGTGGCCCTCGTGATAGCCGGATGTGTTTGGAGCACGACCATCAAAAGGAAGGCGATCTGCAATTTCAAAGAAGCAAATGGCGGGCGCACCACGCAAGAAATGATTGAGCGGAAGGATTGACAAAGCCATAGCAGGATAAGGATGCCTTCGCCATCCTTTGTCAATTATCGTATCTCATGGCGGGATTCATGAGAGTTTGTCAAGGACAAGCCAAGAATCGTCAATCATTCAAGACTCATCTACTCGAGCGTGCCCGCCCCGAACTGTCCATCCGACAGATACATCCTCTCCTCTCGCTACGGGAGAGGATGGAATCTGTCGTAGCCCTTCTGCGGCGGAACGGCGTTCCTCATGCGGATGATGGAATACTTCATGGTGGAATGGATGACCTATTCGCGCAGCTCCCAGAGCGAAGGCATGACGCGGAGCTCGACGTCATGCGCGAGCAGCTCGGAAAGGATGTCTGAAACCTTGCGCATCGATTTGGGGGTCACCGCTTGTTTCGACACGTGATATCCCGCCGCCTCGTCGATCAGCATGAAACCCTCTGGATCGAGGTCATAGAGGTAAATCCCCTCGTCCCTGATCCTCTTGAACCATACCGTCTCAACCGCAATCACGTGTTTGGCGGTGGTGCCGCACATCAGTCGCTAGATGTCCCTCGCGACGGTATCGCCACTGGCACAGAACGTCACTCTTGGACAATCCCTCGGCAGGAGGTAGTTCTGGACATGCGCCTCATCAATGGCCCAGACGGGGTTCTCATACTTGTCTGTCAGGGGATTCCTGCAATTACGCGGTTCGAACACATTGATGTCGGGCTCGCTGCTCGCGTGAAACAGATGCCGAGCCAACCTGTCCACCTCACGAGTGTGCTCGATGCCGAACCTCAAGAGGGAGAATAAAGGTTTGCCGCGCAAGAGCAAGGTGAGGAGGATGTCCGACGACGAGGAGATCATCTGCGTCCCTCTGCCCACCCCCATCGAGACCGAATGAGCCCCGAGCCAGTACGAAGAGCGCAGAAGACAAGCCGATGGCAATTCGGCGGTACCTGGAGTACCGGGGCTCTGCGGGAATCTCCCTTTCTTCCGCATCGATTTCTTTGGCAGTAATGCCGAACTCAATCTCCCCCGGTCCGCGGAGACCCCCTGAGAGTCCTTGTCCGACCCCGCTCCCTTGAAACTAGTTGTGGCAGGAATCGAGAAAGCCTGATTTCCGCTCGAACTCACGTTCGGACAGCGCGAAGATGTTCTCGGACGGTCGTCCTAGGTCGCCGGACGCCCCCTCCGACTCGCGCACCACTCTCCATAAATCGGAGAGAGCAATCCGAGGCTTGGAGAGAGATCTCCCATGACAGGTTCCATCCTCCTCGAGGTCTCCGACGCCCGTACTGCAATCTCTTCGTACCCGCCGGAGAAGACTCAGGACCTCCGGAGGCCTCTTCGAG
>Ga0315268_10007553_pt1 | contig 11436 bp, 8 predicted proteins | sample C1_top_MG_FD_204535 | JGI IMG/M metagenome (GOLD analysis project Ga0315268, IMG submission 204535) | Sediment microbial communities from Yellowstone Lake, YNP, Wyoming, USA - C1_top | ecosystem: Environmental > Aquatic > Freshwater > Lake > Sediment | place: USA: Wyoming | collected 2017-08-01 | reverse complement strand
GAAAGCCACTCCTTCCCCCGGATCAAGACCCCGCCACTCGAGCCGTCCCGGGCAGTAGAGGTCCTCGACGTAGTCAAGACCCCGTCTTTGCTCCTCGGCGTACTCGACTCCGCGCCGCCAGCCGGCCTCGGCCCGCCAGACGCCCCCGCCGGGCGCGAAGCGGAGGACCAGGGTCGGCGCGTCGTCGTGAGGCTGGACACTGACCCAGCCCGGACCCGTCTCGATCCGAAACGGCCAGTCATTGGCCCGCATCAGGTGATGGTAGAACCTGAAGGTGATCAGGGGCCGCAGGACGATGTCAACCTCGGCCCCGGCCTCCAGGAGGCCTGAAAAGCGGTAGACGGCGACGATGCGGTTCTGGCCCCGCGGCATGACCAGGAGCCGTTCGAGGAAGAGACCACCCAGGCCGTAGGTGAAAACCGGAAGCGGGTCGAGAGCGAACCCTTCGAGGTGGCGGCAGCCTGAGTGGGAGACGCCGCCGAGGTGGACCTCTTCCTCCACCGTGGCCAGGACCACGAAACGTCCTCCGCATTTGGCCACCTGGGGCACGAGCCAGCCATGGTAGCGGCGAGTGTTCAGCCCGGCGACGGTCGAGGAGGCGAACCCGCCGAGACCATTGGTGAGAAGCCATTCCCGTCCGATGGCGGCCCCCTCGAGGCCGAGTTCGTGGCTACCCAGGTACAAGGAGATGGCTTCCCCCGGTCGCCAAGAGACGTCCTGGCAGGACCTACCTGGGTTCTAGGCTGAGTCCGAGGCGGGCGGAATATTCGCCCCATTCCGTGGTCAACTCTACTCGCGGCCGAGGGGGCGGGGCAGAACCCTTCGGGCGCAGTGCCGCTGCAGGCGCAGGAGGTTCACTTTGAAGTAGTTCACGGCCGTGTCAACCCCCAAGGCCAGGCGGGCGCACCCGGCCGCCAGGAGCGCGCCGGCCGCCAACCCCACGAACGGAACGGCCATGGTCACGCCCTCGTAGGCCAAGCGGCAACAGGGGTCCACGGCCTCAATCGGAGGCTGGCTGTTGGACGTCCACACCTGTTCGACCATCTCCGGGTACAGGGTGGCCAGAGGGGGGTCCTCCGGGCCGTGCCTGGACCAGAGCACATGACCCGCGTCGCGCACGGTCCCGCCGACGGCGCCGTTCAACCGAGACTTGGCTTGGACAAGGTCGAGATGTCTTCGAGTCGCCCGGCTGTCCACGGCGCTGACCAGGATGCGGCAACCGTCACCCGCCGGCGAAGGCAAGACCTCCTCCACTCTAGCCACCCGGGAGGTGACCTGGATGCCGGAGCATCCGGCCAGGCGACGGGCGAGAGCCGACGCCTTCGGACGTCGGGCCAGCACATCCCTCCTTCCGGCTAAGAGAGTGGTCTCGAGATTTGGCTCTTCGTAGCTATCGTGGTCGATAACGCTCAATCGGGCCGACCAGCCGGAGAGGCGGAGCGTGGCGGCGAAACCGGCCCCAATGGCGCCGGCGCCCACCAGCACCAGATCGCCGACATCCAAATCCGGCCCGAGGGCCCGATCCAAGCTCGGTTCGTGGTCCTCGTCCAGACCTGTCGGATCCAGGCGGAGGAGAGACAGACGCCACGCCTCCCCCGCGGCGGCGTCATTTCCGAGAACAGTGAGGTTGAACAGCTTGGCCAGGGCACAGCAGGTGGCAAAGACGGCGGCAGGCGCTGTCGCGGAGCGGCCGGCGGGAAACACAAGATTCACCCCGGCTATCCACCCGCTGGCGTCGGCCCAGATGCCGCCCGGCACGGCCCAGGCCAACCCGAGTGACGGCCCGGGCGGTGAGAAGCCGCGGTGAAACTCAAGACGGCCCGGATCGCCGTAGATGGTCGCCTCATTCTCTAGTTCGTCGGGCAGACTCGCCCGTTGGCCGGGAAGCCCACTTGGTTCCCGGCCCGGAAACCACACCCGCACCAGACCCGTGTAGCAGCGTAAGACCGTGGACACGGCGGCCCAGGCCATCACGGCCACCTTGCCGGTGTCGTCCGGCGCGAGCACCAGATCCACCGGAAGGTCGCGAGCCAGGGTGGCCCGAGCCAGAGAAGGCAGGCGCCGGAATTCCCGCACAAGCTTGTCGACCCGAGAGTAGGTCAATTCATTGCCGCCGCCTCCTGGGCGCTGGGCCCGCGCCGGCATCTCTCGCGGTCCGGACACGGGTGGGCTTTCCCTCACGATCCACGTCCGAGATAATCATTTGATCTGAGCAGTTGTTGGACGTAGTTCAGCACGTCGAGCAGGGTGTGCCGCTCGGGATCCCAAGCCCCGACCCTGGAACCGGACGTCCAGTCCGCGTGAGCCGACATCCCCTGCCGGGTCAGGGGCATGCACAGAAAGCAGGATGGAGGTGGCTTGACCACCTCGTGAAACCTGGGCGTTCCGGCCGGCCACGCCCCAGGGTTCATCATGCTGCCCTCGCCGTCAACGAACCCCACGTTGGGTGGGGCGGACGGATAGTCCGGGCAGTCGAGGAGCACGGAGTACCATTCTCCGTCCCGGGCCGCCAGTTCGACCACAATCAGATTGCCGCTCCGGCGTGCGGACCAACCGTAGAGATCTCCCAGTCTGGTCCAGTTTCTCGAGGCCGTGAGTTCATCCAAGGTCATCGGCAAGGACCTTGCCCCGCGCGGGTCGTGGCTGGACGCGCGACCCCGGAGCATCCTGGCAGGCCCTTCCCGCCTAGCCGTGGCCCGGTTCGTACATCTGGTACAGGTCGAAGGTGACCGGACCCGGAGCGTAGTCGTCAACATCATCCATGTCATTCACCACGGCCTCGTCGTACAGCAGGCAGAAGCGATACGACTCGTTTTGGTCAATCCCGAAGTCGATTAGAGAGTCTACCTTTACGGTGAGGATAAGTGTCTCGTTCGGATACTCGTGCACGTATGACTCATAGCCCGGGTATTCAACCGTGACCGATACCGCCATCCCAATCACCTCACTGAGATTCGGGCCCCGCAACCCCGGTAGCCTTGCTCCCCTTACTCCAATACGGTATGCTCGGCCCTCCCCCCGGGTGCCGACTTCCCGGCGGCTCGCAGTCGAGGGTCCTGGCCGTTCGTGCACTCTAGGATTTCGCCCCTTTCCGGGCCTGGTCAAAAAGTCTGTCGAGACCGTCCGCCGGGCCGAGGTTCATAAGTTCCGCGAGCCGGCGATCCGCCCCCGCGGCCCGGGCCAGTCCGTAGGCCAGGTAGTAGATGAAGGCCGCGGGGCCACCCTCCTTCGCCCGCCTCTCCAGCATCGCCGCCACAGCTTCGCTTGCCGCGACCGCCTCGCCCGCCCCGGCCGCGACCGCCTCCTCGCCCGCCGCCCCGGCCGCGACCGCCTTCCCGCCCGCGCCTCGCCTCGTGCGGGCTAGGAGCTCCCGGGCCGGCAGGAAGCCCTCCGCGGCCCAGTTTCGGAACCGGGGGTTGTAGGCGAAGCCGGCGGCCTCCTCCCAGGACAGGTGCGGAAACAGTCGCCTTTCCGTGGCGATGGCCAATGTCTCCTCATAGAGCCAGGCCACCGGGTCGGCCAGGTAGCGAACGTAGGCGGCCTGCGACTTGAGCCCGGCCCAGGTCAGACGGCGGGCGTGGCACCACTCGTGGACGAAGAGCCGGCCGAGAATCTCGGGCCCCTCACCCGAGACGAGGACCGAAACGACCCCGTCTCCCTCCATGAGGGTCAGGCCCTGGCAAGGCAGGTCCCTGAGGATGGGCCGGGCCAGGGCGCCCGCAAAGACCCAGAGCTCCACCGCTCCGGCCCCGGCGCCCAACTCCCGCTCGTAGAGAGCGTAGGCCTCGCCGGTGACTCGGCCCACGTCGGCGCGGTCGAAGGGCAGCCCTGGTTCAAGCCGGATGTCCTCCTCAGTGAGGCCGAAGAGAAGGGCAATCTTGTCGAGGTGATCCCGGTAGTTACCCTCGTCGACGACGGTCAGCGCGTAGCGGGTCACTCCATCCCCCCACCGTTCCCACCGCCCGTCCCGCCACCGCTCCCGCCGGCGGCAGCCTCCACGCCGCGCCCGGCCTCCCAGGCCGCGGCCAGTTTCCAACTCAACCCGAGCAGGATCAGGGCCCCTACGCCGATGCCCAGGCCGATCCTGGCGGCGCCGGCCAGTCCCCAGACCTCAATGACCTTGCCCACGCCGGTCGTCGTGAGAGTGGCCACGACCATGGCCACCGCGTGCATGAGGGAGAGGGCCGAGGCTCGGAGGTCACTCGGGACAACGTCGGAAGCCCAATCGTAAAACAGCGGAAAGACCGAGCCCCACCCGAGACCGAAGCAGAAGAGACCCGCCCCCAGCCAGGGAAGGCCGGGTCCGAAGACCATGAAGCCGAAGCCCACCGCGAGGGCGAGGTAGGCCGCGTAGACGAAGCGCCCCGACCCCACCCTGCGGGCCAGGATGGCGTAGAGGTAGCTCGACAGGGCGGCGGCCGCCAGGGAGGCGGTGTAAAGGAGCGGCAGGCGGGTGGGCGTCATCCCGTAGGCCAGGGCCTGGGGTTGCCAGTACATAACGAAGACCGAGTAGGCGGCAAACGAACCGGCCAGGACCAGGGAGAGGAAGACCTGGACCGGCGAGCGGGCGAAGGCCTTGATCGTGGCCACCGTGAAATGGGTCGCCCCCCGTCCGGCCCCTCGGTTGTCCGGCAGAATGGTGAGGGCCAGCAGGCTCGCCAGGCCCATGAGGCCCGCGGCCACCCAGTAGATGAGGGCCAGGTTCGCCTTCAGGAGAACCCCGATGGCCAGACTGCCGGCTATGGAGACAAGGTTGGTGAGGCTTCGGGTCAACCCGAAGACCCGGTGGAGCTTGGGCGTCGGAGTCCGGCGCCTCTCCTCCTCCCCCAGCCAGGCCTCCAGTGAACCGCCGATCATGGCGTCACCCACACCGCCCAGGGATGAGGCCAGGTAGAGCACGGGCACGGCCCGGAAGCCGGCAAAGAGCAGGTACTGGACGGCGATGGCCGCGATGCCCAGGCCGAAGACCTTCTTGCGCCCGAGGAGATCGGCCAAGTTGCCGGTAGGGAAGTCGAAGACCAGCGAGACGAAGAGATTGAGCGAGTAGACGATACCGAGCTCGAAGTAGCTCACAGGTTTGGCCAGGAGAAAGGCCGTGCCGATCCCGAGGTTGATGGTCCCGCACAGGCCGGCGAGGACTTTCAGAAGCATGAAGAGACGTGACGGCCGGCTCAAGGGCGTAGCCCCTGGGCCCCCCGCACCGCCGGACACCTCGGGTCGGGGCTACTTCATTGTTTCTCACCTCCCTCAGGAAAACTGTACCAGGAGTGCTACAATTCGTCAATGCAGGTTTGGTTTGGAAGACCGGGCCCCGGCCCCGGTCTAGAGAGCGGGGACCCCGGCGCGCCCTCGCTAGCGCGCCGGGGTTCTTGCTTCCATTGGCCTTGGGCTCTACCCCTCAGCCCTACTCCTCAGCTCTTGGGCTCTACTCCTCAGCCCTTGGGCTCTTCTACTCCTCCAGTCTGGGCAAACGTCCCCAGACCATCGTTCCATTCGTGTTGTACTCGCAGTCGAGGAGACAGCCGTTGGGACCGGCCGAGACCACGTAGAGGAAGGCGTAACCCTCGCCGGTGTGGTCTCTCAAGGCGTAGAACTCGCCCGCCTTCACGGGTCCGATCCCTCCGGTGTAGTCGCCCTCGGGCAGGTAGCCGCCTGGCTCCAGATTGCCGACCCCATCCGGGAGAAGCATGATGCCGCCCCCGTAGGCGATGTTGGCCAGCAGCCAGGACTCGTCCGTCGGCAACTGCCCGACATGAGACATCTGGATCACGTACTGGATGTCCCACATGTCCGAAGGAGCTGTCGTCGGGTCGAGCTTGTTCAGGATACTGGCGGACTCTCCGGGCAGGAGCTGGATAAAGCCGCTCCTTACCTTCTGGCTCACCGAGTGACCGATCGGGCGATGCTCCTTGTCGGTGAGAACGAAGACGATCGCGTCACCCGGACAGGGGCCGGTGAAGTTGAAGTAGTAGGGGGTACAGGGCACCAGCGGCGTGTCCCCGGAGAAGCGAATGCCCACGGTCGAGGTCTGCGACGTCCAGCCCTGAGGTCCGCTGCCGGCCACAAAGCCTGCCACCGGCGCGGCGCCAACCTGGTGACCCCAGTAGATCTCGATGTCGTAGACCTTGTTCTCCAGCCCGTAGTTTGTGAGCAGATGGATCTTCATCAGGACCTGGCCATTGGTGCACTCGAAGATAGAGTGAACCCCGGTGATGAGTCCGGGGAGCTTGGGCGGAACCAGCGGCGGCCAGGTTGGCGGCGGGGGCTGGGGAGGCACCGGCTCCTCCAGGGCCTTGATGAAGAGCATGAAGGCCAGAGCCTGCTCGACCGAGGCCGCGGGTCCGGTCTGCTTATCCGCCCGCAAGGCGGTCAGAAGCTCCTGGAGGAGAGCGATGATACGGACTTTCTTCTCCAGAAGGAGTTGAACCGGGTCACCGCGTTCCTGCTCGTAGAGCAGGTCAGCCAGCTTGTCCAGGGCCTCCTGGATCTTCTTGCCCGAGTCGGCCGGGATGCCAAAGTTCTGGCGGAGAGTATCCCTCAGGATGCCGATGGTGTGGCGCTTGCACTCCTCTTCGGTGACGAAGGCCATCCGCTTCCAGAGTCCCTCGAAGATGCGGTCAACATCCTCCTGGCTCATGCCGCGGGCCAGAGCGGCCTCGGCCGAGTCGTAGAGGAGGTCGAGGATCTTCTTCTTCTTGTCAATTAGAACCTGGACCGGGTCGTCGGCCTGCTCTTCGGCGATGAGATCCTCAACGTAGGGGATGATCTCGCCGAGACCGACGGCCGCTGCCATCTTGGCCTGGTCCTGGGAGCGAAGCCACTCGTCCCTGAGGGCGGTGAGCTCGGTGAGAACCACGATCTTCTGCTCTTCCGGCCCGTAGTCTTCAGTCTCGCCGTGGGTGAAGAGGCCCTTGCCGATCCAGGCCGCCGGCGCTGTCTCGCCCCAAGTCAGGGTCAATCGGTACCAGCACTCGTAAGGATTACCCTTGGCGAGAAAGGACGGAGAGAGTAGGGTGGCCATCATCTGGCCGGCCGGCCAGGTGTTGGGGTCGATGGGGAAGTTCTGGACGGCCCACTCACCCTGTTCCCACTGCATGTCCTTGTCCCAGTCGATGAGAAGGTTGAAGTAGAGAGTCTTGGCCGGGTCCTTCCCGTAAAGAGACGGATCACGGCTGGCCACGCTAACCTCGAACTCAATCTGGAAGGTCGGCGCCGCGGCCCCGCCGGCTATGAACCGGACGAACCCGTCGTCGAAGAAGTCGGCGTTGACCTGGCGGGAGTCCAGCTCTCCGTCGGCCCGCTCGCCGAGCCAGACCGTCTTCCAATTCTTGTGGCGGGCGCCGTCGCTGATCAGGAGGGACGGGAAGTTGAACAGGGGCGCCCAGTCGGGAGCGTCACCAAAGTCTAGGAGGGGCTGACCCTGCCTGGTCCGATAGCAGACGGTGCAGGCCTCGGCCTTGGTCATGGAGGCCCGGGGCCGGAACGTGCCGGCCGCGTCTCCCAGAAACAGTCCGGCCGTGTAGGCTTCCGCCACGTAGGGGATAGCCCAGCGGGAAATGAAGTCGTGGTCGCTGTAGCGGGAGACGATGGCCTCGGCGTCGGCTACCGGCCGGAGCTGGGCCGCTTCCTCACGACCCGCCGCGCGCACCAAGACAGTGGCCGCCTGCTCGCGCGTGAGCGGATCGCCCACGCCAAAGACGCCACCGCTTCCGATCATTATGCCCCGGACGTAGAGGGCGTTGACGAACTTGAAGTACTGGTGAGCCGGCGGCACATCGGAAAGGAATTCGGTTGCGCCGCTATAGGGCTCAAGCCCCCAGCCGAGGACGAGGTAACGGGCGAACTTCCCTCGGGTAATGGGCGTGTCCGGATGATAGAGGGGTGGTGGATCATCCAGGGCCCCCACGTTGTACATCTGCTCGATGTAGGTTCGGGCCCAGTGAGTCGGAAGATCGACATAAGAGGCGAAAGAGGCCGCCGCGCTTGAGGAGAACGTGGAAAGGACCAAGACGCTGAGAAGAACAAGCGCGACGATGGAGGTCACCTTGCGCTGACGCATCGCTACCATTCCCTTCGCGTTTATCCCGGATCGGTCGGAACCGTTTCGGTATTCGGACCTCCTTTCCGACAACTTGGTTAGGCGTGTTCTCCCTCGCCTGGGAATGTCCTTTAGCCTCTCGGTCACCCCATGGCCTTGGCCAGCTCCTCCCCCCATTGCCGCGCGCGCTCCACCTCGCCCTCACGCAGCGGCCCGTAGGCGCCTGTCACGATGAAGCCGCGCGGCTCCGCGAGCGCGTGGTACCCCGCCCGCTCCAATCCCCGGACGATGGCCGAGGCAGCGTGTCCCCAAGGGCCGCGGATGCGGGTCTCGAACGCCGCCGACCGACCGTGGCCTTTCGGCAGGGCCTTGAGCCACGACCGCATCGAGGGGTGCGAGAGATCGGGGGGAACCGGCGCGCGACCCGGGTTCGCGCCGAGCTGTTCCCTGGCCTTATCTGTCGGAAGGGTAAAGCCCATCACCGGCGACCCTGCCACGATGAGGTCCGCGTCCGCTACCACTGCTTCCGACGCCTCGGCCGTGGACAGCGCCCGCGCCTCCGGCCCCAGGCCTTCGGCTATGGCCCGGGCGATGGCGGCGGTGTTCCCCCACAACGACTCGTAGACGACGACAGCCTTCATGAAACCCCACCGTCCCCTCAAGAGTGCCTACCCTCCCCCGGGCCCCCAGAACCCCTCCCGCCTCACCGGCTCGAACCTGGCCGTGAAAAACCGCAACTGGGGCGGCTCGTAGATCATCTTGAAACCGCTGATCGACTTCCTCTGCTCGTAGAGGTCGATGACGGAATCGGCGACCACGTCCATGTGGCTATCGGTGTAGACGCGCCGGGGGATGGTCAGGCGGACCATCTCCAGCTTCGGGAAATGCTCTTTCCCGTCCTTGCCGCGCCCGGCCGAGACATTGCCCCGCTCCATGCCCCGCACGCCGCTGTCGAGGTAGAGGGCCGCCGCCAGGGCCTGGGCCGGGTACTCGCTCTGGGGGACGTGATCCAGGAAGGCCCGGGCGTCGAGGAAGACGGCGTGCCCGCCCACCGGCCTCACTATAGGCACCCCGGCGTCGATGAGCTGTTGCCCCAGATACTGGACCTGGCCGATGCGGAAGGCCATGTAGTCGTCGTCGACCATCTCGTAGATGCCGCGGGCCATGGCTTCCATGTCCCGCCCGGCCAGGCCGCCGTAGGTGGGCATGCCCTCGAAGACCACGACCATCTGGGTTAGCTTGTCGTAGACATCCTTCTCGTTGGTGGCCGCGAAGCCGCCGATGTTGACGAGGTTATCCTTCTTGCCGCTCATGGTGCAGCCGTCGCCGTAGGACATCATCTCGCGGAGGATAACGCGAAGAGACTTGTCTTTGTAGCCGTCCTCGCGATGCTGGATGAAGTAGGCGTTTTCGACACAGCGGGTGGCGTCGAAGAGGATCCGGATCGGTTGGCCATCGGAGCGGAGGTAGCGGTCGCAGAGCTCGCGCACGGCCCGGAGATTGGCCATCGAGACCGGTTGTCCGCCGGCCATGTTCACGGTGACGGCCACGCTCACATAGGGGATCTTGTCCGGCCCGACCTTCTTGATGAGGGCCTCCAGCTTGCCGAGGTCAACGTTGCCCTTGAAGGGATGCTCGGCCTGGGCGTCGTGGGCGATGTCTATGACAATGTCCACGAAGGTCCCGCCGGCCCGCTCCTGGTGCTCGCGGGTGGTGGTGAAGTACATGTTCCCCGGAACGTAGTCGCCGGGCCGGATGAGGATCTGGGAAATGAGGTGTTCGGCGCCCCGCCCCTGATGGGTTGGGCACATGTACTTAAACCCGTAGATCTCGGTCACGGCGTCCCAGAGATGATGCCAGTTCTTGGACCCGGCGTAGGCCTCGTCGCCAAGCATCATCCCGGCCCACTGGTTGTCGCTCATGGCCGAGGTGCCGCTGTCGGTGAGAAGGTCGATGTAGACCTTGTCGGAGTCGAGGAGGAAAGTGTTGAACCCGGCCCTCTCGATCTCCGCTTGCCGTCCGGGTCGGGTGGTCATTTTGATGGGTTCAATCATCTTGATCTTCCACGGTTCGGCCCTTCTGCGTTCCCCTACCACTCGGTGCGCGCCCCCCAGGCCCGCTCCCGGTCTCGCTCCCCCCGGGGCGGTCAAATTCTCTTGAAAGTTGCCGTGAAGTGCCGGAGCACAGGCGGCTCCTTCTTGAAGGCCAATCCGCCGATCGTCTCTCGCCGGGCCAGGACTCCGCGGCAGGTCTCGGCGACCACGTCCAGATGCTGTCGGGTGTAGACCCGTCGCGGGATGGCCAGACGGACCATCTCCAGCTCCGGGAAGCGGTTCTCCCGGGTCCGGGGATCCCGTCCGGCCAGGACGGCGCCGATCTCCACACCCCTAACCCCGCCCTCGACGTAGAGTTCCACCGCCAGGGCCTGGGCCGGAAACCGCTCCCGAGGCAGACCGGGCAGGAAGCGAAGGGCGTCGAGGTAGACGGCGTGGCCGCCGACAGGCTCGATGATCGGGACCCCGGCCTCCTTGAGCCGGCGGCCGAGGTAGGCCACGTGACCGACGCGGTAGGCCAGGTAGTCCTCGTCGACAACCTCCTCCAGGCCCTGAGCCATGGCCTCCATATCCCGCCCGGCCAGGCCGCCGTAGGTCGGGAAACCCTCAAAGAGCACGGCCCAGACAGTGGCCCGCTCGTAGAGGGCCCGGCTGCGAAGGGCAATGAAGCCGCCCATGTTCACCAGGCCGTCCTTCTTGCCGCTCATGGTGCAGCCGTCGACGTAGGAGAACATCTCCCGCACGATCTCCCGGATGGGCTTACCGGCGAAGCCCGGCTCGCGGATCTTGATGAAGTAGGCGTTCTCGGCGAAGCGGGCCGCGTCGAGGAAGAGGGGAACCTTGTGACGCCGGCAGATCCCGGCCGCCTCGCGGAGGTTGGCCATCGAGACGGGCTGGCCACCCCCGCTGTTGCAGGTGACAGTGATCAGAACCAGCGGGATGCTCTCCCCGGTGGGGCCCGCTCCCGTCTTCGGGCTCGCCCCTGTCTTCTTCCCGGCCAGGGTTGCCTCCAGGCTATCGAGGTCGATGTCGCCCTTGAAGGGCACATCGGCCACGGGATCGTAGGCCTCCGGCCGGACGAGGTTTCTGGCCTCGGCCCCCCGGTGCTCCACGTGGGCCTGGGTGGTGTCAAAGTGCATGTTGTTCGGAACCACGTCGCCGGGATTCACCATCGTGGTGAAGAGAACGTTCTCCGCCGCCCGGCCCTGGTGGGTCGGGATCACGAGCGGGAAACCCATTACGTTGGCCACGGCGTCCTTGAGCCGGTAGAAACTGCGGCTCCCGGCGTAGGCCTCGTCCCCGAGCATGAGCCTGGCCCACTGGCTGTCACTCATGGCCGCCGTG
>Ga0315268_10007552_pt1 | contig 11436 bp, 9 predicted proteins | sample C1_top_MG_FD_204535 | JGI IMG/M metagenome (GOLD analysis project Ga0315268, IMG submission 204535) | Sediment microbial communities from Yellowstone Lake, YNP, Wyoming, USA - C1_top | ecosystem: Environmental > Aquatic > Freshwater > Lake > Sediment | place: USA: Wyoming | collected 2017-08-01 | reverse complement strand
CCGCAAGGCCACGTGTTTGGGTGAGAATTCAAAGTCCATGCGTCACTCCTTGCTGCCCATTACGGCGCAATCTGCAATTGCTGGCTCTTGAACAGGTCGCCCGCAATCGCCACACGCATCAATTCGTCCGTGCCGCCTAGCAAATCGAGCGAGCGCGAGTTGCGGTACATGCGCGCGATGGCGTAATCTTCCATGTAACCATAGCCGCCGTGAACCTGCACCATCCGGTCGGTGACGAATCGCGCAGCCTGCGCGGCAAACAGCTTGGCATAGGTGGCAGCGGTGCTCAGGCCAGCGCCTTGTCCCGCTTGCCAGGCGGTGTGATACACCAGGTAGCGCAAGGCTTCCACCTGGGCCGACGAATCGGCGATGTAATTCTGAATGGCCTGCTTGTGCGCGATTGGCCCGCCGAACTGGATGCGTTCGGCGGCGAACTTGACGCCCGCCTCGACCGCCGCCGCACTCACGCCCAACCCGATGGCGGCCAGCGCCAATCGGAAATGATCGAGCGCCTTGTCCGCGATCGCCGCGCCATCGCCCTCTGCGCCCAGGCGATTCGCTTCTGGCACGCGCACGCCGTCGAGATAGAGCGTGTGATACGTCGCGCCTCGCAGGCCCAGTGTCGGCTCACGATGTCCCAGCTTTAGCCCCGGCGTATCCTTCTCCACGATGAATGCCGTCATGCCTCGACCGTTGGCTTTGGGGTTGCTCGCAGCAAAGACGATGAACAGGCCCGCGATGCCCGCGTTGCCTACCCACGTCTTGACGCCGGTCAACACGTAATCGCCGCCATCCTCGCTTCGCGCCGCTCGCGTCGTGATCGCTTTGGCGTCCGACCCGGCGTCCGGCTCGGTGAGCGCGAACGCGCCCACAGCCTCGCCGGAAGCCAGCATCGGCAAGTATTGTTCCTTTTGCGCGTCGCTGCCAAAGTCGAGCACGGCTTGAGTGGCCTGGCTGGTGTGATGGGCGATGACGACTGCCGTGGACATGCACGCCTTGCCGATCTCTTCCAGCATCAGCGCATAGCTCACTGGATCGAGCGCCGCGCCGCCGAATGTGTCCGGCACCAGCGCGCCCAACATGCCTTGCTCGGCTGCTTTCTTGAGCAGTTCGGGCGGCACCTGTTCGTTCTTGTCTGTGTGCTCCGCCACTTTGGCGATTTCCTTTGTCGCAAAACTGCGGAACATGTCGCGGAACATGGTTTGTTCTTCGTTTAGCGAGAAATCCATAGTCACCTCGCTTGAGAGTAGGCAAGTAGACAAGGATGATGAACCTGGCGCCTTGTCTACTTGTTTCCTTGTACCCTTGCTTACTTGTCCTTGAACTGCGCCGGGCGCTTTTCGAGAAAAGACACGACGCCTTCATAAGCGTCCTCGCTTGCGGCGATACGGGCGAACTGCTCGCGCTCTTTGTTCAATCCCTCCATCAAGGGCAAGCCCTGCCCGCCATTGATGGCCTTGAGCGCGCCCGCCATCGCCACGGCGCTCTTGGCGGCCAACTTGCGAGCCAAGCCAGTTGCCTGGCGCAGCACTGCATCGCCCGGCACTACCAGGTTGGCCAGCCCCAGGGCCTTGGCCTCTTGGGCGCTAATCTGGTCGCCCGTGAGGATCAATTCAATGGCCTTGCCTTTACTGACGAGGCGCGACAATCGCTGTGTGCCTCCCCAGCCAGGGATAATGCCTCGATCTATTTCGGGCTGGCCCAGCCGCGCGCGGTCGCCACAGATGCGAATATGGCACGACATCGCCAGTTCCAGCCCGCCGCCTAGGCAAAAGCCATTGATCGCGGCAATGATGGGCTTGTGAGCCTGCTCGACCTTGTTGAACACGCCTTGTCCCATCACCAGCAGTTCCATCGAACCGGCAACATCGCCGGCCTTGCCGCGATCGAGCGAAGCCTTGATCTCGTTGAGGTCGGCCCCGGCCACAAAAGCCATTTGCCCGCCGCCCGTGATGATGATGACCTTGACATCGGCATTGGCGAGTAACTCGTCCAGTGCGCCGTCGAGTTCGATGAGCACTTGCCGGTTGAATGCGTTGACAGGGGGATGGTCAATCACCAGCGTCGCCACGCGTTCTTCAACGGTATATCGGATGTATTGTCGGTCGGCCATTGCTATCTCCTTTTGCTGTCTACATTTGCTGGCGGCGTGAAACGTAACATGATCATGCTTCACGTTTCACGCTTCACGTTAGACGTACTCTAGGAAACCCGCCTTGGTCTTTTCGCCGAGGCGGCCTTCCTTGACCAGTTCGTACAGCTTGTTGCATGGGTGAAAGCGCATGCCATACTTTTTCTCGAATTCCTCCAGCCCGTTGACGACCACATCAATTCCGAGCTTGTCCGCCAGCGCCAACGGGCCGATGCGGTCGCCTTTGTACGTCATGCCCAAACCCGCGATCACCGCCATGTCAATATCCTTGGTATCGGCGATGCCCTCTTCAACGCAGCGCGCGGCCTCGTTGATCATCTGGTACATCAGCCGCTCCGGCGTGAACTCGGTGGGCTGCTTGCCCGTGCTCAACTCCTCGATGATTTTTGTGACGGGCTCGTCGGTCTGGTCGCCGTAGCCGTAAAAGCCTGCGCCGGACTTTTCGCCCAGGCGGCCCAACTTGACCAGCCGCTCGAACATTTCTGCGCCCTTCATGCGCTCGCCATATTGTGAGTAGAGGTATTGGCCCACGTCAGCGGCCACGTCGAGGCCAGTGAAATCTATGAGTGTGAACGGCCCCATCGGCCAGCCATACTCGCGCATCGCAGCGTCAATCTCTTGCATCGAGGCCGCGCCTTCTTGCAGGCACAGCACTGCTTCATTGAGGTACACCACCAACAGGCGATTGACCAGAAAGCCAGGGCACTCTTTGACGACAACCGGGATTTTGCGCAGCGACTCGGTGAACGAGACCACGTCGCTGATAGTCTCCTCGTCGGTGCCTTCGCCTTTGATGATCTCGACCAGCTTCATCACGTTGGCGGGATTGAAAAAGTGCATCCCGATCATCTTGTGCGGTCGCTGGGTGGCGCGCCCCATCTCGCTGATCGAGAGCGCCGAGGTGTTGCTGGCAAAGATCGTGCCTTCGGGACAAATACCGTCAAGCTCAGCAAAAATCTTTTGCTTGAGAGTCATTTTTTCTGGCACGACCTCGATCACAATGTCCACATCGCCAAACTCGCCATAATCCAGCGTCGGGATGATGAGCGACATCTTGCTGTCCATCTCGCCTGCGCTCATCCTGCCCTTGTCTACCCGCCTCTGATAAATCATGCGCACCTGCTCCATGCCACGGTCGAGAAATTTCTGATCCATATCCTTGAGCACGACCGGCAAGCCGGAGAACGAAATCACCTGCGCGATGCCCGCGCCCATCGCGCCCGCGCCGATGACGGCAGCTTTGAAGATGTACATGGTGTCCTCCTATCTATTGCTAACTAGACGTTCTCGACCAGCATCACGCCGCCCTGGCCGCCGCCGACGCACATGGTGACGATGCCGTAGCGAGCGTTGCGGCGCTTCATCTCGTTCGTCAACGTCACCGTGAGCTTGGCGCCTGTCGCGCCGACCGGGTGGCCCAGCGCAATCGCGCCGCCGTTGACGTTGATCTTTTTCCAATCCCAGGCCCAGCCGTTGGCGGTCAAGTCCTTGCCGCACGCCAACGTCTGCGCGGCAAACGCTTCGTTGAGCTCGATCAACGCAACGTCTTCGAACTTGACATTAATGCCGCGCTTGTTCATCTTGGCCCACATCTTGGGGATGGCCTTGGCCGGGCCGATGCCCATGATGCCCGGGTTGACAGCCGCGTAATCATACGCCACGATGCGCGCCATTGGCTTGAGGCCGAGCGCCTTAGCCTTCTCCGCCGTCATCACCAGCAGCGCTGACGCGCCGTCGCTGATGGGGCACGAGTTGGCCGGCGTCACGGTGCCGTTTTTCTTGAACACGGTCGGATACATGGCGGCTTTTTGCATCGAAAGTGTAGGATTGATGCCCTCGTCCTGCGTGATCTGCTCGCGGGCCACTTCTTGCCCGGCTACTTTCTTGACGATCTCGACGGGCACGATCTCGTCCTTGAATTTTTCCTGGCGGGTCGCCATGAAGGCTTTCTTGTGCGACTGGATGGCGTATTCGTCCTGCGCCTGGCGGGAGAGCTCGTACATCTCGGCCAGGTTTTCGGCCGTGCGCCCCATGATCTGATTGACGATCGGGTCGGTCAAGCCTTCCCACAGCGCATCGGTCAGCTCGCTGTGGCGCAGCTTTAATCCCCACCGTGCGCCCTTGAGGATGTACGGGATGTTGCTCATGCTTTCGGTGCCGCCGACCAGGAACAATTCGCCATCGTCGGACTGGATGGACTGATAGGCCGACGTGATGGCCTGCAGGCCCGAAGCGCAGTTGCGCTGCACCGTGAAAGCCGGCACATGCTCGGGCACGCCCGCCATCAGCGCCGCCACGCGGGCAAGGTTGGCCGCATCCGATGGCTGGCCGACGCTCCCCAGGATGACTTCGTCAATGATATTGACGTCAATCCCTGTGCGCTTGATCGCTTCGCTAAAGACGAGCTTGGCCAGGTCCTGGGCGCGCATGTCGCGCAAAGCCCCGCCGTGCTGACCGCAGGGTGTTCGCACACCCCCTACCAAAACGACATCCTTCATGAGGGTACTCCTTTCCGGGTTTTAGGTGAACGCTGTGCCGCCGGCCTGGTCTCCATGCCGCGCAACAACAGCTCTAAGGTCGAATCGAACAATGTGTCGAGTGAGATGCCGAGGATCTCCTGTCGCAAGGGGTGGTCGAGCAAGAACATCACGCCGTTGAGCGAGGCCCATAACACGCCGGCGGCGCGTCGTGAATCGCTGGTGTCAAACTGGCCGTCGGCGCGCCCCTGCTCGAACGCTCGCTCCACCCAACTCAGGCTTTGCAGGCTGCGCTCCGATACTTGCTGATAGAGTGGGGCCGGGACGCGCTCGCGGAACTGCCCGCGGTCAAAGGCCATCAACAGCCGAAAGTATTGTGGCTGTGTCTTGGAAAACTTGAGGTAGGCGCGGGAGAGGCGGCGCACACGTTCGTCGGCGGCCAGGTCTTTTTGGGGGGCGTAGGCAGCTTCGAGGTGACCAGACAGGATGTCCAGGCCCTCTAAAACTAAATGAGCAAGGATAGCTTCCTTGCTCTCAAAATAGAGGTAAACTGTGCCTTTGCTGACTTCGGCGTGCGCGGCCACGTCGTCAATCGTCGCCTGGCGAATGCCATCGCTAAAGAAAACATCCCGCGCCGCTTGAAGAATATCTTCGCGCCGCTTGGCCTTTTCTCGCTCCCTGCGCCCAGTCGTACCCACCGGCTTCCCCCCCTTCCGATGTGTGACTGTTAGTCATTCACTGACTGATAGTCAGTATAGGGCAAGTCGGAACCAGTGTCAAGAGGCAAAATTAGAACGTGGAACCGGCGTGCTAGAGGTAGCTCGCCGCGTGAATCGCCTATTCGTTGGGATTCCAGACCATCAGGGTAGCAAACCGTGCTCCTGAAGGAATTGGCGCAAGCCCTGCTCGCTTGGCTCGGTGATGATCGTGCCTCGATTAAAGTCACGTGTCGAGCGGCCCTGTGGTTTGGGATCCGGCTCACGGAATGGCAACACACTGCCATCTTCGGCGGCGACGCAAACCGGCACCCCCAAATGACCATTCCAGGTCTGGATACGTTCCAGCCCCTCCTGATCTTTGGAACAATCCACTTCCTGATAAGGAATGCGCCACTCGGCCAAAAGCCTGCGCGCGCGCGCCTGATCGGGGCAACCCATTGCACGAGTGTACAAGACCAGATGTTTCGCCATGTATATGACCTCTTTGTGACATCACGTGGTTAGGCGTTGGCAATCGCCTCAAGGAATTGGTCGGGCGAGATCAATTCACCATCCACGCGATGAAGGCCGACGACGCGCCGACCGCCCGCAATGCGCTCAATCTCGCGCCGATAGTCGCCCAGGTTCAGCTCGGCCACGATGACACACTCGACGCTGTCAATCGCAGCAGAAATTGCCTTCTCCGGCGCGGGCCACAACGACTGAATCGTGAGCGCCGAAACCTTTTGATCCTTGCTTCTTGCATCTTGCACTGCCTCTTCCATCGCGCGCGCAGTGATGCCGTAGCTGATGACAAGTGTACGCGCTCCCGGCTGAAGGTCGGCCTTGACCAGTTCGATCTCGTCCCGATGAGCCTCGATCTTTTCGGTCAGATGGAGGTTGAGCGCGCCCACCGTCGCCGGGTCTTTGGTCAACAACCCGTGCTCGTCGTGCGACGATCCGGTAAAGCGCGTGAGACGCGGAGCGCCATACGGCACGAGCGGCGGCACGCCCCCGGGCGGATCAAATCGGTAGGGGTGATATTCCTCTCCCTTGCTTCCCTGCTCCTCTGCCCATTGCCTCTCCCGCACTGGCGCGGGGACAAACTCGTCAGCGTCCACCGTTGTCGTGGTCAGATTCAATTCCTTGTCCGTCATAACGAATACGGGGCAGCGGAAGCGCTCGGCCAGGTCAAAAGCCTTCATCGTCAATGTATAACATTCCGAAACAGAAGAAGGCGATAAGGCAATCAGCGGATAGCCGCCGGATGTGCCCCAGCGCACGAATTGCACGTCTCCCTGCCCCACCGTGGTCGCGCCGCCCGTTGCCGGGCCTGCACGCTGAACATCCACGATCACCAGCGGCACTTCGCCCATGATCGCCAGCCCGATGTTTTCGCTGTAGAGGCTGATGCCGGGGCCGCTCGTCGCCGTCATTGCGCGCGCGCCTGCCATCACCGCGCCAATGCACATGCTGATGCTGGCAATCTCGTCTTCGGCCTGAATCGCCACACCTCCTACTTTGGGCAACTCACGCACCATCTGGAGAAGAATCGAAGTTGCAGGAGAAATAGGGTATCCAGCAAAAAAGTTGCAGCCCGCATCGAGTGCGCCGCGCACAATCGCGGTCGCTCCGTCTGTGTACTCACGCGCCATCGTCATCCTCGTCGTCGAGTTCCTCTGTTGCCTCCAACACACGCGCCAAAAATGCGTCAAAGAGAAACTGTTGCAGAGCGCCATTTTGCCAATAAGGAATCTCTGCATCATGCAGGGCCGCTTGCAAGACCTGCGCTCTTTGCATCCGAGGATCGTCTTCGTCTTCGTCCGCCTCTTCAACCAATTCGTCCAGGTCAGTCAAAAGCTGCTGGTAGCGTTCAACCGTGAGGCGAGCCTTGAGGAGTTCCGGCAATCGAGCGACGACTGTCTGCGCCTCTCGCTCCTCGCCGCTGGGTTCCGACAAGTCAATGCCTTGCGCCTTGAGATCCGCCACCAATTCGTCCAACAACTCTTCCAACTCGGCGGGGTCAAACAACTGGCTTGCCAGTTCGGCGTCCAGTTCTTCCCGCTCCGCCATCGCTTCTTCTTCGATGTCCATCCAGGCTTCCAAATAGTCTTCCAGTCCCGCCGTCTCGTCCACGGCTTCCCAGAAGGCCAAGTCAGCCGGCGATCCTTCTTCCAAATCGCTGACATCGGTCACATCAGGTTGGATGGCCTGCGCGGCTTTAAGGGCTTTTTCCTTGGCTCCCTCGAACTCATTGGCAGCCTCGACCGACGCCTGCAAAGCCTGATGAAAGATGCCACAGGTGGCCCAGATGACCGGCCGATCATCGTCTCGCAACAGCCTTTCGACAGCCGCCGCGAGCGCCAACTTTTCCGCTTGCTTGGCGCGCTTGAGTCGCTGGCGGCAATTCATAAGCGCGTTCAACACTGCCCGTTGAAATTCAGGCGAGATGAATTTGGCGATGACGCGGATAGAGGCATCCGTCAAAACATCAGAGCGTTCAGCCTCCGGCAACTGTTCCAGCTCGTCAGGAGGCGGCACTCGAGCATCGAACTCGCGCAGCATCTCATACATGGCTTCAGCCGGATGGAACAGCAGCCCCTCAAACTCGGGCTCATCATACAGCGCCGTACAGTCATGCATCACGTGCACCGCAAATTCAATCCAACCGTCTTCAGTTGCATCATGCATATCGTACAACACCAGGAGCGGACGCATCTGGTGCCAGAGCTCATCCTCGGCGCGCAAGCTGGCCTGACGTCGGCTGAGCCGCTCTTGGCTTTTGCGGCGTTTGATCTGTTGTTTGCGGGCTTGTTGCTTGGTGGGCTTTTTCATGGGACCTCGTCAGATGAGAATAGACAGGCTATTGCGTCAGCCTGTCTTTGTGCGGGCAAGTGTACCATTGCCAAATGATTCGGTCAACCTTCGCCGAACTCTGATCCGTTTCGTTCGCACGCGAGCGAAAAGAGAGGGCCGTCTATGCGACGGCCCTCCGGGCAAATGGGTGAGAGAACAACTGACACCTGCACTGCACAAGTGCAAATGTTGGCCGACTATCGGATCGCCTGCTCGGTCTGCTTATCGAACATGTGGAAATTAGCCATGTTGGCAACCAGGTCAATCTTGTTGCCTACCCGTGCGCGAGAGCGCGGATCTACAATGGCGACGAACTGTTTGCCGCCGGTGAGCACGTACAAGTTTACCGAACTGCCCATCAATTCGGTCACGTCCACCTCGGCCGGGATGCGGCCCGCCACCACACTAGGCGGCGTGAATTCCGGATCGTGCAAGTCTTCGGGGCGGATACCCAAGACCAAGTCTTTGCCAACATAAGGCTGAAGCGCCTTGGCGCGATCCGGCGGCATCTCCAGCTTGAACGAGCCGCCGTCAATGACTAGCTTGCCGTCGCTGGAAGCAAGCTTGACATCGAAAAAGTTCATGGCAGGGGAGCCGATGAACCCAGCCACAAACACGTTGCCCGGCTTATCGTACAGCGTCTGCGGCGTGTCAATCTGCTGGAGGAGGCCATCCTTCATCACGGCGATGCGCGTGCCCATTGTCATGGCCTCGGTCTGATCGTGGGTCACGTAAATGAAAGTGGTGCCTAGTCGCAGATGAAGCTTGGAAATCTCGGCGCGGGTTTGGACGCGGAGCTTGGCGTCCAAGTTGGAGAGCGGCTCGTCAAAGAGGAACACTTTAGGCTCGCGGACAATCGCGCGGCCCACGGCCACACGCTGGCGCTGGCCGCCGGAAAGCTGCTTGGGCTTGCGGTCGAGCAGTTTCTGGATGCCCAGGATTTCTGCGGCTTCCTTCACACGTTTGTCAATTTCGGCCTTGGGCGTCTTGCGCAACTTGAGACCAAAGGCCATGTTTTCGTACACCGTCATGTGAGGATACAGCGCGTAGGACTGGAACACCATAGCGATGTCGCGGTCCTTGGGCGCGACATCGTTGACCAGCCGGTCGCCGATATAGATGTTGCCATCAGAGATTTCTTCCAATCCGGCCAGCAGGCGCAGGCTGGTTGTTTTGCCACAGCCGGACGGGCCGACAAAGACAAGGAATTCCTTGTCGGCAATATCAATGTTCAGGTCGTTGACTGCAACGACCCCGCCGGGGTACCGCTTGTAAACGTGCTCGTACTTGACGTTGGCCATCGTGGCCCTCCTGCACAAATTTGGGACCGGGCTGGGGTCAGTGCCCGTCACCGCCAGTCCAGTTCCAGTTGAAGCATATTGTAGCAAAACCGGCGTCAAAATGCAACTGCAAAATGTAACGTGTAGGAGGTTATCACGGGGCAATCGTCACAGCGCCCAGCACGAACTGGTCGCCTGCCACAACATCAGGGCCAGGCTGTTCTGCCCACATCGGCAACCGCTTCCCTGTCGCCAAATCATACATGCCCGTGGTCAACACGTATTGACCGGGTTGAGCATTGGCCGGAATGACAAGGCGATGATACTCTTCCACGATCTCACCGGGCGACCACCACGTCGTCGGGTATGAATTATCGCACGGCTGTGAATCTTCCTGGGCAAGGGGCGGTGTGTCCAGCGAAGGAGCAAGGTGAACGAAAACTGTGAGGTTCGTGTCGAGCGTCTGATGACTCTCCCACGTGACGGTAACCGGCAGTGTGCTGCCAACTCGTACATCCTTATCAGAAGGATAGCTGGCTGTGACCAAAACTATCTCTTTGCCAGAGAACGAAAAAACGGCACGCCCTTCCGGCGGCATCCCCCGCGCCAATGTATCCTTCTTGACGTGGAAGGCCACAGCGTAAGGACTGCCTAGACTTTTGAAGGTCCTGACTGCCTGACCTGATGGGAATACGCGCTGAAGCGCCTGAAGGGAGTTGCTCTCTTCTGCAACGATCGCAACGTGCGTGAAATCCTGTTCGGGCTGCACCGGGTAGACCACACACCGGCGGCCATTGAATGTCTTTAAGCGCGACACGTCATCGCGGAAGGTGAAGTGAAAAATCGGCAGGTCACGGTCATCCGGCGAGAGTGAGAGCAGCTCGTCACGCGGCAACGAAGCAAGGTATTCGGCAGATTGCCGCAAGCCCACATCAAAGGCCGTAAACAGGCCAGGGTCACGTGCCCACGTCACAAAGTAATCGCGCGCCATTGTGACTGTCGAATATCCCATTGCCCCTACTGCTGCGACCAAACCAATCGGTATTGCGGCTTTGACATTTGGAATTTGAAATTTCAGATTTGAGACTTGGCCGAGGCCAAGTGCAATCACCATTGCCAGCGCAGGTGTCGCACCGAGCATACGGCCAAAGTGCGGGGCCGCGTCCGAAAAGACGCTGGGCAACACCATGATGCCGGCCCACAGGAGCGGGAAGACTAACACATGCCGACGTTCGCGTCCCAACGCATACAGTGCTCCAATCACAAACAAAAGCAATTGCACAACGTCGAGCGCAGGACGGCCAGGCAAGTTCAAACGCAGGTTCATGTCGCCGCGCCAGATCAAACCGCCAATCACCTTGACGACATTGCTCAAGGTCTGCTCCAGCCCGCCCCCGAACGCTACTGCCGACGTCTGTTTGGCGCGAAAGAAAAACAAGTCAGGATTCTGCACAAAGAACAGGCCCAGCGGCGTAAAGACGATCACAGCGCAGGCAACCAGCAGGCCAAAGCGCGCAAGTTCTTGACGCAGCAACTTGCGATTGGCGACCCATCGCCATGCAACAAACAATGCGACGACCACAGGCAGAAAGCGCGCTGAGATGTGCGTATACAGACTCAGGCCCAGCGCCCCGCCCGCAAGCGCGTAGGCGGGCCAGTCGCCGCGATTGAACGCTCGCCAGAGCAACCAGAAGGTGAGTGTCGCCAATGCCGGCACCGTGGGCGGCTCCATGCCCAAACGCGTATAGTGCACGTGCCAATACAGTGTGGCAAGCGCCAAAGCGGCGAGCAGCGCAACGACGGTTGATCGCCGCTCAGTGACATTCCCTGTCGCGCGCAGCATCTCGCGCATGCAAAGAAAAACCAGGCATATCGTGAGCGTGCCGACCAAAGCCGAGACCAATCGTCCGCCGATGGCCATCGGCCCGGTCAAAGCAAAGAGCGCAGCAATCAAGTAAATGTGCAGCGGCTCA
>Ga0315268_10007550_pt1 | contig 11436 bp, 11 predicted proteins | sample C1_top_MG_FD_204535 | JGI IMG/M metagenome (GOLD analysis project Ga0315268, IMG submission 204535) | Sediment microbial communities from Yellowstone Lake, YNP, Wyoming, USA - C1_top | ecosystem: Environmental > Aquatic > Freshwater > Lake > Sediment | place: USA: Wyoming | collected 2017-08-01 | reverse complement strand
GCATGGCGGAAATTCAACAAGCTCCGCGCAAAAAAGCAACTGGCAAAACCGGGGGGCGTGGTTACGATGCCGCCCATGCCAACGGCCTATGACCAGTTGCTCGATGCGACCCTCCAACATTTGGAAGATTTGAAGGCGCACGGCGTCCGTTTTGTTTCGGTTTCGCCAGAATCGCTGGGCGCTCTTGCGCAACCCGCACCGCGCCCGGTTCAGTCAGCGCCGAAGCCGACGCCGCCCGCCATGCCTACCCGCCAATCTGCAATCCACAATATGAAATCTGAAAGCGCTCCACCTACCGAGATGGCCTTGCCGCTGGCGTTGCCCGGCGAAACACAACCGCCGCCAACCGCGGCGCCACTCAGTCCGGAAGCGAAAGCAGCGGCATTTGCCGAATTGCGCGCCCGCGCGCTGGCGTGCGTGAAGTGCCCAAACCTCGCCTCGTCGCGCAAGAACGTCGTGTTCGGCGTGGGCAGCATTGACGCCGGGTTGATGTTCGTGGGCGAAGCGCCGGGCGCGGACGAGGACGAGCAGGCCGAACCGTTCGTGGGCAAGGCGGGCCAGTTGCTGACAAGAATCATTGAGACGATGGGCTTGCAACGCGGCGACGTTTACATCGGCAACATTTTGAAATGCCGGCCCGATACGCCCGGCCAGTCGGCCGGCAACCGCAAGCCCACGCCGGACGAGATGAAAACGTGCATCCCCTATCTGCACGAGCAGATTGATTTGATCCGCCCGCGCGTGCTCGTGGCGCTCGGCGGCACGGCGATGGAGGGGTTGCTCGGCAAAACCGGCATCATGAAGCTGCGCGGTCACTGGCACACGTATCGCGGCATCCCGCTCATGCCCACGTATCATCCGGCGTATCTGTTGCGCAACCAGGCGCTGAGTGAGAAGCGCAAGGTTTGGGAGGACATGCTGCAAGTGATGGAAAAACTCCAAATGCCCATCAGCGACAAGCAGCAGAAGTTCTTTCTGAAAGGTTGATCCGGCTGAAGCTCCTTGCCGCTTCAGTATTTTCGGCTATAAACCCCGCCGCATGAAAGAACTGTTGAAGCCGCTGCTGGATTGGTATTTGCGCTCGCTTGAAACGGGCGGCTACGGGTTGGTGGCGCTCCTCATGGCCATCGAAAGCTCCATTGTGCCGCTGCCGAGCGAATTTGTCATCCCCCCGGCGGCGCACCTGGCTTGGAGCGGAGATGGACTCCGGTTTTTCGGATTTCACCTCACCGGCTGGCCGGCGCAAATCGGCCTCGTCGTGGCGGGCACCCTCGGTTCCTGGCTCGGCGCCACAGCGATGTATTGGGCATCGCGCCTCGCGGGCCGACCGCTGGTGATGCGTTATGGCAAATACGTTTTCATTTCAGCGGAGAAGGTCGAAGGCGCGGAACGATGGGCGACGCATTACGGCGCTTTCGGGATTTTTGCTTCGCGGTTGCTGCCGGTGGTGCGACATCTCATCGGCATTCCCGCCGGCATCGTGCGGATGGACTACAAAATATTTTCGCTCTACACGCTGCTCGGTTCGGCCATCTGGTGCGCGGTGTTGTGCTGGCTGGGCGTAAAAATCGGCGGCGACATCAACCAGGGCGAAATGCACAAGGTCACTTTCTGGCTGCTCGGCTTCCTCGTCGTGGTCGGAGCGATGTACTACTTCTTCGTTCACCGGCACATGAAAGCCAATTCAAAATGAGAAATGAAAAATTCAAAATGCCGCGTTGTGCTGGCCGTGCGCTTTTTAAATTTTGCATTTTTAATTTTTCATTCACCCACCCGGATGAGTGTCTTGACCGCGTGATTGCCCGCCGTCATCTGCTTGAACAAGGCAGGCAGTTTTGTGAGTGGACATTCGCTGCCCACGAAATCGCGCGAGTGAATAACACCCGCCTCGATGAACTCCAAAGCCCGGCGAATTGTGTGCGGAGTGTGGTGAAAACTCGCCAGCAGGGTGAGATTGGAGTAATGAATCAGCGTCGTATCAAGCGTGACGGTCGTGCCTGACGGACAGCCGCCGAAGAAATTCACCGTGCCGCCTTTCCGCAGGAGATGCACCGCCGATTCCCAGGCCTCCGGTTTGCCCACCGCCTCGATTACTGCGTCGAAATGCGTCTTCGTCGCCTCGCGAATTTTCGTCACGAGGTTGTGGCCATCGCCGACGTCCACAATCTGGTTAGCGCCCAGCCGATGGGCCGCCCGCAAGCGTGGCTCATGGCGGCCGGCGACTGTCACGTCGCAGCCGAGATTTTTCGCCAGCGCGACGAACATCAAGCCAATCGGCCCCGCGCCCAGCACGAGCACGTGCTGTCCCTCTGCCAATCGTGTGTCCTCGACGCCCTGCACGACGCACGCCAGCGGCTCGACGAGCGCGGCGTCGTGGAAATTTGTCGTCGGTTTGAGAGAGAGCATGTTCTTCTCCACGATCCGTGCCGGGATCACAATGGACTCGGCGTAAGCGCCATTGAGGAAAAGCAAATCCTCGCACAGATTTTCCTGCCCGACCTGGCAATGAAAACACTTCCCGCACGGCGCGGAATTGGCAACGACGACGCGATCACCCACCCGCCAGAGAAGACTCGCATCAGTCGGGCGCGTCACTCCATGCGCGCCGTCTTTGGCGTTCGGGCGGGCGGCGGGCAGAGGACTGCCCGCCCTGCCTGTGGGAAGAACTTCGGAAATGACCCCCGCCAGTTCATGCCCGAAGACCGCCGGCGGCACGATCATTTTGGCGTGGTAGCCGCGTTTGAAAACTTTCAGGTCTGTGCCGCACGTGAGCGCCGCTTCAATGCGGACGCGCACTTCCCCGGGTTGCAACGCGCGCGGCGCGACCTCTTCCACGCGAACGTCTTCTTTGCCGTAAAGAACTGCTGCTTTCATGTTTCAGTCATTGATTTCAAAACACCCGCGGCGGCGGCGCTTTCACAAAGTTCGTCTGCCGCAAATAGATTGGCTCGATCTTGTCGCCCGACACGAAATCATTCCGCGCGAGCGCGAGCCTACCCAGCATTTCAGCGCGCGGAAAAATCACGCGACCGTTCGGAAACCAACGCGCCACTTCGGGGCCGATCAAAAGGTTCCCGGTCGCTTCGCGCTGGCGAACATTTTCGCGCGCAACCAATTCGAGCCGCGACAGATGGTTCAGCTTGCCGGCGTTCACTTCATAATCCGCGACATAAAATTCTTCGCGTTGCGCGTCTATCACGACCGAGAACTTTTCCGGCGCGCCATCGGCGAGCGCCTGCGCCGCCACGCATTCCACGCTGCTCACGCCAAGCAGTTTCACACCCGACGCCAGTTGCCAACCCTGCGCCAGTGCGATGGCGGCGCGGATGCCGTTGTACGATCCCGGCCCAAGCCCGACAACAAGACACTCGATCTGTTCGCGTTCCAGCCCGGCCTGTTTCAACGCCGTTTCAATCATGCCGAACGGCTTCATCGTGTCGCGCGGAACAGCTTCAACGCTCTCGCCTTTGGCGAGCACGTCGGTGCGCGCGTCTGTGTTCAGAACAGCCACGCTCCGTTGCGGCGAGGAAAACTCAAGCGTCAGTATCTTCATAGGTGATGCGCCGCTCCGTTTCGCCGATGATTTCAAATTTCACGCGGCGCAGATTCGCCATTCGCCATTCGTCATTCGCCATTCGCTCCGCCCATTCAATCACGGTCACGCCGTCCGGTTGCAAGTATTCCTCCAGACCGGCGGCGACGATTTGCTCGCGCGTTTCCAGGCGATAGAGGTCCAAATGAAACAGGCGCAGCCGTCCGCCGCTGTATTCATTGACGAGCGTGAACGTGGGCGAATGAACGCGCGCCACGCTGCCCAGACCGCGCGCGAGACCTTTGACGAGTTGTGTCTTGCCCGCGCCGAGGTCGCCCGAAAGACCGATGATCCATCCGTATTGCGCTTCGCGCCCCCAACGTTCGCCGAGCATTTCGGTTTCAGCGGGGCTGTGGGTGGTAAGGGTCGGCATGAAATCGTGAATTTCGATCCAGATTGGCTACGCGCAAACCAAGGAGCGGAGAAAGGCGCGGTGGTCAATTGAATTCATGGGTGAAATTACGGGTTGTTCGATTCGGCAAAATGGACGTAACCCCGGGCGGTGAGCGGACGCACGCCGGCCTTGTCGCGCAGCGTGAGACTCCCGCCCGCGGTAATTTTACCGATGCAAGTGAGCTTGAGCTTGGGGAACTGTTTTCGCCACGCGTCGAGCAGCGGCACGGCGCTCTTACTCGCGACGGTAAAGAGCAATTCAAAATCCTCGCCGTCTGTCAATGCCGCGACGAGCGGCGAGCAGCTGACGACGTGAGTCGGCGGACGGTCCGCGCGCTCACGAGCGCGACTGCGGGCGCGTTCCTTTGCGGCGCGGCTGATGGGAATCGCTTTATTCAACAGTTCAGCCCCGACGCCACTTGCTTTCAGAACATGGCGCAGATCGCCGGCCAGACCGTCACTGAGGTCAATCATCGCGTGGATGGAAAAATGTTCCGCGAGCCAACGCGCCTCGGCCAGGCGCGGTTCGAATTCCAGATGCCTGCCTGCAAGCGAGCCACCAAGCTCGCCCGTGACAAATATCGCGTCGCCGGCCTTGGCGCCCGACCGCAGCAAAATCTTTCCGCGCGGAGCGAATCCGATCAGCGCCACGGAAATCAGCACGCGCTCCGGATTCGTCGTCGTCTCGCCGCCAACAATGGCCACGCCGTGTTGCCGCGCCAGCGCATTCATGCCGGCGTAAATCGCCTCCACGAACGCCACCTTGAACTTGCGCGGCAAGCCGATGGTGACGAGCGCCGCCGTTGGCGTGCCGGCCATTGCCGCGATGTCACTCAAGCAGCGGGCCAGCGCCTTGTGGCCGATCTTTTCCGGCGGCGTGTCATCGGTGAAATGAATCCCCTGCACCACCGCGTCGGTCTTGAACAACAGCAGCCGATCCGGTGCGCCCAGGTTGAGCACCGCGCAGTCGTCGCCCGCGCCGACCACGACGGATTCGTTCGTCGGCAGCCGGGGTGTCAGCCGTTGGATGAGTTCAAATTCGTTCATGCGCTAACCCGACGGGTTAAAGCTTCGATTGGACGAAATAAAACATTGCGAAATTGAGGGCGTTGAAAAGCGCGTGCGCGGCGATGGGCGCGAGCAGGTTGTTGGTTTTTTCGTAGAGCAGCGTAAGCACAATTGCCAGCAACAGCAGCGGCACAAACGTCGCCACGTTCCAATGCACCGCCGCAAAGAGCAGCGACGTGCTCCACAACGCGAGGCGAGGGAATCCCGCCTGTTTCACGGCTGGGTAGAGGATGCCGCGAAACAGCATCTCTTCAGCGACGGGCGCAAAACCGATGGCGGCGACGCCAAGCGCGAGACGGTCCATCCACGTCACGGTGTTTTTGAGCGCCTGTATGGCCGGCTGCATTTCCGGTTTCACGCTCAGCCGCGACATGATTTCCGCGGAGGCCATTTGCAAACCCAGGCCCACCGGCAAGGCGATGCACGCGGCCACCACGCCCAGGAACAGCGCCATTTTCCAGTTCACCGGAAAACCAAACGCGTCGCGCCAGCCCACCTGATGTTCCCGCACGAACCGCCAGATAAATACGAGCGCCACGCCCTGAAAACTGAGCGTCGCGATGATGGTGCGGAGCGTCGGATTCTCACCCGCAGGTTTGCCGGCAAAATATTGCACGAACGCGCCGAACGTCAGCCCAAGGTAGAGGAAGGAGAGCATCGCCAGAAATGGGCGCGTGAACCGGTCCAGGTCCCACGGCCGGCGCAGGACAAACAGCGCGGCGAGGGAGAAAATCACACTGCCTGCCACCAGCGCGCCAAAAACCCACGGGTTGACCGGATGTTTGGCACCGGGAAACCGCGTCACCGACATTGCCACCGAACCGAGGAAGTGGCAGATGAAAACACTCAGCAACAGGCGGATGATCGCCTCGGACTTCCATGGTTTCGCGGACAGCACAAACGCAGGGTAGCAAACACGGGCGCAAGTGACGACGCAATTTTGCGTTTCCTTTGCTGCTCCAGCCTTTTCGCGTTACTATGGGGCGTCCCGGATGAAACACGCGGCCAACTATTTTCTCGCGCCGACGCTGGCGCTCGCACTCACCGCGTGCGACGGGAAAGTAAACCAGAATCATTCGGCCACGACTTTGAACACGAACTCCGCTTCTACCCTGCTCGCGCACACCAACCGTCTGGCGCGCGAAAAATCGCCCTACCTCCTCCAGCACGCGCACAATCCGGTGGATTGGTTCGCGTGGAGCGAGGAGGCGTTTACCAAGGCGCGGGCGGAGAACAAGCCGATTTTCCTCAGCATCGGCTACTCGACCTGCCACTGGTGCCACGTCATGGAGCGGGAATCGTTTGAGAGCGAGGCAACCGCGAAATATCTCAACGAACATTTCGTGAGCATCAAGGTGGACCGCGAGGAACGGCCCGACCTGGACAAGATCTACATGACGTTCGTCCAATCCACAACCGGTTCGGGCGGTTGGCCGCTCAATGTTTTTCTCACGCCGGATTTGAAACCGTTCTTCGGCGGGACGTATTTCCCGCCGGACGATCGTTACGGGCGCGGGGGTTTTCGGTCGGTGCTTCAGCAAATCGTCAACGTCTGGCAGGAGCGCCATGGCGAAGTCGCGGCTTCGGCAAACGAAATCCACGCGCGTCTCGAAGCCGCCATGTCGAGCGCGACCGCCGGCAATGTGTTGCCCACGGCGGAAACCCTGCGGCACGCGGGTGCGCTGTTCAAGGACGCCTACGACCCGCAGCACGGCGGCTTTGGCAGTGCGCCGAAATTTCCGCAGCCGAGCCAGCCCGCGTTCCTGCTGCGCTACGCGAAGTGTTTCAAGGACGACGAAGCCACGCGCATGGTCTTGCACACCTGCGATGCGATGGCCGCTGGCGGCATCCACGATCAGCTTGGCGGTGGCTTCGCGCGCTATTCCGTGGACGCGCAATGGCTCGTGCCTCACTTCGAGAAGATGCTCTATGACAACGCGCAGCTGGCGCAGCTTTACCTCGATGCCCACCTCGTCAGCGGCGATGCGCACCACGCAGAAGTGGTGCGCGACATCCTCGATTATGTTCGGCGCGACATGACGCATCCCGACGGCGGCTTCTACTCCGCCGAGGACGCCGACAGCGAAGGCCACGAAGGAAAGTTTTATTGCTGGACGCACGACGAGTTGTCAAAGCTCCTTGCGCCGGAGGAATTCAACGTGGCCGGCCGTTACTTTGGTATCACGGAACAAGGAAACTTCGTTGACCACAGCCATCCGACTCCGCTCGCGGGGCAAAATGTGTTGAGCATTGTTGAACCGGAGATTTCTCCGGCAGACAAAGTGTTGTTGGAGTCGGCCAAGAGGAAAATGTCCGAAGCCCGCGCGAAACGAATCCGCCCGCATCTCGACGACAAGATTCTCGCCTCGTGGAACGGGCTGATGCTCGGCGCGTTTGCCCGCGCCCACGCGGTGTTGGGCGATGAAACCTATCGCGTGGCGGCGGAGAAGAACCTGGCATTTATCCAGGCAAAGCTTTGGGACGCGCCTCATGGTAGGGCGGGCAGTCCTCTGCCCGCCGCTGAAACGCGTGACAGCGGCGCGCACGGAGTGACGCGCCCTACCAGCACGCTCTATCATCGCTGGCGTGACGGCGAACGAGACAGCGTGCAATTACTCGAAAGCTACGCTTTCCTACTCGATGGCGTGATCCAACTCTACGAAGCCACCCTGGAACCGAAGCATCTCGGCTTCGCCATCGCACTTGCAGAAACGATGATTGCGAAGTTTTACGATGCGGAGAGCGGCGGTTTCTTGCAGAGCAGCTCGGACGCAAAAGACCTGATCCTGCGCGTGAAGGACGATTACGACGGCGCCGAGCCATCCGGCAATTCGATAGCCACGCTCGCGCTGCTGAAGCTCGCTGCCATTACCGACCGCGCAGACTTTCGCAAACCAGCCGAGGCCACGTTGCGGTTGTTCGCCGCACGGCTGGAAAAAATTCCACAAGCCGTGCCCTATATGTTGCACGCTCTGGATTTCTGGCTGGAAGAGCCGCGCCGGGTTGTCATCGCCGGCGATCCGCACTCCGCCAAAGCGCACGAACTGCTGCACGCCGCGCACTCAGTGTATCAGCCGAACAAAGTGGTGCTGGGAAACACTGGTTCCGTCGAGGAATTCGCCCGCACATTGCCTGCTAAAGACGGTCCGGTGGTTTATCTCTGTACGGGCAAAGCGTGTCAGCCGCCGACGAGTGACGCGCCGAGAGTGAAAGAATTGCTGCGTTAGAATCGTAGCGCCATGCTCCGCCAGATCACGATGCCAGCGACAAATCCGGCGATGAATTTTTGCCCGAGCCGGACGGCCCCATCAACGTAAGAAACTCCCCCGCTACGATGTCGAGCGAGATGTTGTTCAGGGCGGTGACGCTGAGTTCGCCCTGCTGATAAATCTTCGACAGGTTGCGGATCGTGACGATGTTGCCGTTCGATGTCATAAAGCGACCAAGGAATAGGCAAAGCGCGAAGGAATTGCAAACGCCGGAATGACCTCGCGATTTGCGCGTGAAACTGTCTCTTAAATGCGGTTGCCCGCTAGTCCGTTCACGAGCGCGAACGCCGTTGTCAGCCCGGTCTCGGATTGCAAAACCCGGTTTGGGCCGGAGTCGGCGCAGAAAAAGTCAGCAGACCGAGAGTTCGGCCGGACTATTTCTTCTTCTTGAAAATATCGGTGATGCCCTTGGTCGTCTTGCCGATGTCCTTCGTCGCCTCATTCACCGCGCCTTTGCCGATGTCCGTGACGGCGCCCGCCGCGGCTTTCACAGCGCCTTGTGTCACCTCCGCGATGACTTTCTTGGCGAGTTCAGCAGGCGTGATTCCGTCGGGGCCGTCGCCGAGGTTGGTGAAGTGGATGTCTGGTATCGGCACAGGTGCGGCGAAACCGCCCGTGCCCTTGATGCTGACTTTGACTTTCGCGCCGGTGATCAGGAAATCGTCCACCTGAAGTTTCTTGCCGGGCTTTGATTCTTTGGGCGCGGTCTCCTTCGGCGCGGTCTGGTCGGCGCCACCGGCGACGGCGTTCACATTGTCGAGGATCTTGCTCAGGTTATTTCCCCCCAACCCGCCTTCGAACGTGATCTCGGGTGATTCGACCCGGATGGACTTAACGACAATTTTATCCGAGAGCAGTGAGCCGGGACTGACGGAAACGCTTGTGCTGCCGACGCTGATGGCGTTTGGCGTTTTGTAGCCCTCCGGGTTGCCGACGATGAGGCCCTTGATTTTCGCCGAGCCGGACAACAGCGAGAGGTTCACGCTGTCGAGTTTGATGTCCACCTTGGCGATCTGTGGACCGATGGTTTCGACGCCTTTCTTGATGGCGCCGTCGAGAAACAAGCCGATGGCCACAACCACGAGAATCACCAGGACCACCAGCCCAATGAGGATTCGAATGAGGAGCTTTTTCATAATGTTCAGAATTCCATCACATGAACCCTATTCCGGCCAGTAAAAAAAGCCGGAACGCCGCCGCCGGCCACTTCATTCCCCCAGCACCTCGCGGACAAGGTCGGCGAGTTGTTTTGCTTGATACGGTTTGGCGAGAAAACGATCAGGTTTTTGCTCTGCGTGGTGGTAGATGGTTTCATCCACCGTGCCGCTGACCAAAATGATCTTTTGCCGCGGGTTGATGCGCCGGCAGGCCTGGATCAAGTCCATGCCGTTCATGGTGTGCATCGCGTAGTCAGTCACGATCAGAGCCGGCGGCGGGGTGGTGAGACCAAACGCGCGCACGGCCGTGTCAGGATTGCGAAACGTCCGAACGCGGAAGCCCAGCGGTTCGAGCACGAGCGCGACCAGTTCGAGCAACATCGGCTCGTCGTCCACAGCGAATATCAGCGGTCGCGCATCATCCCCGACGGAATTGTTGTTAGCGGGAGGTTGACTCATGCCGTTTGTGACGTGCGGATTAACACGACGCGGCGTGCCTGGCAAGCGGACTTTCGCCAAAGTTTTCACCCAAACTCAAAGCCAGGAGTTTCTGCATTCCTCATCCTTTGGACTTCAAACTTTGAGCTTTCCGCTTTGCACGTCCCGCCATAGTGTTGCCGCAGGTAAGCTTCGACTAACAGCACGGCGCAAAACGAGCGTTTATGAAAGCAACGAGAGCCTCCGCCAAACGAAAAAAGGCCGCGACCACAGCGCGTCCAACTCGGGCGCGTAACACGGCGGCCAGAACCAAATCCGCCACCAAGCCCAAGCGCGCTCGCGCAACACGGCGCGTCGGGAAAAAGAAACCCACCCCGCCATCGGCGACGGTTTCCATCCCGACTATTCTCCTCGAAGGCGACCACCCCGCGCCGGTGGCCGCGAGCGGGCCGGGTGAAAAATTCGCGCTTGGCCCCACGCCGCCCGAACAACATTTCGGGCCGGAGAGCGCGGAATTGCCCGAAGCCTACGGCACCAAGCGCCTCTTCCTCACCGCGCGCGACCCCCACTGGCTCTACGCAAACTGGGACCTCACGCATGACCAACAGCTTCGCTGTAACAAACAGTCGGTGGACGGCCATTTGATTTTACGCATTTACGCCGATGCCGTGGTTGGCAAACCGATTTCGGAAATTCACATGCATCCGGAGTCGCGCCATTGGTTCGCGAACGTCGAGCTCGCCGCGGCGAAATACGCGGCGGAAATCGGCTTTTACCGAAAAGGTCGCAAATGGACGAGCGTCGCCACCTCCGGCGCGACGCTTACGCCGCCGGAAATGGCTTCATCGGAAACGGCCGCCGAGTTCGCCACGATTCCGGTGGACGTGCCGTTTGAAAGACTTCTCGCGCTGGTGGCGCAAGCCATGCGCGAACATCGCTCGCTGGCTCAGGCGGTCGAAGAATTGCGACGCGCTGGCCATCCTGAATTGCCACGCGTGGCAACGATGCGGACCGCGCCGTGGACACCGGAACAAGAACGTGCGTTGGCGGAAATCGTAAACTTGGACCAGGTGCGGCGCGTGTGGATCGGCTCGTTGGAAATTACGGAACTGGTGCGTCGGCAGCTTGAGCGGGGAATTTCATCCCTCAGTTTGCCCACTTCGCCCGGCGGCGGCGTTTCGAGCGTTTCAAGTCCGTTCGGTGGCGAGCAGGCACGTGGCAAGGGTTTTTGGTTTAACATAAACGCTGAACTGATCATTTACGGAGCGACCGAGCCAAACGCGTCGGTGGCCATTGGCGGACGGAAAATCATACTGCGCCCCGATGGTTCGTTCACCTACCGCTTCTCGCTGCCGGACGGACGGTATGATCTGCCCGTGGTGGCAGTCGCGGCGGATGATACAGACGCGCGGGCGGCGGAGTTGAAGTTCACCCGCTCGACGGAATTCCTTGGCGATGTCGGGGCACAACCGCAGGATCCGGTGTTGAAACCGCCAACCCTAGACAATGTCTGACCCAA
>Ga0315268_10007548_pt1 | contig 11437 bp, 13 predicted proteins | sample C1_top_MG_FD_204535 | JGI IMG/M metagenome (GOLD analysis project Ga0315268, IMG submission 204535) | Sediment microbial communities from Yellowstone Lake, YNP, Wyoming, USA - C1_top | ecosystem: Environmental > Aquatic > Freshwater > Lake > Sediment | place: USA: Wyoming | collected 2017-08-01 | reverse complement strand
TTAGCTGCTCAAACGCGGCAGGCCTGTAGAAATCGGTCTGGATGCAGGCCACCTTATAGCCCTGCTTCTGGAAATACTTCGCGAGCTTTCCCGCCTGGGTGGTCTTGCCAGAACCGAAAAGCCCAACCAGCATTATCTTGGTGGGCTTCTTTGTGATGTCCAGCCTCCCTTCCTCTTTACCGAGGAAATCCACCAGCTCCTCATACACTATCTTGATGATGTGCTCCTTCTTGGTGATGCCTGATGGAGTATCCTCCTTAAGTGCCCTCTGCTTTATCTTCTCAGAGAGCTGGAACACAAGCTTCACATTCACATCAGACTGGAGCAGCGCCCGCTGGATATCCCTGACCAGGTCATTCACCAGCTTCTCATCGACGAACATGGCTTTCGCTATCTTCTCAAGCGTGTTCCTCAATGAGCTTCCCAGATTGTCAAGCACCATAGTCTTTTATCAGCCTCTTGTTAACTCCCGATTATTTATAAATGTTTAGAAACATTATCCTCGAGCATAAATTTTAAATACTTCCCCGCAGAGAATACCCATAACAATATACTTTATATGCTTTTGGAGGTCGAAAAATGGCAGCAAATACAGCAGGCGTGGCAAAGAAGAAGGTGAATTGGACATTAACCCTCATCATGTCCATCCTGTTCGGCTCGTTGGGCGTTGACAGGTTCATCATGGGCCAGGTTGGCATGGGCATTCTGAAACTCATCACTATGGGTGGATGCGGCATATGGTGGCTGATTGATGTAATCTTAATTGCGACAAAGCATGAGTTCTCAGGCATCGAATGGGAAGAATAGGCGCATCTATTCCCTGAGGAAAGCCTGGCGCATATTCCTGGATATAATTAGCTTCAACACACCTTTCGCCAGGGTGTTTGATTTATCATCTATACTTATCTTCTTGTCAGCGGCGCCGCTCAGCCTGATAGAGAATTCTCCTGTGAAATGTGTTTTCAAGACCTATCTGCTGCCTCTGGTGTTTGGCGGAATCTGCCCGGAATCGGGGATATTTGCCGGCTGCAACTGCCTTGGCTGTGGAATGACAAGAGCGATATGGCACATCCTTCACGGAGATTTGGCAGGTGCGTACGCGTTGAATGCCATGGCATTCCTGGTCCTGTCAGTCATGCTCACCATTATCCTTATTGACTTCGTTAGTCTGCTCAGAAAAAGGCTGTTCCGGGCAAAATAATCCTCACTTTACAAAGAACTCTTCCAGCTTTTTCTTATACAGCACCGTTGTCACGAGATCCCACTCCTTCGGAAAGCACCTGCTGTACTGATGCCAGCTGTACCTCTCATCAAGGAAGATTGTCGCGCCCCTGTCTGTCTCGCTCCTTATCACCCTGCCTGCGTTCTGCATCACCTTGTTCATCGCAGGAAACACATAGCCATAGTCCCATCCCTTTGAGAAAAGCTCATCATAATACCTTATCAGCGCCTTGGTCTCAAAGTCAGGCACGCTCAGGGGCAACCCAATTACCACGACCGCATTGAGGTAATCGCCAGGAAGGTCTATGCCCTCCCCGAAAGAGCCTGAAACTGCGGCCAGCAGCACAGCACCGCTGTCCTTGTAATTCTTGAACCTCTCCAGCAGCTCCTTCTTCTCATCCTTGTTCAGGTTGGGCTGCTCTGTGAATGTGCTCTTCCTGCAGAGTGTCGCAAAATGCCTGTTCACTCTGTCCCTGATGTCATAGCTCGGGAAAAACAGGATCATGTTGCCGGGTATCATATTTGTAAGCTCAGCGCAAACCTCGGCTATCTTCTTGTACTGGGCTTCGCTCCTCTCGCTGAACTTGGTGGTGGTCATGGGGATGATGAGATTCAGCCTGTTCTCCTTCGGGAAAGGGCTCTCAAATTCGGCGAGTTCAGCATCCCCAAACCCGAGTATGTCCTTATACATCTCGAGCGGCGAAAGAGTGCCGCTCATCATCACCATGGAATTGGCGGTGCTTATGACCTCCTTTGAGACGATGCTCGGGTCAAGACACCTGTAGCTCAGGGTTATGACCTCTCTGTCACCTCTGCCGCCACCTCCTCCCCTTCCGCCTTTCCTGCCAAGTATCCTCACAAAGCCCTTGTCCTCGCCCTGCCAGGTTTCCATGAAGGTGGCGATGGAGCCTATGAAGCTCCTCTTGTCAGCCTCCCTCACTGCTTCGCCTATGAACTTGAAGTCCGCTACCAGCTCATCATAGTTCCCAAACCTCTCTACCTCTTTCACAAACTCAGTTTTTGTGATAAGGCATTCTTCATGCTCGGTTATCTTCTCACCCAGCACACCCAGGGCTCTTCCCAGGTTCCGCAGGTTTGAGCCGGTCTCATCATAGCTGAACTTCTTGGCCTCCCTTACCGCGCTGTCAATCATGAAGCTGGAGAGCTTCTCACTCAGAAGATTCCTCAGCCTCGAAGGCAGGTTATGGCCCTCATCCACGATTATGATGCTGGCCTCCAGCTTCTTCTCAGCCTTCTTGAAAAACAGGCTTCTGATGTCAGGATGGAAAACATAATAGTAATCTGCGATTATCACCTTTGAGATCTTCGCAAGCTCAGTGGCTATCTCATAGGGGCAGAGCCTGTATTCCCTGCAGAGCTCAATCACCCTCTCAGAATGGCAGGGGCTCAGCTCCTTTATCTGTGTGAGCACCAGCTCAGCCTCCTTTGTGAGCTTTGTGCCCTTCTTGGTGTTGAGGTAGAACTCGCACTTGCCCTCCTCTCTCACCGAATTGCAGTAATCCGCGAAATCCCCGCTATACAGGCCATCGACGCCCGGCACAGGGCACATCCATTTCTTTCCGATTATGTCTGTGGCAATCACCTGGAGATTATACTTCTCCTTGATCTCTTTCAGGGTGTCAATCGCTATGAAATGCTGGGTGTGCCTTGATGTCAGGAAGAATACTGTGAGGTCTCTCTTCAGCGCATACCTGAGCGCAGGACAGAGCGAGGCAACTGTCTTACCTAGGCCTGTAGGCGCATGCACAATCAGCCTGCCCTTCTTGCTGATAACCTCATCAATCTTCAGAATCAGCTCTTTCTGTATATCCCTTATCCTGTCATAAGGGAAGTAGAATTCCTCTAGCTCAGACCCCTTGCCCATAGGAAAAAGAACCTGAAGTGCTTATTTAAACCTTTAGAAAGGGCTATATGGCTCAATATCGGAAATTAAGCCTATCTCTTCTTCAGCTTGGCAGACATATTCCTCCTGAGCTCTTTCAGCCTCTCGAATAGCCTGCCCCTGTCCTTCTTTGTGAGCCTTGTGAAATCTTTTTTTGTCTCTTTCGCCCGGTTTACCACCCTGCCCACCACATTGTGGTCCCAGAGCACCCTGTCAAGATCCTTTATCCTTCCGGTTCCGCCATATTTCTCGAGGAACACCAGGTTGTCAATCGGGTATCTGGGCGGCATATGCGGCTTCTCATCAGCATAGCCTATTGTCAGGATCATCTGCGGCCTCACATCGTCAGGCAGCTTTAAGATGCGCTGTATCTTTGCCTCGTCAAAGGCCCCTATCCAGCAGCTCCCCAGTCCAAGCTCATGGGCAGCCAGAATCATGTGCGTGGCGCAAGCTGCGCAGTCCTGTATCGCATACAGCCTTTCGCCCCTCATCCCATAGTGGGTCCTCACCTTCTCGGTTATGGCCACAACTACAATATGCACAGGCGCTGTCTCGACCCAGTTCTGCCCGAGCGCTGATTCTGCCACCTGCTTTCTTAAGCTGTGCTCAGTGACCACAATGAAGCGCCACTCCTGGATATTGCCTGCGCTAGGGGCAAGCCTGCCTGCCTCAAGCACCTGGCCTACCTTGTCCCATTCCACGGGCACATCCAGATATTTCCTTATCGAGCGCCTTGTCGCGATAGCCTCTAAGACATCCATAGCGCATTCCTTATTATGGACCAATATATACTTTTTGGTTTTTAAACCCTTTACCAAAATTTTATCTAGTCTCGCCCATATCTCCAGATTATGGGTCTTTTGAGGGCGCTAGGGGGCACAGGTTACACTTTTATGATAATCTCTTTAGTCATATTGCTCTACATAGGTGCCTCGCTCACGATAATGACAGACACAGGCTTCTATCTCTCAGAGTTTGAGAAAACAGGTATCTATGCCAACTTTGAGGATATGAATGAGCCGCCACGCCTGGCGCAGAGCCTGACTGCCTATTTCAAGGATGGTTCAACCTGGCCGCCGGAGATCTCAGGATTTACCCTCTCTGAGGGCCTCCATCTCCGTGACGTCAAGCTAATTGTATTGAAGCTGAAATCCACATTCTATTTTTTCGCCTTCCTGCTGGCAGCCTGCCTTTTCTTTATGATAGCGCTCTATAAAGGCAGCTTTGCAAGAAACCTGCCCCGGCTGCTCCTGCTGTCAGGCACATTTCTCCTGGGCGTGGGCCTTCTCTTGGCTCTCGCAGCGCTTGCCTTCACCCAGTCATTCCTCATATTTCACCATGTGTTCTTCCCCCAGGGCAACTGGCAGTTCTCCGCAGAGAGCACTCTCATCAGGCTGTTTCCGGAACAATTCTTCCTAGACGCATTCTTAGGGATAATCTTCCGGGTTGGCTTTTTCGCCCTGCTCCTGCTCTCGCTAGGGCTTATTCTGAGACGCATAAGGGCTAACAATAAATGGGATAATCAGAAAGAATTATAAAATCCCATGCCAGCTTAGGGGTTATGGGTAAACTCGAGAGAGGCAGATGCGGGCTCTGCTGCACCCTGCTGGTGAGATTGGGAGCAGCGGATATTTCCAAAATAAAAGCCAGGATAAAGAATCTGGGTTTTGACGAGGCCTATTTTGTGGACAAAGACACAAAGGGCGCTGCCATTCTCAGGAGGACAAACGGCTACTGCAGATTCCTGGAGATAAAGGAAGGCATCGCCACCTGCACAATCTACGATTCAAGGCCAAAAGTCTGCAGGGAATATACCTGCATAAAGCCGGGCGAGGAGGAATGCACCCTCCAGCGCCACTATTCTGTTATCGACCTTGGTAACATTGGTAAGATCAGTATGAAAGGAGGCAAGAAAAGATGAAATCCATACCTGAGCTCAAGAAAGGAGATATGCTTAATGTGAATGGTGAGATATACCCTCTCATAGACCACAAAAATTTAGCGGGAAGCGAGAAGGCAGAGAAAGTGCTGGAGCTAGGTAGGCTCGGAGACAAGACTCCGACACCGATTATGAGGCTGATATATCACCCTGAGAACCCTCTCTCGCTCAAGCTCGAGGCGCTCGACAAGAAAACTGGCGTCTGGAAAGAGCAGAAGCTCCTCAAGTTCGGGTTTTAGTATAACTAATCACCCCAAAGGGTTAAGCCAATTGTCGGGAAAGATTATTAAATCTCCATTCCAATAGGGGGAATATGCTTCCAAACAAAGAAATTTTCATCATAATAGGGGTTCTGATTCTTATCGTAGACCTAATTGTGACTGGCATAATCGGGTTGATGAGGAAAGAGATCTATGCCAAAAGAATTTTTGTAGGGTTATTCTTTATACCTCTGGGCTTAATTGGGAAGATACAGAATTTTTTCTACAATAGGATTGATAATGAAATTGACAGAGGCAATGCCGCAATATCATCCAGCATAGCAGTAATTGCGCTAGGGGTATTTATCCTCATCTCCTTTGGGGGTTATTATTTAAGCATTTACAAAATATTGAATCCAGATATAATTGGCGTGCTAGTCCCTGCCAGCTTACTCTCTCTCATGATACTGATCCCTGTAGCAATCACATATCTTGTAATGAACCAAAAGAAAAATAAAAATTAAGTAAAAATCTGTTGTCCATCAACCTGTTTTTTCTTTATATAATCCGCGACAGCCCACCAGAAGAATATATTTAACCCCAAGGCCAACAATGAGGGGAATGCAACTAATGCAGTACCCAAGGGTCCAAGCGTTGCGAAGAATAGGATACATTGAATAACACCCAGTACTAGTACTGAACCATAGCTAATATGGACCCAGAGAAGCGCATTCTTTTGTAACATAAAGAATTTGGCAATCATTACCCCTCTGGGAATCAGCAATATCAAGCTAAGTATAGTCACAATTATCGGAACCGGAGTCATTGATCCAAGCTCTCCAAAAAACAATAATGCGCCAAACAGTTCCCATAAAATCCCAATCGCAATCAAAATTGTGAATACCCATACAATACCAGGTCTTTTCATAATTATCACCTCAAAAATACCTATGTCCTAATTTGAAAGAAGAAGTAATTAAATGTTTCGAAATGAAAAACTGACCCCCCATATTTTTTAGAACCGTTTTCAGGACTGAATTCATGATTCTGAGTCCAGAAATCGTTAGAAAAACTCAGACAGGCCTTTTTGGCCTTTGACTTCTTTGTGCTCTTTCTTGGCAGTTTTCCTTTCTTTTGTTTGTGATTCCTTACCGTCCTCGGCAGGCATGCTCTTCCTCTGCTTCTCCCTCATCTCCTCTTCGCTCGAGCCGTCAAACACAGGCACGCCATACACACCGTCATAGCCAGGCAGGAACCTTATCCTCTGGGTGCGGTTCCTCATGATGATATCAGCAATCTTCTCGGGTGCGGCCTTTCTCAGCTCTGCCTCATTCACATCAAGCAGCACATTAAGCTCATTGCCAAAATGCTTGATGAGATTGTTGAATTCCGCCCAAACCTTTGGTGAGGCAGGCAGCCCACCGGTAACTCCGGCGATAAGCTCTGAGAGAGGAATCAGGTTCCTGAAGGGCACTGCGCCCTTCGGCATGAAGCCGTCTGGTCTGTCAGCCAGCTCCTCCACCCGATGCAGCACGCCTATTGTCAGCGGCCGCTTGCAGATAGGGCAGATGTTGTTGAGCTTTATCGCCTCTTTTGGCTCGAGCACCACATTGCAGTTCCTATGCCCGTCATAATGGTACTTGCCCTCATGGGGCCAGAACTCGATTGTTTCCTTAAAGCCCTGCCTTGTCCTTATCACCTCAATCACATTTCTGTAGCTTGGCTCCTTCAGCTCGAAAATGTTGCACTCCCTCCCCATCCTCCAAGGCCAGAATGAGTGGGAATCGGAGTTGCTTATCAGGGTGTACTTGTCGAGCGAGGAGAGCCTCCAGTTCATCGCAGGATCCGAGCTCAGTCCTGTCTCGAGCGCATGTATGTGCCTTGCCTGGTCCCCAAAGCACTCCTCAACAGAATTGAAGCCAGAGCTAGAGCCGAATATGGAGAACCAGGGTGTCCAGGCATGCGCGGGAATGATCTCTATATCCTGGCTTATCTTCCTCATCATCTCGACTAATTCCGGGCAGGGCAGGTTAAATATTGGCCTGCCGTCATAGTCAAGCCGTCCCCTCTTTAGGAGCTCTGCGTTTATCTGCTCAACCACCTCGAAATTAGGTGCGAGGATGATGTTATGCACCCTTCTGCCTCTCCCGTCCTGGGTATAGATTGAGGATATCTCTGTCTGCAAGATAAAGTTGAAGCCGGAGCTGGTCTTGTAGATTCCGCTTTCGTCATCGCTCAGGGTTTCCTTTAGTTCCTTCAGCCAGAGGGGATGGGTGAAATCCCCAGTGCCCAGCAGGCTAAGCCCCTTCAGCCGGGCATACTTCTCAAGATTTGGGATGGTGAGGTCCTTGGAGGTGGCCCTGGAGAATCTGCTGTGGATGTGCAAATCAGATACAATCCTCATATTAGTTACCCCCATTATCCCCCTTATTATCTGCCAGTAGATTCTCAGCATCCCGCAACAGGATATCACAGCTCGAGCACGACACTTTTCTCTTTCTCTTTAATCTCCTTTACGACCTTGTTCCCCTTCACTTTTTCCTTCATCTCCCTAAGGGAATATTTCGCCCTGGCCTTGTCAAGCTCTTTTAGTATCTCGCCTATCATCTGGTAGTTTGTGTAGATTGCCTCGCCCTTCTTCGTTTCTTCTAGGATCTCTTTCTCCAGCTCTGCGATGTACTCTTCTTGTGTCGAGATTATCTTTGAGAGCCTGTCAATCTTTGCCTGGTGCTTTGAGAGCTTCTTGGAATCGCTGCTTAGCGCGATGTCGCTGGTAAACACATAGTCCATGGCCTCATTGTAGCTCTTGAACTCCTTTGTCTCAAGCCCATTTAATGTATCCAGCCCAAATGGCGTGGCTGCCTTTATTTTTCCCGCCTCTAAATACACCCTCGGCGATGGCTTTTCAGAGAGCAGCCTATTTTTTGCTGCGATTAGCTTTTTGATTTCCGCATCATCGGGCTTCAGTTTGTCCTTTGGCGCACCTGAAACCGCACAAAGCTCCTCAGCATATTTTCCGCCAAGGCCGATGTCTACAGCAAGCAGCTTCACGATGCTCTTTTCTGAGGATTGTATAGCCCCTCTCAGGTCCTTTTCAGTAAGCTCAAGAAAATTCAGCTCTTTTTTCGGCGAGACATATTTCAGCTTCTGCCTCACGCTCCTGCCCTTCCAGTCCTGGCTCTCGGCCGGCATTATTATCGTGAAATCATCTTTGCAGAGCACGAGGTTGCCCTTGCTGAACAGCTCGGCGACCAGCCTATAGCTGCCCTCCTTGCTCTCAAACGCCAGCTCGATGATGCGCTCAAAGCCCAGCTGGCTTATCCCCTTCAGACGGGCATTGTCAAGATATTTCCGGAGCAGCGCGCAGAAGCCGGATGGCCGCTCTGGCTGCTCCTCCTTGAAATCACTGAGATAGATGTATGAGGGGGCGTTAATTCGGAGAATCTTCCTGCCTTGCCCTGTCAGGAAAAGCTGGAGCAGCAGCTCTTTTTTTGAGGGGCTATATATCTTATCGACTCTCGCACCCTCCAGCACCTGCAGCTCTTTTATGAGAAAATGCAAGTCCAGGCTGCTCAGCTCATAGCTCATTTGGTCTTTGCCTCCAGCAGCTTTTTTATTGACTCAATCCTGTAGCCCTTTGTGGTGTCGACAGCTATGACCTTGTGGCCCGCTTCCTCAGCCTCATTCAGGCAGATCTCAAATATCTCCGCCTCCAGGTTCTCCCCAACCTTATCCTCGCTGTAATCCCTCTCATCTAATCTTTTCTTCAGCTCGCCCAGCTCGCAGGTGGTGATGATGCACCTGTGCACATACTGCTTTGGGATAAAGTGGCTGAGATGCGAGTCTATAACCAGGTCAGGGTTGTCTTTTATGATTCGGATGAGCTCGGTGTTGAGCTTTCTGGTGTCCACTACCCTGCTCTTCCTCTTCCGGTCATAGCCAACGCTGAGTTTCTTGTCCTTGATGAGCTTGTTCACATCAAGATACTTGTGCCCCAGCGCCTTCGCGAGCGCCTTTGAGAGTTTTGTTTTTCCTGTTCCCGGTGTTCCTGATACTGCGATTATCATACCATTTCCGATAAGAATTCCTTATTTAAATGTTCTTGTAAAATCATATTCTGCAAAAACATTTAAAAGCAATCGGGGATTAGGCAGGCTATATGAAAATCCTCAAGAAGGACATAAGGCATGGAGAGGTGTTCCTCGAGACAGAGGACATTGATGACCTCTGGTACCTCAGCCAGCTCATAGACGAGGGTGATATAGTCAGAGCCCTGACCCAGAGGAAGATAAAGCTCTCAGACAAGGATGGCACCAGCACAGCGGCCTTCAAGAAGACAGTCATGCTCACGATAATTGTGGAGAAGCTGGGATTCCACGAGTACACAGATGTGCTCAGGATATCCGGGAAGGTGAGCGAGGCAGCCGAAGATATCCCCTCAGGAAGCTTCCACACCCTTGGCATCGAGCCGAACACCAAGCTCACCATCATCAAGCAGAGATGGCTCAAGTACCAGCTGGAGAGGCTGGACGATGCCTCAAAGGACAAGGGCACGGAGATATTGATCTGCGCCTTTGACCGCGAGGCAGCCTATTTCGCCATCCTCACCAAGCAGGGCTACAGGATTCTTGCCGAGATAAGCGGAGAGGTGGAGAAGAAGGCGGACACGCCCACGCAGGTATCTGACTTCTTTTCCGAGATAATCAAGCTGCTCGATGAATACTCAGAGAGGTACCATGTCAAATCAATAATACTCGCAAGCCCGGCATTCTGGAAGGAGGACCTGCTGAAAAAGATAGATGACAAAAGCCTCAGGTCAAAAATCACGCTTGCCACCTGCAACGCGGTCGGAAAATCAGCGATAGCTGAGATCCTGAAGCGGCCGGAGATAAAGAACGTGCTCAAGAATGAGAGGAATGCATTTGAGGCAGAGCAGGTTGAGAGGCTGCTCGAGACAATCTCAAAGAACGGGGCGGTCACATACGGGCTCGCAGCCACAAAAACCGCGATTGAGGCAGGCGCGGTGCAGACCTTCCTCATCACAACCGCATTTATAAATAAGAGGAAAGAGGACAACAGCTTTGGTGAAATCAACCAGCTGATGCTAAATGTTGAGGCCATCTCAGGCCATGTGGTCATAATAAACTCGAATAACGACTCTGGAAAGCACCTGGACGGCCTCTCCGGCATAGCTGCTCTCCTCAGATATAAGCTGAATTAGGCAAAACCTACCATAATAATCCATCATAACGTTTCTGTTTTCGTATAATCAAAAACCACTACCATACTATCCAAACCTATATATATCTATTATGCATTGCTATCATTGGGGATGGATAACACCGGATACTTTTGTCACCGTCCGGTAAACGTTGTGAAACTAAAGTAATGCACACTCAGAGATGACACTAAAAACCGTAAGGTTTTAATATGAGTTGTGCGTATTGTCACATATATACTTAAATAGTATATGTTGGAGGGGATTAGATGATAGTCAAGGAAGAGTTTTTGAGTAAGCTACGGCTGTATTTCTCTTTAAACCTGTATGAAGTGAAGATCTGGACCGCTTTGCTGTCGAGGGGCGTATCGACTGCAGGAGAGCTTTCTGACATCGCCAATGTGCCGAGATCGAGAAGCTATGATGTGCTCGAGAGCCTTGAGAAGAAGGGCTTTGTCATCATGAAGTTCGGCAAGCCAATAAAGTATCTTGCGGTTCCGCCTTCTGAGGTTGTCGAGAGAGTAAAGAAGAACATGAGGATGGATGCAGACGTCAAGGTCAAGCGCCTTGAAGAGCTGAAGGGCACAGAGGTGCTGGATGAGCTCAAGACACTCCACACCCAGGGCATAGAGCTTGTCGAGCCCTCAGACCTGTCTGGTTCTCTGAAAGGAAGGCACAACCTCTACAACCATCTCGAGCTCACAATCAGGAGTGCAGAGAAGACTGTTACTATAATGACCACAACCCAGGGCCTGATAAGGAAGATAGAGGGCCTGAAAGGCACATTCGAGGCGGTGAAGAAGAGAGGCGTCAAGATAAGGATCGCTGCCCCAATCACAAAGGAATGCCTGCCTGCTATCAAGGAGCTGGGCGACCTGGCTGAGGTCAGGAACACGGCGACCAAGGCCAGATTCGTGGTTGTTGACGGCAAGGACCTCACATTCATGGTCCTGGAA
>Ga0315268_10007547_pt1 | contig 11439 bp, 6 predicted proteins | sample C1_top_MG_FD_204535 | JGI IMG/M metagenome (GOLD analysis project Ga0315268, IMG submission 204535) | Sediment microbial communities from Yellowstone Lake, YNP, Wyoming, USA - C1_top | ecosystem: Environmental > Aquatic > Freshwater > Lake > Sediment | place: USA: Wyoming | collected 2017-08-01 | reverse complement strand
CGATCTGCACGGCGTGCCGCAGGAACAGTACGACGAGAACGACGTCTACGTGAGCGGCATCGACCCGGCCTCAGTGATAGGGGTCGAGGTACTCCCAGGAGACTGGGACCTCGAACACCTGAAGATCACGGAGGAGGGCGAGCCCGAACCGGTAGATGAGGGCGAAGAGGGCGAGGTCGACTACGACGAGGGCAAGGAGGCGATCAAGGATGAAGAATGAGGAGCGCCACCAGAGGGCAGTCGACAAGCTTACGGAGCTGGCCGGGAACGTCTACGACCAGATAGACGGCGGCAAGATCCCGAAGATGATGATTCCCCTGAGGACAAAAAACAACATCAGGTTCGACCCGAAGCTTGCGGTCTGGAAGTATGGCAAGGCTATGGGCGCGAGGTCCGCGAAGAAGCTCACAGGCGCCCAAATGCTCCTGCGCACGATGTACATGCTCGAGTTCATCGAGGACATGATCAAGGAGGAGAAGTCCTCGACCCTGAGAGAGATGTACTATATTTCTGAGGGCTGGGCGAAGGGAAAGTTCAACGCTCAGGACGAGTCGAATATGCTTGCGGAGGACCTCGAGATCATCACCACCTGCATGAGGGAGGACTTCAAGCTGAGACCCGAGGAGGACGGAGCCAGGGTCATCGGCAACATCACGATACAGGAGATCGACCGGAAGGGCAAGAAGAAGAAGATCAATTGCAGGGACGATGTGGGGGATTCCGGCTACGGCATACCTTACAACGTCGAGAAGGACAAGATCAATTTCTCGGACTGCGACGCAGACTTCGTCATCGCGATCGAGACCGGCGGTATGTTCGACAGGCTTGTTGAGAACAAGTTCGACGAGGATGCCCACGCGATCCTCGTGCACCTCAAGGGGCAGCCTGCAAGAAGCACCAGACGGTTCATAAAGAGGGTCAACGAGGAGATGAAACTTCCAGTGTGCACCTTCGTAGATGGAGACCCCTGGAGTTTCAGAATACACGCCTCGCTGGCGTACGGCGCAATCAAGACCGCGCATCTGTCAGAGTACCTCGCGACGCCGACCGCCGAGTTCATCGGGATAACAGCCTCGGATATCCTCAACTATGAGCTGCCCACGGACAAGCTGAACGACAAGGACATCCAGGCGCTCAACGCCGAGAAAACCGACCCGCGATTCAACGACGGGTTCTGGAAGCACGAGATCGACTTGATGCTCGAAATAGGCAAGAAGGCAGAGCAGCAGGCACTCGCGAAGTACGGCCTCGACTACGTAACGGACACGTATCTCCCGGAGAAGCTCACCGAAATAGGCATAATGAAGTGAGCGGTCAGCCCGTACAAGATATAAACATGCATCAGTATTCAAGCAGACGCCATGCGGATGACTCCTGAATGCGTTCCGTGCCTGATCAGGCGGGTTCTGTTCGAGACCGAGGAGGTAGACCCCTCCAAGAGCGTCGAGGCAGTCGGGAACGCTTCGGCGATGCTCGGAGAGCTCTTCGGTGAGGGCGTCTGTTCGGCGACTGTCGCGACCCAGGTCCACAGGGAAACCTACAGGATCCTCGGGACGAAGGACCCGTACAGCAAGCTGAAGAGAAAGAGCAACGAGATCGCGCTCGAGCTCTATCCTTCAGCTGTAAGATACGTGAAGAAGGACAAGGACCCACTAAAGGCGGCGTTCCTGTGCGCGGTTGTCGGGAACGTGTTGGACTTCGGGATTGGGACCGGATATGATCACCCGGCGAAGCTCAAGCGAGAGTTCAAAAACCTCCTGGACGAAGGACTTGGCCATGACGATTCGGCGAAGGTTCGAAAGCTGCTCAAGAAGGCGAAAAGAGTGGTGTATCTGGGCGACAACTGCGGAGAGGTTGTGCTGGACCGCTTGGCTCTCAAAGAGCTGAAGAAGTTCGGCATCGACCTCACATTCGTCGTCAAGAAGGAACCGATACTCACGGATGCCACGAAGAAGGACATATCAAGCCTCGGCATCGAGAAGATAGTTGACAGGATCGTGGAGGCCCCGGGATTCTACGTGGGCATCGACCTGGACGAACTAGACGGTTCTTTCGGTAGGATGCTCAGGGATGCCGACCTGGTGATCGCGAAGGGGATGGCCAATTTCGAATCACTGTCGGAGACATCGATTGCACCAATCGTCTATCTACTGAGGACGAAATGCGCTCCTGTGGCTAGCGCGATGGGGCTCAAGAAGGACATCAACGCGGTGAAGCTCTTCATGAACGGTGGTGGGCGATGATCGATTCGATTGAGTCCAAGACCTTCGTCAACAAGAGAAGCAGCACTTTCACAATAGCTACGGGCTCCTCGGACTTCGAGGAGAACGTGATCGTCAAGATCGTTTCGGGAGACGAGTTCGGCGTCGGGAGCGCCAACCCTACCAAGGTCACTGATGAGACGCGCGAATCGATCGACTCTTTCCTGGCGAAGGCCCGGAAGAAGATCGTGGGCACCGACGAGACGGACATCGGCAAGGTGCACCAACGGCTGGATAGTATAGCCGAAGGGAACACCGCGGCCAAGGCGGCAGTCGATATCGCAGTGTTCGACCTCCTCTCCAAGCGAGACAAGAAGCCGCTCTACGAGTACCTCGGAGGTACGAGGGACCGGATGCTCACGGACATGACCCTCGGGATAGACTCCAAAGAGATGACCGTCAAGAAGGCCCTCAGGCACTACAAGGCAGGGTTCAGAGCTTTGAAGATCAAGGTCGGTCTGGACCTAGAAGAGGACATCAGGCGCGTGGCCGCCGTGAGGGAAGCCGTCGGACCAAAGGTGGAGCTCAGAGTCGATGCCAATCAAGGATATTCCGTGGAGCAAGCAATCGCATTCTGCGTGGCAATGCACTCGTACGATGTAGTCGTGGTCGAGCAGCCCGTAGCGGCGAACGATTACGCCGGGTTCAAGAAGGTGACCGAGGCCAGCCCGATCCCTACGATGGCCGACGAGTGCGTGAAGTCTGTCCTGGACGCGAGGAGGGTCGCACGGGAAGGGATCGCAGAGATGATCAACATCAAACTGATGAAGAGCGCTGGTATTCACGACGCGTCGATGATAAACAGGCTCGCCGAGGCGACCGATATGGGAACAATGGTTGGATGTATGGGCGAGATACAGGTCGGCATCGCGGCTGGGCTGCACTTCGCCCTCAGCTCGGATAATATCCTGTTCGCGGACCTCGATTCGCACTTCAACATGATCGACGATCCGTCCTCGGGTTTGGTCTTCGAGGAAGGCTATCTGATAGCCCCGAAAATACCCGGCCTCGGGATGAAGACCCCATTGGATTCCTCCAGCTGAATTCGACTAGCGCTGGCATGTCCTTCCACTACGCTTATTACATACCTCCAATATCACCTGCAAGTGCGGTCAAGCTAGCGTGGGTAAGATGCCTAAGAAGACCATTAGCGAGCTACAGAGCGCTGAGTTGCGGTTCAGAGCGTTGCTCAACAAGCGCGACGAGATCAACGATCAGGCCGCGGCCCTCAGGTCCGAGAGGGACAGCCTGAACGAAAAGAAGAGAGAGCTCCAGGACCAGATGAACGTCGCCCGGGACCGAAGAGACGAGCTCGTCAAGAAGATGCGGATTCACAAGGCCAAGAGAGACGATTTCCAGGCGAAGGCAAAGGAACTCATCGAGTTCAAGAAGAGCCTCAAGGGGAAGCAAGTTGGCAGCCTGAAGGACGAGATTCACGCACGGGAGGCCGAGGTTAGGATGCTTGTCCTCCGGCAGCAGACCGTTCCTCTGACCATTCCAAAAGAAAGGGAACTCCTCGAGTCAATCAAATCCAAGAGCGTCGAGGTCCAGAGGCTGAGGAAGGTCCTCTCAGAACAGGATAAGATAGAGAGAGAAGTCCGAGATATCGACTCCAGCATCAACGCGCTTTTCCGGCAGGCGGATAAGGAGCACGCGGAGGTCGTGAAGTACTCGGATGAGCAGCACAAGGCACACGAGGAGGCTTCAGCGTTGTTCAAGGAGGTCGCTGCTATCTCGGGGACCGCCAACAAAAAGCATGAGGAGTTCATGAAGCTCCGGGAGGAGGCCAACGCTGCTCACGAGAAGGCCTCCGAGATGCGCGACAAGATCATCGGGATCCGCAAGGAGAAGCGCATGGAGCGGGTTGAGGAGATGAGAGCCATCCGAGACGTGAACATCGCCGCGAAGAGAGCCCTGGATGACAAGGTCAAGAAGGACAAGGCGGCAGACGACGCTCTGGCAACGCTCCTCAAGAAGGGGAAAATCCGGATCAGCTAGATATCGGCTCCGTAATCTTGGTCGGTTCCAATCCTCGGGTCTGACCCGTTATTCTGCCATCGACAATGGTCATCACGGTGTCGGCTATGTGGCCGATCCGCTGGTCGTGTGTGACAATGACTATGGTCTTCTTGTATTGATCCCTCAAGGCCTTGAACAGTTGAAGTATCTGCTCCCCGGTCTTTGTGTCCAACTCGCCCGTGGGCTCGTCAGCGAGGATAATAGGCGGGTCGTTCGCGAGGGCTGTGGCAAGACCTATCCTCTGCTGCTCCCCGCCGGACAGCTCGTCCGGCCTGTGGGACGCTCGTGGTTCCATGTCAACGAGCTTCAGAAGTTCACCCGACCGCTTCTTCATGAATTCGCTCGACTTCCCGGCCAGTCGCATCGGGAGCTCGATGTTCTCCCTGGCAGTCAGAGTCGGCACGAGGTTGAAGAACTGGAACACGATACCGACCTTCTCCCGCCTGTGCTTCACGAGGTCGGCATCGGACAGATTGACGAGGTTCGCGCCGTCAATCGTGATTGACCCAGCGGTTGGCCTATCGAGTCCGCCGATGATGTTCAGCAAGGTCGTCTTGCCGCATCCTGATGGCCCCATTATGGCGAGGACCTCGCCTCCCTTGATTGTGCAGTCCAGGCCTCGGAGCGCGATGACCTCAGATTTCCCCGTCTTGTAGACCTTGATTAGGTCCTTGATCACTATGTCTTCCAAATCAACCACCTCGAACGCGCAAAGCATCGGCGACCTTCACTTTGCCTGCCCTGGCGGTGGCCAGGAGCGAGGCGACTATCAAAGAGACGACTGAGACCCCCACCATTGCCAGCGTGACATAGGAGAATACCATCCTTCTCTCGACGACGCCGTACGAGATATCCCCGAAGAGCGTGTTGAACAAGTAGGCGGTCAGGATGCCCACGATGGCCCCAACGGTCAATCCCAGCAACATCAGGGACATGGATTCACCCATCAGTATCTTCCTCATCTGAGACGCGGACGATCCCCTGGCCATTATGCATGCCAGTTCCTGCTCCCTGTCGGAAACCGCGACGAATATGATCAGGCCCACGCCGACGCTCATGATCAACAACGAGAGGACATACTCCACATAGAGGAAGTCTGCAAGTGCTCCGTACGCGGGGTCGTTCTTGAGCTCATCCAGCCTATCCTCGAGTATCATGGAGGAGTATACCATCACGCCGTTCGCGGCATAAAGTGCCTCGACAGCAGGGAGGACATCGTGCGGGTCCGAACCTTTCTTGACCTTAACCAACGAGCCGAACTCGTTTGTTCCCGCGGAGAGGTTGGCCTCTGGTACTATTGCCATCGTCTTGTCTCCAATGAAGAGTTCCGAGGCTGAGATGCCTGGCAATGTTTTGACCACGCCGACTACAACAAGGTCCAGATACCAGTTCTTGGCGAACCCGCCGTTGTTATACGACGGATATTGTATCACGATTGTGTCCCCGACAACTAGGGAGGAGGTGTCCGCGACGTATTCCGACACGAGCACGGTCCCATTCCCATCAAGCTCGTCGAGCACATCGGCACCGGTGCCAACGAAGTACGAGTCGCTTGGGTCGACAGTCTTCAGAAATTCGGAAGGCTGGAACACGACAGCGCCCATGTAGGGCATAGACCCGACCGTGTCGACGTAAACCCCTATCCGCTGGAAGAATACAGAACTCTCAACGCCTGCGATTGAACCGACACGCTTCAGATTTGTCACATTCACTGTCTGGTCAGGCGAGGAGAAGTCGCGGTAGCCTGCTACCTTGATGTCAGAGCCAACATCAAACTTCACGATGTCCCTCTGGTAGGCAAGGTTGGACTCCATGGTGACAGACACGAACAAGCCGAATGCAAGCGCCAGCGAGATTATCACGGCGAGGTTGGAGGCCCTTCTCGGATTCCTCACTATGTTCTTGTCCACGAGGTAGTGGAGCTCTTTCGTCCACGGCTTCACGAGGAGAGTGAACTTCGCATACAACTTCCTTGAGCCGCGAGTCAGCAACCTCACCACGCTGAGCGATAGCAGGAATGGCATGAGCGGGAACGCGAGCATACCAATCAGAAGGAAGACGCCCAGGATCACCGTAACCATCCAGGAGACATTCAATTCGGAAAGCCAGTCAGTGCCCACGACGACGCTCACCACGCTCCAGACAGACAGACCAAGGAATATGATGTCCATCCTGGGCTTGTAGTCTATCTGAGCGATGGATGGCGAGTAGTAGTGCAAGGCCTCAGATATTTCTGTCTTGGAGACTCTCTTGAATGGCCTGTACGAAGATGCGAACATCAGGAAGATGCCGAACAGCACGGAGACCACCACCGTTCCGAGGGTTATCCGGAAATCGGTGATGAGTGAATCTCCAGTAGTGTTCGTCGAGAAGGAGGTTGCCACATTGAGAAGGAACCGGCTGACGAGAATCCCAAGCACAACTCCCGAAACTCCCGCGAAGGTCCCGAGAATCAACGACTCCATGATGAGCGATCCGAAAACCTGTTTGTTGCTAGCACCCCGCGACTTGAGTATCCCCACCTCGCGCTTTCGACTGGTGATACCGAGATCAACTCCGACTACGGACAGATAGGTCCCGAGGGCCACCACTGGCAGAGACAAAGCCAAGAAGAGGAGCTTCGCACCCTGGAGTTGAGGGTAGAGCTCCGACAGCGGCCGCTCCAGAGGCGACTGAGTGACCTGCAGACTGTATCTCTGTCCTTTTATGTCCAACCTGTTCTTGATGAACTCGAGGTCGGACAGAGTGCCAGGCACATCCGCGAGATTGATTACCGCGGCCCGATCAATCCAGACATAGTATGTCGACATAGCCGTGAAATATCCGAAGAAGGCCGTAGATTGGGGGACCAACAAGTTCAAGTCGGCCATGTTGAACACAACCGGATTCTGAATGTCGACGAAGTACACTGAGCGCCCTGGAGTCGTCTCCATCCAATAGTATGAGCCCGTGTCCACTTCACCTTGCGTCCAAATCTGCGAGACCTCGAATGTGATGTTCAGATAGGTGTAGTTGTAGATGTAGGTGAAGTTTGGATCATAGTAGCCTTCGCTCTTCTGGAACGAACAGACAATGCTTTCTCCGACGGCGATTTGAAGTCTGTCCGCTGCCTCTCGGCTGATAGCCACAGTTCCAGGGTCCGGGAGTGTGCCTTCAATCTTGAACTCTGTGAGTAGGGTATTGCTGTCCTCCGGAAGGAATACTGCCGTGGAGCTGTAGTACCGATCTTGAACGGCTCCCGAGATGTTGGTGAGGACGAAGCCCGACATAGAAACCAAGGGAGACACCTTGCGGACTCCTTGAACAGACTCGAGCGCGGCAACTCGCGGGGTGAAGAACGATTCGTCATAGACAGGAGAGGAGTTGTTCCAGCGGTATTCCTGACAGACGAAATCCACGGGCACCTTTCCAATAGCCGCTCTTAGCTGTCCCATCGCAGAGGAGTCAACTGCAATCAGTGCTCCCGATATGAGCGACAGCGCGAGGACAATGCCAATCACAGCGAAGAGAGACCTCCTCCTGTTGCGTAGCACAGACTCGACAGAATGCCTCAAGAAAGGCAGAATCCGCGTGGCCCGACCCTCCGAACCTCGGGATTGGGTGTTAGCTATAGATAGCTTTGCAGAATGTTGACTTAGAATCAAAAGGTGATGCGACTACTTCTTGCGGCTGAAGAATAGTATCGACGCCTGGGGCTCGTCGGTGACGACTTTGCGCTTCTTTACAGGAACCATCGGCTTCCTCGGCTCCTTCTTCTCTTCTGCCTTCTCAGCCTTCTTGGGCTCCTTCTTCGGTTCCTTCTTCGGACTCCTCTCCGGAATCTTCTCCGGTGTCGTCTCCTCAAGAGGCCTCTCGACCTTCCTCGTCTCCTGCTTCGCCGCCTTCTTCATGGCCTTCTTGATCTGCCGCTCCTTCTTCTGCCTCTCCCTCCACTGACGCCTCTGGTCCTTCGGCCTTAGCATTGAGAGTACTTCAGGCGCTGGCTCGACGACCTTTTCCGGGGTTGGGGTCGATGTCTCAAGAGGTTCGAATGGCAGCTGACCGACAGTATCATCTGTCGTCTTGTCTGCGGCACGAGGGACTTCATCCGCAGTCGACTCGGTTGTGGGCTCTTCAAGGGGAACGAACGGCTCGGCTGACTGGAATGGAAGAATCTCGTGGAGGTCCGCGTCGGTCACTTCGAGCGGGACAAACGTTGGCATGTCTTCGAAAATCTCCTCCGGTATCGTCGGCTCGACGGAAGGCATTGGCTGAGCAGGTGCTGGCGGCGGCTCTGGAGGTTTCTCCGGTGGCTTGCCCTTCGAGACATATAGGCTGGTCTTCCCGTCGCTCCTGAAGTGAATCTTCTCAGTCTCGGTAAGAATCGCGAGAGGGAGAACTAGATCGCGCTTGCCTAGGCTAGTCTCCTCCTCGATCATCTCGATCGTTGCGCCCGAGCCCTCGGAGATCTTGAGAATTTTCTGAATGACCGCGTTGATATCGATGTGCTCCTTTTCAGGGAGCACGGGCAGGTTGGATTTGTGCTCCACCAGGTCCGCCAACCACTCTTTCGACTTTCTGACGAAGTTGACTGGGTCCTCGTCCAGTAGCCTCCTTAGGTATGTCGTGTCGAGACCCATATGTTCCCAGCCGTTGATCTGGTCGAGGCATTGTCCCCTGAAGAACTCCCTGTGAACACCCGACTTTGCGTCCTCGCTATCTGGCTTGATGGTCAATGCCTGCTGATAGTGCATTAATGACTCGTTGCTGTGGCCCACCCTCGAGAGCAGCTTGGCGATATTTATCTCCGCATCGAAGTTCCTCGGGGAGTTGCGTATTGCCTTGTCGAAGCAGATGAGCGCGTCGTCGTACATCCTGAGCGATTGATAGATCGCGCCCCTGTTGTTCCAAGCGAACGCGTTCTTCGGGTCAATTTTGAGGGCGTTCTCGAACGCCTTGAGCGCAAGGTCGTTCTTCTTCTGGAACGAGTAGATGTTCCCGACATGCGTCCATGAGATCGTGTCCATGGGCTCGATCGCGAGCGCGGTATCGTAGTTGTAGAGCGCCTTGTCGTAGGATTTCATCCGATATAGCGTATCGGCCTTCAAGGACCACGGGAGGGCGAACCTGTCTTCGATCCCCATGCGGGAACAGATCCTTATGGCTGCGTCTATCTGTTCCAACGCGGCGGCGTAGCCTCCTGTCTGAATCGATACATTCGCGTTCCTGAGACGCCGCCAAAGAAAGATGTACACACGCTCGCGCCAGACGTACATCACGAGAGGAAGGAACGAAAACGTGATTCCTACCAGCGCGAGCGTGCGATCGTAATATGAGAAAGTCTCCGTCGAGACGATTTTGAACTGTTCATGGAAGGCGATGAGGAATATCGCCATCGCGCCCATGAGCCATGCACCAACGAACGCATCCCTCGACACGAACGATATGATCGCGTACAGAGCGACAACCATGCCTCCGATCAGGAGCATCAAGTTCGGCAGTGTGTATAGAAACTCCGCGGGATTGGATTTCGCATATCCGAATGCTTCGTGGACCGGGACGAGTATCATGAGGATCAGGCCCGTCCCGAATATCATCAGGTTGAGGCCCTCGCGAGTCGTGATGCCTTTGGAGCTCAGGACCATGAAGAGGAAGCCGTAGAGCAAAGTGACGCTGAGCACAATCGCCCACCCGCCGATGGATTTGCCTGCCGTCGCGAGCGCAACCCCGCTCAAGGCGAGCATCAGGAAGCCGATGGTGCTGAGTCTGAGCCTCGAGATAGGTATCTTCCAATCATCGGGTTCCTTCCGTTGCGCGGAGAAGAGCATCAGCATCCCGACGAACACGAATACCCCGGTGAGGATGAACACGAAGGTGTTGTAGATATCCCAGCTGCTGCCGTACCAGATCCTGATCCCGACAAAGAACTCGACAGATGTGGCAGCAATGACTGCTCCATATAGAAGGAGGACGAACAGCCTGGACCCGCCCACCAGTGGCTCGAAGGGCTTCTCGGTTTCAGACGGTTCGTTGAACGTTCTGAGTATGTTCGAGACCCACTGGCCGTTGATGGACGTGGAGCCCGAACGCGGTCTTTCGCCATCTGGCATCCTAGATACCTCTGAATCATCAGACTCTAAGGGGGATTTCCTTTTGTGGCGAATGGCAATCAACATAATTGGTACTATCGCAAGAGGCAGGAGCAATGTCCCGAACTCGGGAATCGCCACCTGGCCCGGGTTAAGCCTACCCTTTGATGGCGACGTCTCAATCCAGTAGCTAGCCTCCCAGGGTCCCGTTCTGCCGTAGGTCTTCTCCATCCAGTAGGGGAGCTCCACTTCATCGGTGACGACGTTGCCGCTCGTCTTGAGTTGGTAGCGCGTCCCATATCCGAAATCAAGGTTGCCGACAACGTACAACTCCCCAGGCTGCAATGTCACGGCCGGGAATGTATAGACGATCGCGTCGTTGACGACCAGAGTATATCCTTCAATCGAGATCGCCATTGAACCCGTGTTGATGATCTCGATCCAGTCGTTCGCCTTCTTCTGGCTCCATATCTCGTTCATCATTATCCCGCCGAAAGCTTCTGTTCTGGCGGTCAGGCGAGCCGGCATCACGACAGACACATCGTCCTTCCTTCCGCTCCAGTCCTGAGTCATGAAGGTGATGGGGTACGTTTCAGTGGATGCGAGCCCGAGGTCGGAATAGGAAGCGCTGATCTCCAGCTGGTAGAGATCGATTGCAGCAAGAGCTGGCCCCTGATCGACCCAATCTCCGTCGATGTAGAAGTACAACCGGCTGGAGAGTATCGAGTTGCCCTTGCCGAGCACCGCTATGGACACCTCTGACCCGCCAATGCGATAACCCGTGCTCTGGTTTCTGTCAGCATCGATGAACACAAACGCGAAATCTGATCCATTCGCGGTCTCCGGAAGTCCTACTATGACTTCTCCCGCTGGCCCCTCTGGCGTCACGAACCTGACGAGGTCGGATGGGACGCTGGAACCACCGAGCATTGTCCCGTTGACGGACATGTAGAACGACGCAACGCTTGGGGACGATGCTGTCTTAACGGTGTCGATGTCAACGTCTCCCGTCTTGCAGTCCATCGAATCGTTGGAGTATGCGTCGCAAAGGAGATCATGTATGGGCGCCCTCCAATACCAATCATCAAAGG
>Ga0315268_10007546_pt1 | contig 11439 bp, 24 predicted proteins | sample C1_top_MG_FD_204535 | JGI IMG/M metagenome (GOLD analysis project Ga0315268, IMG submission 204535) | Sediment microbial communities from Yellowstone Lake, YNP, Wyoming, USA - C1_top | ecosystem: Environmental > Aquatic > Freshwater > Lake > Sediment | place: USA: Wyoming | collected 2017-08-01 | reverse complement strand
CACACTTAGATTTCAACCATATATGCCCACGCAGACAGTCTCTGGAACTATGATAACATATGTGCTCGGCTTCGTTTCTGTGTCAAATCTGACGAATATAGTAGCAAGACCATTAACGCTAACTGTAACTTTCGAGCCAAACGTGACATATCCTGACTGGGGGAACGTAAACTATGAATACACAGACGCCCAAACACTTGAAATCCCACCCGGATTAGACGACGTGTTAATGCCGTGGGGAGCATTTCCAGTAACGTTAGAAGGATTCCACAAAGGCGACGAAATAAACTGGGATATGATTGTGACAGCATATGCAGAGTGGATGGGAATAGAAGTAGCCAGAGTTTCGCTGATGGTAACTTTTAAATTAGTAGTTGTATAAAAATACTGTGTGGTGAATGCATGCCCGAAGACGATTGCTACGTTCCATGTGACACAGATACTTTACTGAACAAAGATGTAATTGGTTCAAGAACAGATAAAAATCAACCAGTTAGAATTGACGTTAAAAAGTTGCTGAAAAGACGCATAGAAGTGGTTGCACCAGTTTGAGGGGGAATTAATGGATTCAGAAAAAATGTATGTGTTTGACGCAGGTAAAGTCTTGCATTTCGAGTGCGTTTTTAAACATTTTTGCATTCTGCATGGGTTAATCTGGGAACACATAACAACAATAAGCTCCTCTCAACAAGCAGAGATAAAAGGGGAAAATCACGACATTAGACGCAAAACCATTTTGTTATCAAGCGTAGCCAGTGAGCTTGAAGATTTGATTGACGAGTTCATAGAAACCTTTATGGTAAAGGAAGCAACAAACACTACAGACCAGATTAGGCTTTCAAAGGCTGATTTACGGCAGATAGTTTGGGAATATGGACATTTTGGTCTCTCAGAAGAACACTTCGCAGATTACATCAGCATTTTTGTGAAGAAACTTCATGATGCCAAGTCAGAGGAAGAAAAGCAGCAACTGTATGCTAAAATCGACGACGTTTCCAATCACCTTCACGTGACAAGACTTGAAAGGAAAAAGTATCTGAGTGGGTTCTTAGAGAAGGTTCCTTCAGAGGGAAGCAACCAAGTTAAGTAGGTCTTCAGCCCGTTTAGACAAGTCGCCAACTTTGGTTTCTAAAATAGAAACTGCTTCGATAAGGGCTTGCGGATTAGGCTTCTCTTGCGTTTTAGGCTCAGCAGATTTTTTGACGGAAAACTTGACAGGATTCATAATGTTAGATTGTTCCCATTTACATTTAAGTTTTATCGTTATTGTAAAAAAAATTTTAAATACTCATCCTTTCATAATTGGTTGCAATGGTGAGAAAATGTCTGAAGAAGTTGATTGGGATACTTTTACGAAAAAGTTCAAGTCTACAAGGTGTAGAGTTGAAGGTGACAAGCTAATCTGTGAAGGTGTTCTTGACGACAAACCAGCAGTCTGCGAAGTCAGTCAAAAGGATGGAAAAGCTGAAATTTCGTGTCGCAAGTATGACGTTTCATCTCCGGTTTAGGCAATGGCTAAGATTTACGTAAAGACAATTTTGTTAACTTCAGCTCTCATTTTTCTTTTGTTACTACGCTTTGGACTCCTCAGTTTCAATTTAGCTATACCTTCACCTCTTTCCGATTTTTTATGTTTAACTATTCTGGCATCAATAATAATTAACGAGAAGTTAACGAGAGGCGAAAGGTGGACTCGCATCCACTACTTACTGTTGTTGATTGTCATGATTTTTGTCAGCGTTATAATACTGAAGGTTTACTCTCTCTAAGTAATCTTACAAATTTTTATGAAAAAGCTCAAATATTAATCTGGTCAGATTATGTTGTTGGTGGAAATATGCCAATAGAGCCAGAACGTAAAAAGTTGTGTGACGACTTGAAATTTGCCGTAAACGACGAGAAGGAAGCTATTGAACATTACAAGAAAGTTGAAAGCCAACTTAACTCTTCGGATAATCCAGCGGTTCGTGTGTTAGGCGTAGCTGTGTGGATGATAAAAGAGGATGAAGAGAAACACAAGAACGTTTTAGAAAAAATGGAAAGGACTTTGTGTAGAACGTTTTAATCCCAGTAGTCGCCTTCCATTTGTCTGTGAACCTTACGAAATTTATGAATATGCTCTTCTTTGTTCCAGCCGAACGTTTCCATGTGCAGATTATAGTCTGATTCTGTTTCAAATTGGCACGGACAAAAAGGACATTGTTTCATTTTAATGCTGCTCCCATAAGAGCTAAACCTATTAGATAACCGCCAAAAAACAAAGGCAAGATTGAAAAGAGAATGTAGAATGTCCAACTGTCAAAGGTTACGTTAGTTAGACCAATCATCCACGGAGACCACTGCTCGTTAGTTCCGAAAGCCCTTGCAAGCATCCAGTCAAGCGTGTTAAACCCTAAAGATGCGAAAAAGACGGCTCCTAACATGAATACTATGGCAATTTTCAAATGTGAACCATGATAAAGCAGTTGTGTTAAGACGCCAGCCAACAGTCCGCCTGCCCATAGACTCCATATTCCATAAAGTTGTAGGGATATTTTAGCTGGAACGAAAATGTAACTGCTGAAACTCCATGGGTAATCAGCAAGGTTATCTGTCCAAACGTAGCCAAGCCATACAGAAGCCACGTAACCAACGTAGGTGGCATAGCATCCTAAAATGAAGCACAGAAACATTACAGCTTTAAAGGTTGCAGTGTCCACTTTTAGATTTCCACCCTTTCTTCTGGTTTACATGGCGTGTGCGACGGTAGGTTCCAAACGAACTCGTGAACACCTATCCGAGGCATGTAAACACACGGACAATACTGAGCTTCTGACTTTTCAAGGATTTCGGCAACTTCACGGTCTGGTTTGTTGAATGTTAAGACGGTATCTATATCACTGTAGCGTCCGCTACACAGGTCAAGCGGTGTTCTGAAGCGTTCACGGTTGCCTTTCAAAAAATCGCCTAATGAACCGCAAACCTCTATTTTTTCCAGTTTGATTGAGGGGTCGACTTTTTGGGTTGCTTGTGCCATGCAATGGGCTTGCAGTTTAAGTGCTCTGATAAGTTCTTGTGTGTAAATGTATTTTTCAGTCACACTCATCGTCTTCGCCTCGGATTCAAACACTCATCTACTTCTCCGTCGAAAGTTTCAATATCGCCAGTTTCCTCATCGACAACCCAACACCATACATCAACAAACCTTTGTTCTGGACTTTCCACGGAGCCTATGCATGTTACGTCTTCGCCCATATGAATTGATTTTAACTTGTCCATTTCTGACGGCATGAAGGATGGTGATGGATGTGTGTGAAAGCCAACTAAGAGCATTTCAGGGTATAAATCTTTTATGTCACGTAATGTTTCGCTTTCTCGTTTCATGCGAATTGAATATTCACCACCAACCCTGACGGGCGTTGATTCTATGTGGCTGTTCTCTTGATACATATAAAATGCTCTTTCTCGCCCGTCTTCAATGGACTTTACAGTGGCATTTAGCATCTTTTCAGCGTTAGCACAGATTAGCTTTTTTAAATCCTCTTCTCTCGTCGTCCTTTGCATCGACTTAGATGTTTTTTGACCATTCATAGGTGGGACTCCAGTAAGTAGAACGTAAAAGAGCTTCTCCTGCTGATGACTTTGGGAGTGCGTAGATAGTTTCACAGTTTCCGTGGTATTTCAGTTCTTCTTCGATGAGCGGTTCAACTGTTTTCCCAATGCCTTTGTGTTCTGGGAAAGTTGTAAGGTAAACAAATTCACATCTTGAAGGGTTTATTATGGCGTAAGCGTTTCCAGTTTCTCCGTCGGTTTTGCACAGATATTGGAAAGAAATGCCTTCGTGTTCTGGTCGATAATCTGTTTCTTTTACTTTAGAACATTTCCATTTTACAGTCTCACTCTGCATAGACAACTCTCTCCTTCGTCTGGAGAGCATTTCTGCCATGGGAATTTAAATCTCCATGTATTCATAGCCAAGTTGCTCAAATTCTTCAATTTTCTCGTTGGGCAACACTTGCTTTCTATTTAGGCTTGCAGCCAAATCTTGAATAAACACTCTTTGTGGGACAACCCCCCACGGTTTTGTTGACGACTTCGCTGAGTATAATGCGGATTTTAGAACTTGGCATGAACTGTTCCACGGTGGGTTAGAGTGTTCAAGTTTTGGGTCGAAGATTAGCCAGCACATTTCTTCTTGAATTTTCTCTTCTGTTCTTGGCATTAGACAACACCTTCCTGTTCTTGCATGAGACGTATTTGGCGTATCAGTTGAACCTTTTCGTATTCAAAGAGAGTTGGGTCTCGTCCTATCTCCCGTATTAGGTCTTCTCTTGCCTCTTCAAGTGTTGCTCCGCATCCCTTTATGACGTGGCTTCCAAACTCGACTGTTGCACAGAAACGAGGTTCTCCTTCTTTCATTTTTAAATCACCTCATGCTCCACTTTTAAGTGCACATCTAACGGGATGAGCACTTTTAAGCCTACGGCTTGAAACTTAACGTGTCTATCAGAGTCTGTTAGGCATGTTTTGGGAACAAAAATAATGTTTTTGTAACGGTAGAGTTGTGAATAGAGACATTTTTCTAAGGGTATATGTATTGAACCTTTAACGGGAACAATGCCCATACTGCTCAACTGTGCTTCGGCAAGCGACTGAGAGATTGATTCCTTTGCGAAGTTGGCTTGCCAAAACTTTTTCTGAGCTTCAATCGGCAACCATTTTGCACGAGGCTTTGTTTCTCCGTAAAGGTAGGATGGTTCACCGTAGGTTATTTCGTCGAGGACGCATCCCAAAGGGTTTTGTTCGTCTACTCGTCCACCAATCCTTTCACATTCTTCTTTGGGAACCTTTATCATTTGTTCACCATCCTTCCATTGTAGCTTCTAAGTAAGTGAGATACTCGTCAACTTTTCTCCAGTTGCGTGGTTCTCTTAGAGCTTCGTCAAACTGATAAGCAGTCATTGTTGCGTGCCATCTGATTGTGTTTTCCAACTCTGGCGACGCACATTTGATTGATTCTGACAAAGATGTTATTTGACTTCTTATTGTTTTTTCCATTTCCTTTTTAACTTCAATTTGCTGAGGCGTTAATAGTGCCCCTTGAAGTTGACGGAAAACGCTTATGTTGTTCTGTAAAGATTCGAGCCGAGTTTTAAATCTGAAGCCTTCCACGAAACATACGCTTGGAACGTCCTCAGACACTATATTACCGCTCCTTCGGTTTTAAGTCGCATTAGCCGAGTCCAAAGGATTGCCATTTCATCAGACCGTCTACAGTTAGTGTGGTTTCTAAGGTTGTCAAGTTTACCTCTATGGTAAGTTATGTTGGGTTTTTCGCCACGCAGAATATCTCTTTGCAGGAACTCGATAAAGTCTTCTTCGATGTCGTCTATGACTCGGCAAAGGTCGTATTCTTCGGACATTTTTTGTTCCCCTTTTAAGTCGCCTCAAGTGCAGTTAGGCACACTTCCTGTAAGGCATCGTTTGCCACTTCCAGATGGCGTAAGATTTTTTTCAGTTCCACCTTATCTTCTTCTGTTATGAAATGTTCAGGCTTAACGATGTCTTCAACGGATTTCCCCATAACTTGGACAGCATACGCCCATGTTAAGCATTCACTTCGTGCTCGTTCTCTCCGTGACGTTTCAACCATCTTCACCATCTCCGTTTGGAACAGTGTTTAGGAACAACTTCACCTTCGGGGATTATGCACCAGTCGGTGTCCTCAACTACTTTTATGCCGACTTCTTTGTTTGCAATGATATACTCGGCTGGATAGGGAAAGTCAGCTCCAGATATTGCTAAGTAGCCTCGACCTTGAATTGCACTTTTGCGGTCTATTTCAAGAGTGATGTTGGCGAAGCCCCCGTATTGCTTTTCTCTTAACTCAATTTCGCATGGTTTCTTTTCGTCGTCTGGACAACGGCTCATGGCAGTTACGGTTGCGGTTATATCTTGAGATTCACCTCTATAGTCGACTGGCGTGGTAAATTCCATTCCAATTGGATGCTTTTTGAGAAAGTCTTGCATACGCTGTCTTATCGCCACAGCAGTTTCCAAGTCAACCTCATATTGACTACCCATCAAACTCCACCTCTTAACCATTCGACATGAACCTTTTCAATCTTTGAAATGCTTTGTTCATCAGCATCTACATCGAACAGCCTGCCCTTTGTGATTGGCGGTTTTCGAGTTATTACCGCTTTTATAGGTGTCATTCTGATTGTCACGTCACCATCGATTGTGCATTCCACAGCATAATTGTCATCCATTTGGCACACGATAGGAATCGGGGGTTCACCTTTGTAGCCAAGTGGTCCTTTAATCTTAAATTCAGCTTTTTCCGTCATTATGCTCATACTCCCGTTACGCAGATTTTGCTTTCAAGTTTTGCTTTAGCGTCGATGATGTGGTCGAAAGCTACATAGTATTTTCTGTTTTTGAAAGTCAAGTTTGTCAAGTTTACCTTTGCTTTGACGTCTTCAAGGTTTAATCCGCAGACTTGTGCAGCGTCATTAAGTGTCTTTATAGCCCAGTTTGTTCGGTCTTGAACAATCCGTTCGTCTACTTCGTATGGTTTTTCTGGCGGTTCTTGGACAAAATCGTCAATGTAGCGTTGGAGATTGTTTATAGCCTCTACTGCAACAACGATTTTGCATGTGCATCCAAAGTTTTGTGGCATTATATTGTCGCCTCTCTGAGTAAAACGCTTCTCATAGGCATCAAGTATTCTTCTTTGTGTGAATGTATGACTTCGCCCCGTGGTGATACGAAGTCGGCGGTGACTGCTACTGTTTCAAAGGTGGCTCCAATTGCGGGTCTTACGGTTGCACAAACTTTTAAGGCTCTAACTGACTGTTCACGGCTTCCATAGTAGAAGTTGGCACAGATTTGCCTGTTCGCTACCTTGTGCACTTCTATTCCACGTTCGTCTTCCATTTCGCCGAACAACTTTGCCATTTTTATCGTCTCCTCACTTGTCCTACGGGAACTGGCAATCGCCTCATACAGAGTTGCATGTCCTTAATGAGGTTGCCAATGTATTCATGATTCTGTGCAAGTTGTTTCGTCAGGCTTTTGATGTCTTCGCATGCACTTCCGTCACCATGCACTTGGCATTCATGCATTTTACGTTCGACAAGAGCTAATGTTTCTGCTCTGCCAGTGACAGCGTAGGTAAAGTTTTCAAATGCTATTTCACAAAAGTCTGGCATTTTTCATATCTCCTGTGTGTTTAGTTTTGGAAAGTTTGTTGTCCATCCTTCAAAACGCTCCTTTCCCCATGAGCAACATATTAAGTAGCGGTAACTTTCCCACGTTGAAACTGGGATTCTAACCGCTTCTGTTGAAATAAGTGTGGGTTTACCGTCTATTTGGGAGTAAACTTTTTTGGATACTAAAATGGTCTGTGCGTCTTCGTTCACCATTCCGCACCCATTTGGAGTTGTGCACAGAACCTCTATGAAGTTGCCTACTTCAAGGGCTTTACACACGCTGTTTTTGCGTGTCAACGCAATTTCGCACGGGTGCTCTTGTGAAGGCATTAAACCAGCTCCAACTCCATGTTGACGTATCTGCCGTCCCGTTGAACGTGAGCATAGATTCCTTTAACTTTAAAGTCGCCTTCGAGAATGTCGACGCCACCTCTGTTGTCAAGGTATGCTTCTTTCATGAGAGTGGGTTCACCAGTGAATCTAAGAACGATGCTGGGTCGGTCGCCTTCCCATGGCTCGTGCAACGTAACCCAATCTTCGCCTATTAATTCTATACGCCCAGAACCACTCAGTCTTACGCTGTCAAATCTTTTCGGGGTTTTAGAATAGCAACTGACTGTTGCAAAGTAGTAGGCAGTTTCTCTGTCTGGTTCAGGCTGTCGTGTTGGTGGCGTAATCATCAAGTTTCCGCCTAATACTGTGCATAGTTTGAGTATTTCTTTGATTTGGTTTTTAGCTTGCGGTTCAACAGCAAGTCGTTCGATTTCTTGGGTTGAAGTTACTGTGAAAGACATAACTGTTCACTGCTTTTTAATCTGAGCGAATAGTATTTTAGGGTTATCAAAAGAATTTTTACAAAGTAGCGGTTGCTACGAAATATAAGCCTCTTTTAGGATTCGACGTCGTGCTGTTGTGAGTTTAACCATTTCCCATTTCGCTATCTTCGCCGTTTTTTGACAGCGTAAATTGCGAGTGCAAGGAGAAATACGATTAGTATTGTGAAGCTGAGTCTTCCGTAGAATGGCGTTTCAACTATAAGCGTGCTTTTTGCTTCAACTTTTACTGGTTGTGCGGTTCTGAATTGAATTGTGTAGATGCCGTCTGATGGTGTGGATATGTTAATGTATAGTGTTTTTTCTTCTTGCTTGTTGACGAAGACCGTTTGTGTTCCCTGAATTATTATATTGTTGTTTGAGTCTATAATAGCGTAGCTAAAGGTTACATCTGTTCCGAATGTTCCCTTGTTGATTATTAACGCTTGAATGGTGGTTGTTTTTTGCCACCATAGGCTTGTTATGTGGGCTGTTTGGGCTATTAGGTCAAGTTTTACAGTTGGTAGGGTAATTGGGGGCACTGGCGGAATCACATATATTATGAATTTTATTGCGGTTTGCGTGTTGATTTGAAGCAGAACTTCAGCCGTGCGACTGTAAGAGGCTTGGCGTGTTGCTGAAAGCAGAATGTTTAAGGGCTGGCTGACAAACCTGTTCAGCGTTAGTTGCCGTGTTGTTTGGGTCAGTATTGTTAACACTTGACTTGCTGTGCGTCCAATAATTTTAGCTATTGTAGAGGTTGTGAGGAAGTTTAAGGGCTGGCTGACTGGGCGTGTGTATGCAACTTGGCGTGTGGCTGAAAACAGAACAGTTAGGATTTGGCTTACTGTTCGCTGAAATGTTTGGCTTCTTGATGTTGCTGTCAAAATTGAGAGGGTTTGGGCTGGTGAACGTGGAAGGGTTAGCTGTCGTGCTGTTTGGGTTAAAGCTGACAGCATTTGGGAGGCTGTTCTGCTGTAGGTTGCGGTTCTTGAAGCTTCGGTGAGAACCGTTACGATTTGGCTTGCGGTTCGTGGAGTTGATAGTGTGCGTAGTGCGTCAGCTATTATGGAGAGCGGAGTTGAGGATGCACGTTGATAAGAGGTGAAGCGGGTTGCTTGCGTTAAAACGGTGACGGGTTGGTTTGCAGTGCGAGACTGGGTTAGTTGTCGGGTTGCAACTTGTAGGAGAGTTAATGCTTGCACTGTAAGTCGGTTATATGATGTTTGGCGTGAGGTCTCCGTGAGTATTGTTAGCATTTGGCTTGTATAGCGGGCTAAAATTTTTTGGAGAGTTGTTTCGGTGATGAAAGTTAAAGGTTGACTGGTTACTCGTGTGTATGAAGTTTGTCTCGTAGCGGATGCTATAAAATCTACAAGTTGATTCGCTATTCTTGTCAGGCTGAGATGTCGTGACACTTCTAAGAGAATTTGGAGAGGTTGAAAGGCAACCCGATTGTAGGTTGATTGTCTCGATGGAATTGGCGATATGCTGAGCGACTGAGCGACTGAAGAATAAAGTGTGCCTGTAGTTGTTAAGGTTTGTGTTCCTGTGGTGTTCCAGTTGTTGCTTGTGTCGTTAGCCCATATTTGCCATTGAATTACAATGTGAATTGTTGAGTTTAAAGTTTTGGTCACGTTGCTCCATGCTGCGGTGCTGTTATAAAAAACCGTGAAGCTTACCCACGTATCGTTTACCCATGCTCCAGTGTTGTTTGTTCCAAAGATGAAACCGCTGACGTTCACGTTGTCGTTCCACAAAACGCTGAACTGGCATGGTTGTCCAGCCACGGTTGTGTTTGTGCCAGTGTTTGAATAGGTTGGTGAAATGGTATCTCCTGCTGGTGTATAGTCTATTACCACATAAACTTGAGTGCACCGCCCATATAGGTATGTATCAGAAGAGGCGTAATACTCGCCTATTAATTGCACACCAATCTGCAATGCGTCAACTTGTGCAATAGTCCATGCTACTCCAGTGTTAGGATTGGTAGTATAATTTGTGCTGTAGGTATACCATGTTGTGCCTGCCGGAGAGTATGCTGTTCCATTGTAAACTACACCGTTGGTTTTTATTGTTGTTCGATAGCCACCTACTCCACTAACAACATTTCTAACAACGATATAGACAGCGACTGAATTTACCGTGCTTCCGCTGGGAATTTGACCATCAGGAAGATTATATAAGTCAGTGTAGTAACCTACGTCGGTTGTATCCGATTTCCCCACATAAGTAGCATCAGCATCGGATGTTTCCTCATCGACTTTATCATAGTGAGTGCTGGGAGTAGAAGGATAAACAATGTCAGCCTGTAGCAAATCACCTTCAGCATTAGGTCTTAGGGTTGTCGTTGTAGCCATTACAATTGAGATAAAGTAAAAAACAGTAAGTTGACTAACCAACATGAGCAGAATTACTGTGAGGGTCAAGAATTTGTTTTGCTTCATCGTTTGCTCCTCTTTGTTATGTATATTAGTGCCAGTATTAGTGTTGTGGCTATGATGGCTAAGGTAATTATGTCGAAGGTTATGACTACGGGTATGCCTATTTGAATTTGTAGTGTTGCGTCTTCGTTTAGTGTTATGACTTGCTGTAGCTGGAGCTTTTCGTCTTTGTAAATTTCTACCGAGTATTTACCTGCGAGAAGTTTTACTGGCTCAGTTAATCCGTTTTTGTCTGTTTTTAAGGTTGCCATTAGTTTGCTTTCTGGGGAGATTCGCCATATCTTCACTGTTAGGTCTGGAGCGTTCATTCCGAAGAGGTCTACAATGTGGACGTGTAGGGAATATGTGGGTGGATGGATTGGTGGGATAGGTGGAATTGTAGGGGGTATGGTGGGTGTGGGGGCGGTTAAGGATAGTTGCTGGCGTATTTCGATGAGGATTTCTGCTGACCTATAGTAGAAAACGTTTCTTTGCGTAGTCGTTAGTATTGTTAATGCTTGGGTTGCGTAGCGTTGGATTACTGCACCTATTTTGGTTAAACTTGAGGCTGTGAGGAAGTTTAAAGGTTGATTGATTTGGCGTGTGAGTGTGGCTTGGCGAATTGGGGAAAGCAGAATGTTTAATGGTTGCTGGATAACTCTGGTTAGCGTTTGCGAACGAGTGGATTGAGTGATGGTTGTTAAAATTTGGTCTGCACTTCTGGGTAATGTCAGATGCCTGCTTGCTTCAGTCAGCAAGGTTAATGGTTGCTGAATTAAACGGTTGTAGCTTGCTTGGCGATAGGTTGAAAGTAGAACAGTTAGGATTTGGCTTGTGGTTCGTTGAAGTGTTTGGTTTCTTGATGTTGCTGTCAAAATCAATAAGGTTTGGGTTGGGGAACGTGGAAGGGTTATTTGGCGTGCTGTTTCAGTTAAAGTGGATAGTGTTTGGAGGGCTGTTCTGCTGTATGCTGTGGTTCTTGAAGCTTCGGTGAGAACCGTTAACTGTAGG
>Ga0315268_10007545_pt1 | contig 11440 bp, 11 predicted proteins | sample C1_top_MG_FD_204535 | JGI IMG/M metagenome (GOLD analysis project Ga0315268, IMG submission 204535) | Sediment microbial communities from Yellowstone Lake, YNP, Wyoming, USA - C1_top | ecosystem: Environmental > Aquatic > Freshwater > Lake > Sediment | place: USA: Wyoming | collected 2017-08-01 | reverse complement strand
CTGGGCGCTCTACGCCACGGCCTGGATCCAGGTCCTGGTCACCCCGATCATCGGGATCACCATGCTTTTGGTCATCATCGAGCGCGTCTTCGGCGTGGGCATATTCGACCCGACCAAGGGCGGTGACCCGCTCATCTACCAGCACCTCTTCTGGATCTACTCGCACCCCGCGGTCTACATCATGATCGTGCCGGCGATGGGCGCGGTGACCGAGATCATCCCCACCTTCGCGCGGCGCAGCATCTTCGGCTACAAAGCCATCGCCTACTCCTCCATCGCCATCGCTGCCTTCGGCTCGATGGTCTGGGCGCACCACATGTTCACGAGCGGCATGTCGGATCTGGCCAGCATCGTCTTCTCAGCCCTGACCTTCGTCGTGGCCGTGCCGAGCGCCATCAAGGTCTTCAACTGGACCGCGACCCTGTATAAAGGCTCGATCGAAATGCAGCCGGCCATGCTCTACGCCTTGACCTTCGTCTTCCTCTTCGCCATCGGCGGGCTCACCGGCGTCATCCAAGGCGCCTTGGGCCTCAACATCCATCTCCACGACACCTACTGGATCGTCGGCCACTTCCACTACGTGATCTTCGGCGGCACGGGCTTCGCCTTCTTCGCGTCTTTGCTCTACTGGTTCCCCAAGATGTTCGGCAAGATGTACGACAACAAGCCGGCCTACATAGCCTGGGGCCTGATGTTCTTCGGCTTCAACCTCTTCTACTTTACTTTCCTGGTCTTGGGCACCATGGGCATGCCGCGGCGCTACTACGAGCACTTGCCCCAGTTCCACACCGCCCACGTGACCGCCACGGTGGGCTCCTGGTTCCTCGTCGCGGGCCTGATCGTCCTGTTCGCGAACTTCGCCAGGGCCCTCCTGCGCGGCCGCAAGGCAGAGGCGGACCCCTGGGGCGGCATGACCTTGGAGTGGAAGATCAGTTCCCCCCCTCCGGCCGAGAACTTCGCCGAGATACCGGTGATAACGGAGTGGCCTTACACCTACAATCCCCGGAGGAGCGCGTGAGCGAAGCCCACCGCGACTATCAGGGCGCCAAGATCGGCATGTGGCTCTTCCTGTTCACGGAGTTCATGCTCTTCGGCGGGCTGTTCATCTCCTACGCGAGCTACCGGGCCATCTACCCCGCGCAATTCCACCACGCGAGCGCCGAGCTCGACGTTTTCCTTGGCGTGGCGAACACTTTGATCCTGCTGACCAGCAGCCTCTTCGTGGCGGCGTCCATCACGGCTGTCCAGAAGGGCCGCAAGAACCTCGCCCTGATGCTCCTGGCGCTCACCATCGCCTTCGGGGCGTGGTTCTTGGTCAACAAGTACGTGGAATGGGGCGCGCACATCCGCCAGGGCGTCTACCCCAACGGGCCGCTCCTGCTCAAGCGCCCTTCGGGCGAGATCCTCTTCTTCGGCCTCTATTACGTCATGACGGGCCTGCACGGCCTGCACGTCCTGGCCGGGGCCCTTCTGCTGGCGTTCATGCTCGTCTTGCTGGCGAAGGACCGCATCCGGCAGGACGATTACGTCAAACTGGAGAACTCGGGGCTCTATTGGCACTTGGTCGACGTCATCTGGATATTCCTTCTGCCCCTGTTCTATCTGGCGGCATAGAATGGAACACGAACAAGGACATTTGATCGAGTACCGCACCTTGCTCAAGGTCTGGGCCGCGCTGGTCGTCCTCACGGGTCTGCTCGTTGCCGTGAGCCGGATCTCCGCGGCCCACGCGGCCTGGGCCATGCTGACCATCAGCCCGCTCAAGGCCGCCCTGGTCATCTATTTCTTCATGCACTTGAAGTACGAGGGCTTGCTGTTGAAGACCATGGTCTTCACGGCCCTATTCACGTTTCTGACGTTCATCGGGCTGATGTTCGTGGACATCTCGTTCCGCTAGGGAGGAGAAAGCATGCCGTTCTTGGCCAGGGCGTCGAGCGCGAGCTTCCAGGTGGATCAAGCGTTCCTCCTCTGCCTCGGGATCTGCGTGGCATTCCTCATACTGGTCACTTTCTGCATGGTCTTCTTCTCCATCCGCTACAGCCGGGAGCGCAACCCGCACCCCGAGGACATCGAGGGCTCGTTCTGGCTCGAATCGATCTGGACGGTGGTCCCCTTGGTCCTGTTCCTGCTGATGTTCTACTACGGCTGGACGGACTTCAACTACATGCGCAACCCGCCGCGGGACGCGCTCTTGATCGAGGTCAACGCGCGGCAGTGGGCCTGGAGCTTCAAGTACCCCAACGGCAAGCAGACGGACGACCTCTACCTGGCCTTGGGCCGGCCGGTCAAGCTGCTGACGCATTCTTTGGACGTGATCCACGGCTTCTACATCCCGGCCTTCCGGGTGAAGACCGACGTGGTCCCGGGCCACGACAACTTCGTCTGGTTCGCCCCTTGGCTCTTGGGCGATTTCGACGTGGAATGCACCGTGATCTGCGGCCCGGGCCACTCGGAGATGCTCTCCAAGGTGCACGTCATCCCGGAGGCGGACTTCAAGGCGTGGTATTTCTCGGATGAGGCGGTTCCGAAGCCGGCTCCGGCAGCGGAGCTGGCCGCATTCAGGCGGGAGTCTCCGGCCGAAGCCTTGCTGAGGGCGAAGAACTGCCTGGCTTGCCACACTTCGGACGGGCGACCGAGCGTGGGCCCGTCGTTCAAGGGCCTCTACGGAAGCTCCCAGGACGTGTTGATCGACGGCAGAAGGCGGCAGGCGAGCGCGGATGAGGAGTATCTGCGCAAGGTGATCCGCAGGCCGGATTCGGCTCTGGTCATGGGCTATCCGCCGATCATGCCTCCGGCAACGCTGAGCGAGGCCGAGCTAAGAGAGATCGTGGACTACATCAAGGCTTTGGGAGCTCCAAAATGATGGACCGCCTGCGCATGGCGGCCGAGCTGGTGAAGCTGCGCATCTCGTGCTTCGCGACGCTCTCGGCGCTGGCCGCGTTCTTCTCGACAGGGCATGGGACCGGGGCAAGGGCTCTGGCGATCGGGGTGTTTCTGCTGGCCTGCGGCGCGTGCGCGTTGAACGAGTATCAGGAGCGGGAATCGGACGCGCTCATGGAGCGAACCAAGGGCCGCCCGATCCCGTCGGGACGGATCAGCCCGGCGAGCTCGGCGCTGATAGGAGGATCGTCGCTTGCGGCTGGCCTCCTGATTCTCACCGTAGCCGGAGGCCGGCAAGCCGGCCTGCTCGGGCTCGCCGGCGTGCTCTGGTACAACGTCGTCTACACTCGGCTCAAGCGCGCGACGCCTTTCGCCGCCGTGGCCGGTTCCTTGGTCGGCGCCGCGCCGCCGGCCATAGGCTGGGTCGCGGCCGGAGCGCCGTTAAGCGACCCGCGCCTGCTGGCCTTGTGCTTCTTCTTCTGCCTTTGGCAGGTGCCGCATTTCTGGCTCTTGGTCCCGGAGTACGGCCCGGAGCTCGAGCGGGCGGGCATCCGCTCGCTTTCCGGCGTCATGGGCCAAGGCGGAGTGAGGCGGCTCATCTGCGTCTGGATGAGCGTGAGCGCTTCTTCCTGCTTGCTATTGCCGCTCTTCGGCTCGATCGGCTCGGTCTCGGCGTGCGTTTTGCTCGCTGCAGCGGCCTGCTGGCTAACGTGGAAGTCGGCTCGGTTGCTCCTGATCGAGGGCGGAGCGGGCGCGTTCCGCGCGGCGTTCGCGGACATCAACGCTTTCGCTTTGCTCGTGATGGGTTTGCTCGCGGTTGATCCGTACCTGGGGCGCGCGATCTATTGAGTGCCGGTGCCAGGCCTTAAGTTTTAGTTTTCAGGGGTTGCGGGCGCGCCGAGGCCGCTTGCGCGGCGCCCCTTGCTTTACCAGATCCAGCCGGATCCGCTCGGCGCTTGGATACGCGAAAGGCTTCATCGGCCCGGCGAGGGCCCAAAGCGGCGTGCCGTCGTCGCCGTCGAAGCCGAAGGCGTAGACGAAGTACTCTTTGTCCTTGTCCAGGAGCCGGAACGAAAATCCTTCGTCGGAACTCCCGGTGCCGGCGACCGGCTCGGGGCCCGGCTTGCCCCCCTCCGACTCGTAGAGGTCCACGCTGAAGCCGAACCGCTCGCCCTTGTAGAAGGTGAACCCGGCGATCTGCTGGCATCGCAGAGACGGCTTGGGCATGCGTTCAAAAGACACATTGGGCATGACGAAGGCCGACAGAGCCGGGTCCCCCGCGGCCGAGCCGCGCTGAAGGCTCAAGGGCAGGATCAGCGCCAATCCAGCCATTATCAGGCAGAGTTTCTTCATAGACAGCCTCGCGTAGTCAGGATTTCTTGCCGCAGAAGCTCTCGGATCTGGTCCCAAACAAACGAGTGCCGCGGATATCCTTGCGGCCCGCCCGATAGCTCCCGACGGCCCCCATGAATGGGTCCGATGAATGCAGGAAGTAGCGTATGGCGCTCTTCTTGTCGCTTCCCATCTCAAATCCCGGTGCCAGGCCTTCAGTTTTAGTTTTGCAGGCGCATCCCGAGCAAAGTCAGCTCGAAGAGCGCGCACATGGGCAGCGCCAGAGCCAGCTGGGAGAACACGTCCGGCCCCGGCGTGAGCAAGGCCGCGGCCGTGAAGATCGCCACGTAGACGTAAGGCCGCTTGTCGGCGAGGCCCGCGCCGGTGACGAAGCCCCCCCTCTGCAGGAAGAGGAGCGCCAGAGGCATCTGGAACATCGCGCCGAAAGCCGCGGTCATCGCGCCGACGAAATCCACGTACGCGCCGACGGCCATCATGGGGCGCACGTTCTCCGTGCCGCACGCGGCCAAGAAGCGCACCGCCGCGGGGACCACGACGAAGAGGCAGAGCGCGGAGCCGCCGAGGAAGAGCAGGTACGAGACGGGCAGGATGAAGAGCACGATCTTCCGCGTGCCCTCCCCCATCGCGCAGGCCGTGAAAGCCCAGGCTTGATACAGCACCACGGGAAGCGCCAAGAAGAGCCCGGCGAAGAACGCGACCTTCAGCCGCACGAAGAAAGCCTCGGTGGGCGCGAGGAAGACCAGGCTGCCGGCCGGGCGCGCGAGCCAGGTGAGGATGGGGGTCGACCAGCTCCACACGATCATGGCGGCGATGAAGACCGCGGCGAGGCTGACGATCAGGCGCTGGCGGAGCTCCGCGAGATGCTCGACGATCGTCATCTCGCGGTCTTCGAGGGAAGCCAGGCGGCTGGAAAGGCTAGGCAGACCCGTCTTTGGACTCCGGCTTCTTGTCGTGCGGTTCCGGAGCGATGGCATCGTCCTTCAAGCCGGACTTGAAGGCGTTGACCGCCTTGCCCAGGGAATGGGCGATCTCCGGGATCCGCTTCGCTCCGAAAAGAAGGAGCACGACGATGAGGATTACGATGAGTTCGCCAAAGCCCAGGTTAGGAAGCATCGCCATTCTCCCGCGTCATTTGAAATAGCATCGGTCATTCAGTCTATCAGCCTGCCGCTCTCTCGTCAAGCCCTTATCGCCGGCGCGAATCCTTTTTGCGCTTTCCGCATCTAAATTTATATGGTTGAAGACGCCATGCACACATCGAACTTTGCGAGGAATCACATGAAGAACCTATTCGCTCTAGCGGCCGCGATCGCGCTTTGGACCCTTATCCTCCATCCGGAAGGGGCGGCGGCTTCCTCCAGTCTGGAGGCCGCGGTCTCCAAAGCGCTGGAGCGCAGCCCCTCTTTGCGCGGGAGCTTGGCCCGCCGGGACGAGGCGCAGGCCGCAGAGCGCGAGGCATCCCTGCGCCGCCTGCCCGCTCTCTCGGCCAGGACGTCGTTGACGCGGGGAGACAATCCGGTCTACGCCTTCAGCTCTCTGCTCGACCAGCGGGCTTTCACCGCGCAGGATTTCGCCGTCGACAGGCTGAATTGGCCCGGCTACAGGACCAACATGCAGAGCGCGCTGGAGGCGGGTCTGCCGCTGTTCACCGGCTTCGACATCACCAACGCCAGGAGCCTGGCGAACCTGGACGCGAGGGAAGCGGAGGCGGCCGGCGAGGGCCTCTCCCAGCGCACGCGCTTGGAGGTCCTGCGGGCTTACCTGGGGATACTGCTTGAGAGAGACTCGCTCTCTGCGGTCTCCGAGCGGGCGCAATCCGCCGAAAAAGACCTCCAAGAGGCCGAGCACCTGCGCCAAAAGGGCCTGGTCTTGGGCTCGGATTACTACGCGGCCGAGGCGATCTTGAGCGGCCTCAAAGCCTGGCAGGCCCGGCTTTCCTCCAAGCTCGCCGCGGCCAAGGCCAGGCTCGACGTGTTGACGGGCGGCGGCCCGGCCCCTGCCGGGCGCCTCGGAGAAAAGGCCTACGAGGTGCCGGCCGAGCAGGAGCTGGTGTCCAAGGCCTTGGAGCAGCGCACCGACATCCGGGGAGCGTCCATCCAGGAGAGCGCAGCGGAGGTCCGCACGAAGATGGCGGACTCGAGCATCCTGCCCAAAGTGGACGCCTTCGCGGCGATCGAGCTCAACAACGGGGACTTCTCCGCCGCGCCATCGGACAGGATCGTCGGAGTGCGGCTCAACATGCCCTTCGGGGACCCCGCCTACGCGCCCAGGCGCCAGGCGGCGCGGGCCAGGCTCGCGCAGAGCCGCTTCGGCAAGGAGGCCTTGCAGGACGCGGTGAAGACCGACGTGCTCGCGGCCCGGGCCGGCTACATGGGGGCGGTGGAGAGTCTCCCGCAGGCGCAGGCCATGCTGGAGCGCTCGGAGAAGTCGCTGGAGCTCTTCAGGCCCCTCTACCGGGAGGGGCGCCAGAGCGTCCTGGAGGTCCTGCGCGCCGAAGAGGCCGCGGCGCGCGCGCGCGCCATGAGGCTCGACGCTCTCTACGGGGTCCACGCGGGCTACGCGGCCCTGCGCTTTGCCGCCGGATCCCTCGATGATGACGCGGTCAAAGAGATCGCCTCGCGCCTGGAGTGATGCCATGAGCACCCAGCACGAGACTCGTCCAGGCATCGCGGGGAAGCTGGCGGAGGTCTTCCTCCAATCGAAGCTCACCTTGCTCATCGTGATAGGCTCGCTTCTGCTGGGCGCCTTCGCGGCCATCAAGCTCGCACGGGAAGAAGAGCCCCAAATCAACGTGCCGATGTTCGACATCTTCGTGCCCTTCCCCGGCGCGAGCGCCAAGGAGGTCGAGGAGCGCATCGTACAGGTAGGCGAGCGCAAGCTCTGGGAGATTCCCGGAGTCGAGTACCTTTACACGACAGCCGAGCCAGGCTTCGCCCTCTTCATCGCGCGCTTTAAGGTGGGCACCAACCCCGAGGAGGCCATGACCTTGGTTCAGACCAAGACCTCCGCGAACCTCGACCTGATGGCCGCCGGAGCCGGGCATCCGCTCATCAAGCCTCGCTCGATAGACGATGTGCCCATCCTCACGCTCACGCTGTGGGGAGACGATCAGGACAGCTATGCCCTCCGGCGGGCGGCCGCGGCCCTTCGCGAGGAGATTAGCGCGGTGGAGAACGTCTCCGAGATCCAGCTCATCGGCGGCAGGCGCAGGACTTTGCTCGTCCACTTCGACCCCGCGAAGCTGGCGGCCCGCCGCCTGAGCCCACTTCAGCTCGCGGGCCTCCTGCAGTCGTCGAACCGCAAGCTGCCGGCGGGCCACTACGACGCCGGGGACAAAGCGGTGCAGGTCGAGACGGACGCGTTCATCCGCTCGGCCGACGACCTCAAGCAGGTGGTGGTCGGCATTTCCGCAGGGCGGCCGGTGCAGCTCTCGGACGTGGCGGCGGTGAAGGACGGGCCGGACGACACGGAGCAGGAGGTCTTCACCATGTTCCCGGCCCCCGCGGCGAGCCCGAGCCCCGCCGTGACTTTGGCCGTCTCCAAGCGCAAGGGCGCCAACGCCACCACCGTCTCCCGCGAGGTGCTCTCCAGGGTCGAGAAGGCCGAAGGTAAGCTCCTTCCCCCAGGAGTCCGCGTTTCCATCACCCGCGACTACGGCGAGACGGCCAAGGCCAAGTCGGACGAGCTCTTGAGCCACATGCTCCTCGCCACGCTCTCGGTCACTGCCCTCATCGCCTTGGCCCTGGGCTTCAGGGAAGCCCTCGTGGTGCTGGTCGCCATCCCGGCGACATTGTCGCTTACGATGCTCATCTACTTCCTCTTCGGCTATACGCTCAACCGGATCACGCTCTTCGCGCTCATCTTCTCCATCGGCATCCTGGTCGACGACGCCATCGTGGTCGTGGAGAACATCCACCGCCACTATTCCATGGGCGACGGACGAAGCCTCAGGCAGGTGGCCGTCGACGCGGTGGGCGAGGTCGGCAATCCCACTTTGCTGGCGACCTGGGCGGTCATCGCGGCCATCCTCCCCATGGCCTTCGTGCGCGGCCTGATGGGGCCCTACATGCGGCCCATCCCGGTCGGCGCTTCGATGGCCATGCTGTTCTCCGTGGCGATCGCCTTCATCGTCTCGCCCTGGGCCTTCACCCACCTGCTGCAGTGGTGGCCGCCGAAGTCCTGCAAAGGAAAGGATGGAGGCTCGCGCGAAAACATCTTGGACAGGCTCTACCGCTCCTTCATGGGGCATATCCTGGGAAGCGGCAAGCTGACTGCGGCGTACCTCTTGCTGATGGTCCTGCTTCTTGCCGGCTCGGTCTCCCTTCTCTTCTTCAAGGCCGTCACCGTCAAGATGCTGCCCTTCGACAATAAGAACGAGTTCGAGGTCATCTTGAACATGCCCGAGGACTCGTCGTTGGAGAGGACCCGCAAGGCCGCCGCGGAGATGGCGGACTACCTGCGCGGACTCCCGGAGACCACCCAGGTCACCGCGTATGTTGGCACGGCCCAGCCCTACAACTTCAACGGCCTCGTGCGGCACTACTACCTGCGCGACCGTCCCTACCAAGCCGGCCTGGTCGTAAACTTAAAGAACTCAAGGCCTGGCGCCAGCACCAGCCACGCGATAGCGAGCAAGGCGCGGGGGCCCATCCATGCGATCGCGCAAAGGTACGGCGCGCGGGTCCAGGTGGCCGAGGTGCCCCCCGGCCCGCCCGTGCTCTCGACCTTGGTGCTCGAGCTCTACGGCCCCGACGAAAGGAAGCGCCTGGAGCTAGCGCACGGGGTGCGCGCCCTGCTCGAACGGACCCCGGGCATCGTGGACGTGGACACTTATGTCCCGGACTCCCAGCCGCTGGAGCGCCTCGCGGTGGACCGGCCCAAGGCCACGCTCAACGCCATCCCGCCGGCCTCGGTCGCCCAAACCGTCGCCCTGGCCTTGGCCGGCGAGAGCGTGGACATCGCGCACATGAGCGAGGAGCGCGAGCCGGTCGAGATACGCCTGCGCCTGAGCGAGACCGACCGGCGCGGCCTGGCCGCGACCCGGCGGATCGCGCTGCTTTCCAGCGGCGGCACCCCCATCCCCATCGGGGAACTCACCCGCGCGCTCAGGACAGAGCAGGACATGCCCATCTACCGCAAGAACCTCCTGCGCGTCAGCTACGTGATCGCGGACGTGGCCGGCCGCCAGGAGAGCCCGGTCTACGCCATCCTGGCCCTGCGGCCGGAGATCGCAAAGCTCGCGGCCGCGTCGGGCGTCGAGCTCAAGGAGTACTTCGCGAGCCAGCCCGCGAGCTCCTTCGAGACCGCTCTCAAATGGGACGGCGAGTGGCACATCACCTACGAGGTCTTCCGCGACCTCGGCCTGGCCTTCGCGGTCGTCTTGGTGCTCATCTACGTGCTGGTGGTCGGCTGGTTCAAGTCCTTCGTTGTGCCCCTCGTCATCATGGCGCCCATCCCGCTGACGCTGGTGGGCATACTCCCCGCGCACTGGGCGCTCGGGGCGTTCTTCACCGCGACCTCGATGATCGGCTTCATCGCCGGAGCCGGCATCGTGGTGCGCAACTCCATCATCCTGGTGGATTTCATCCGCCTGCGCCTGAAAGAGGGGATGCCGCTCAAGGAGGCCGTCATCGACGCGGGGGCCGTGCGCTTCCGGCCCATGCTCCTCACCGCCGCGGCGGTCGTGGTCGGGGCCGGGGTCATCCTTTTCGACCCCATCTTCCAGGGGCTGGCGGTGGCGCTGATGGCGGGCGAGGTGGCCTCCACTTTGCTCTCGCGGATGGCCGTCCCCATCCTATACTATGTGATAGGGAGCCGGATCGACTTGGAGAACTGAAATGAAGAGAGAATGCCTCATCCGGGCTTTCGCGGGGACTTTGGTCCTGATAAGCCTCGCTCTTTCCCAGCTGCACAGCAAGTGGTGGCTTCTGCTCACGGCTTTCGTGGGCTTGAACCTGCTGCAGTCCGCCTTCACGAGGTGGTGCCTGCTCGAGGACATCCTCGGCAAGCTGGGCTTCGAGGGGCACTGCTCGGACAGGGCCTAGCCGGCGCGCCGCCCCGTCTCTTCCAAGGGATAGCCGCGCTCGCGCCAGCTCGGCAGGCCTCCGGCCAGCGGCCGCGCGCGAAGGATCCCCCGCCGTTGCAGGGTTCTGGCCGCCATGGCGCTTGAGACTTCGTTGGGGCAGGTGCAGTAGACGACCACCTCGCGCTCGTTCGAGAGCCCGGACCCGCGCTCCAGCTCCTCCAAGGCGACGACCACGGCGCCCGGTATGACGTAGGGATCGGCCAAGAGGTCGAACCCATGGCGCACATCGAAGATCGCGACGTCTTCGCCCGCGTCGAGCTTGCGCTTGAGCTCCTCCGGAGCGATCCGCGCCACGGCGATCTCCCTCAAGAACCGCCGGCGCGCGATGTACTTCCAAAGCGCGAGGATCGCCGCCGCCCCCGCCACGGCAAATAGAATCGCCCGGGCCATGCCCGCGGCGTGTGTCAGGGCGCGGCGCAGGGGCTCGGTGAAGAAGTAGCCCAAGAGGGTATAGGTCCCAGCCCAGGCGCTCAGCCCGAAGGCGGCGAAGAGAAGGAAGCGCGGCAGGCGCATGCGGATCATGCCCGCCACGGGCGTCGACACGATGTTGACTCCGGGGATGAACTTCGCCACGAGGAGGGTGCACGCGCCGTAGCGATAGAAGGCGTTGAACGCCCGGTGGACGCAGGAATCGGGCTCCAAGGAGATCCGGCAAAGCAGGGACAGCACTTTGCCTCCGTAGCGCCGGCCCATCGAATACCAGAAGAAATCGCCCAGCAATGCGGCGCAGACCGGCACGGCGACGCATAGGAGAAGGTTGAAGCGGCCCGCGCCGGCCAGCGCGCCGAACGCGACGAATAGCGGCGCGCACGGCATCGGGAGCCCCAAGGTCTCAAAAAAGGCTCCCGCGAAGAGGAGCGCGTAGCCGTGGCGAGCCAGGAAGACAACTATTTCGCCCATCCTATAGGCATTGTAGTACCGAAGGGCCGGCGAAATATCGCCGACCGTCCACCTTTTTCTGACTTCTTGCCGCATCCGCGCTTTCCCCAGGCCATTCCCGGTTCTCGCGCCTCCGTTCGGGTGCATAATATAGACAGCCATGACCTTGTCGTATGTCTCCATAAAGAATCCGGTATTCGCCTGGGTGCTGATGGCGGGGCTCATAGTGTTCGGAGCCGTCAG
>Ga0315268_10007544_pt1 | contig 11440 bp, 11 predicted proteins | sample C1_top_MG_FD_204535 | JGI IMG/M metagenome (GOLD analysis project Ga0315268, IMG submission 204535) | Sediment microbial communities from Yellowstone Lake, YNP, Wyoming, USA - C1_top | ecosystem: Environmental > Aquatic > Freshwater > Lake > Sediment | place: USA: Wyoming | collected 2017-08-01 | reverse complement strand
GCTTTGTTTCATGAGTGACGTTCAGAGAATCAAGTGTTGTTTCGGCTCGCTTGGCAATCTCCAAATCACTGTTCGAACCAATAACGATTGAGACTTCAATCAATAACAAACAACCTCCATTCAAGTAACCGACATGAGTAACCTCTGCTTGAGAACGAATGACTCTTGCCTCCGATTCCATTGCTCCTCCCAGTCCCCACTCCAATCGATCAGAACCTTGCGATCAACTACAGAAATTCTTCCGTCCGTGTGAAGTTGAATGGCCTTGGAGTAGGTTCGATGTTCCTGAACCAAGATTCGATGCCCTAGACTTTCGGGCGTGTCCGTCGATTCGACCGGAACAAGGCTTTGAATTATCACGGGCCCACCGTCCACGCTGTTATCCACATAATGTATCGTGCAACCAGACTCTTTCTCGCACGCCTGTATGACAGCGGCGTGGACACGTTCACCACACATTCCGCGCCCACCGAATCTCACTAGATCCTTCGCGGGATGGATGTTCATTATCCTCCATCTGTAATCGTCTACGAGCACTGGACCGAGCACCTGCATGAATCCTGCAAGCGCCACAACATCAACTCCATATTGATTCAAGACATCAAGCGCTTGCTTGTCGAACTCGTTTCGTGCCTTCTCCCTATCGTTTTTCGACGGGAACTTCCTGCCCAAGATTCCTTGTATGAATGCGACGGGAATTGAGTTCTCTTTGGCGAAGGCGGCTGCGGGCGCGTTTGCATCATTCGTAACCAGCAGGCTGACCTGAACATTCTGTAGGATCCCCATTCTTACATGGTCAACAATTGCGCGAAAGTTCGAACCTCGCCCTGAAGCGAAAACCGCTAGTCTCTTCATGTCACACCCGCCTGGGGAGGATTGATCAATCGGCCTCGTGTTTCGAGCGATTGCATGTGTTCGATTCGCCTGTGGATTAGAGTAGCAGTTCCAATGTCTGCCCGATGTCTGAGTGATCCCCTCACATGCGAAGTCACTTTCTCAGAAATCCTCTCAGCCTCTTCAATTGTGTCGCCGATGCCGACTAGCCCTATGGTTCTTGAGGATGTGGTCACGATCTGACCATCTTTCACGTCAACACTAGCATAGAAGTAGCGTGCCCTATCCCGCTCGATCGCATCCTCGTCAACGAAAATAGCCTCGCCGGTTGCCGCGCTTTCGGGATAGCCTGATGGAACTAGATACTTGCAGACCGTGGCCCGTTCCTGAAATCCAACCTGCTTCGACGTGAGATTTCCGTCAGCAATTCGTTCACACACTTGAACGAAGTTCGCATCCTCCGACAGGATCGGTAGCACGTTCATAGCTTCCGGATCGCCAAATCTACAGTTGAATTCGATAAGTTTCGGATTCGGTCTATCTTCATCTGAACTTTTTGCCAACATGAACTGGCCGTAGAGTATTCCCTTGTACTGTTCCCCCGTCTCTACTCGCAGTGCATCGACCACTTCAGTCATGATTCGCGAGCTGATCTCGAGGTCTCGCCTTGAAAGGAACGGAAGCAAATGATCGCGATCGGAATAGCTACCCATCCCGCCGGTGTTGGGTCCTGAATCGTTCTCGTAAGCTCGCTTGTGATCTTGAACGGGCGGCATGAGGTGAACACTCCTACCGTCAACGAAGGCTTGGTGTGTGTATTCTTCGCCCTCAAGCCTCTCTTCGACAACTAGCTTCGCTACGCCACCTATCTTGTTCTGCAAGATCCTTCTGGCATAAGCTACCTCGGATTCTTTGGTTGGGAGATCCTCTCCCGTGACTTTAACCCCCTTCCCGCCCGTCAGACCTGCCGGCTTAATCGCGACGGGTCCTGCCTTTCTCAGGTACGACTCAGCGGCCTCGGAATCAGTGAAGACCTTGAATGTTGGATTTCCTTCAATGTCATGCTTCGCCAGAAGTTCTCTGCAAAACGCCTTGTCGCCTTCCAGAAGAGCGAGCCTACGAATCGGTCCGACGCACCCTATCCCAAGTCGGTGCAAGGCGTCCACGATCCCGGCAACTAACGGTGCCTCTGGCCCCACGACCGCCAGTTCTGCTCGAGTTCGAATCGCATAGTCCGAGACGCTCTTAGCGTCCGTGATCTTCATGACCTGAGTATCTTTTGCAAGCTTCATTATGCCCGGATTTCGAGAACTCATGGCTGAATGAATCTCAGCATCAGAAGTCTTCGCTAAGGAAGAAGCGATTGCATGTTCTCTTGCTCCCGAACCCACAAGTAATACTCGGGTCAACTCTGGGTCTCCCAGTATCTCGCGCTCTGATCCTGAGGAGTAGGTTTACCCCGCGTTTCATTGGCGATTCTCTGCGCCAGCGGTGTTGGGTATTCGCCGGTGAGACAGGCTAGACATGTTTGCTCTCTTGGAAATCCTAGCGAGTCAAGGAGCCCCGCGACAGTCTGGTAGCACAGTTCATCTGCACCTACGATTTCCCGAATTTCATCAACAGATTTTGTTGAAGCGATAAGCTCAGAATAGGTTGACATATCTATGCCGTAGAAGCACGGTGACTTGATCGGCGGACAGGTGACCCATACCTCGACGCGATTCGCGCCTGCCTCTCGGAGCAGGTTTACGATCTTTCGCATCGTCGTTCCACGTACGATGCTATCGTCCACGAGGAGGATGTTTTTCCCTCCGACAACGGCGCGCACGGCGTTCAGTTTCAAGCGGACGGCGTTGTCCCTGCCCTCCTGGTTCGGCATGATGAAGGTTCTGCCGACGTAGCGATTCTTGATCAATCCCTCCAAGACTGGTATGCCTGTCTCGCGGGAAATTCCCTCGGCGGCGGGTCGTGCGGTGTCGGGTACTGGAACGATCACGTCCGCGTGAGTCTTGTATGTTTTGGCGAGATTCTTGCCGAGTTTTATTCTGACAGAGTAGACGTCTCTATCATCGATCGTTGAGTCGGGTCGGCTGAAGTAGACATATTCGAACATGCATCTAGCATGTTGAGTCTGGTTGACCAGTTGTTTCCTTACTGGCGCCTCGTTCTCCCGGACAATTACCAATTCGCCAGGTTTCACATTCGAGTATGAGTGGATTCCATTACTGTCAAGAGCCACGGTTTCAGAAGCGAACATGAACAACCCATTGCTCTCACCGAAGCAGAGGGGCCGAAAGCCGTTCGGGTCTCTGAACGCTATCAGTTCTCCATTACCTGTTAAGGCAACGACCGAATACGCGCCCTCAAATTTCGCCATGCAACTGCCAATCGCTTTCTCTATATCGCCTCCATCGGAGAGCTCGTTTGCGAGAATCTTTAGCATAACCTCCGCGTCGCATGTTGCCGTAAGAAACGTTCCAGCCGAGCGGAGATCCGCGCATAGAGACGCGAAATTTACAAGGTTACCGTTGTGACAGAGAGCTATTCCTCCTCTCGGTCGATCCGAGAAGTATGGCTGAGCGAATTCCTCTATCCTCTGAGGATTACCGTATGCATCTTCGCCTGCTGGCTTGCCAACTGTGGAGTATCTCACATGTCCTATTCCGATACTTCCCTTCAGGCCATTAGAATCGTTAAGGTTGCCGAGAAGTCCGAGCTGCTTTCTGTGGTGGAATTGGTTATGATCAGATGTGTGGATTCCCCAAGCTTCCTGACCGCGATGCTGGAGGGCAAGGAGTCCGAGCCATATGTTGTGTGTCACGTCGCCATCGTGACTCATGGCTCCAACTAAGCCGCAGCTTTCTCTTACTTCTGCCAAGGCTCCAGAATCCTCTGCAGAGAGTTCAGGTATGCGTCCTGCATCGTCGTCAAATCACAGCGTAACTCACGGTCACGCAGGATGAGATGCAGTTCACTACCCCCGACTGTTCCAGCAACGGCAGCTGGAATCCCACGCTCTGTTAACCTGCTTACAAGATGGTCTGGTTTGTTCGTTGTTAGAATGAACCTTGAATTGGATTCGGAGAATAGGAGCTCGTCATCCCTCATCTCATCTGCAACCACCGACCTCAGGTCAAGGGAGGCTCCTTTGGCACCTGCTATTGCCATTTCAGCTAACGCCACACCCAAGCCGCCCTTAGCACAGTCGTGGCAAGCGGTTACGTATCCGTCCCTAATGCAATCTAGCACACCGGCCTGAGTTCTCTTCTCGTGATCGAAGTCTAGCGAGGGAGGACTGCGACCACGTGCGCCCATTGAACGGTAATACTCGGAACCGTCTACCTCTCGTTTCGTCCTGCCTACGACTACAACGGTTTCTCCTTCTCTGAACGCCATCTTGGTTACGTGCTCGAGCTTCTCGACCAATCCAACGACGGCGATGACAGGTGATGACTTAATCGCCTTGCCGGTCACTTCGTCTTGATTATAGAAGCTCACCTTTCCGCCGATACATGGCACCGAAATGACCCTCGCGAAGTCTGCTATGCCCTTTACAGCCATTGAGAACGCCCAGAAGATCTCCTTATCATTCGGATCTCCGAACTGACAGTGATCAAGCAAGGCCACTGGCTCAGCACCGACAGCGACGAGGTTGCGGCAGCATTCTGCCAGAACGCTTGCGCCTCCAACATAGGGATCAAGATCGCAGAAGAGCGCGTTGCCGTCAACTTTGATCGCAGCAAGCTTACCGTTAGGAAGACTCAATACGGCTGCATCTGCTTGACCGGGTTTCGCTACGGTTCGGATTCCAACTTCATGATCATACTGGCGAAAGACCCATCCTTTGCTGGAAATGGTTGGAGAGCAGAGAAGATCAAGGAGAACTTTCTCAAGATTCTTGGGTTGCTCGTGTTCGTAACCCGCCCTTTGAGCGGTTGGAGCGCGTGCCTTTCTTTGAATAATGGGCGCGTTGGCGACAAAACTTGTTGGAAGATTCGCTATGGGCTTGCCAAAGCGCGTGACGGCTATGATTCCGGTTGCATTTACTTCTGCGATGCGAGCATATGCCACTCCGTACTTCTGCATAATGTCCCGCAGAACGTCCTCCTGTCCCTGTTTGACGACTAGGAGCATGCGTTCTTGGGATTCGGAGATCATTATCTCGATGGGGCTCATGTCTGGCTCGCGGATCGGGATCTCCTCAAGGTAGACCTGTAGGCCAGTGGCACCTTTGTCAGCTATCTCGGAGAGCCCTGTAGTTAACCCTCCTCCACCTAAATCCTTGCAGCCACGTACAATACCTGACTCGCTAGCTTCCAGTGTGGCTTCGATTATCAACTTCTTCGTGAACGGGTCAGGGATCTGAACGGCCGATCTCTCTTGTTCCGTGTCCGCAGCCAAGGTGCGGGACGCGAAGGTGGCTCCATGAATTCCGTCTCGTCCTGTCGAGCCGCCAATTAGGATAACGCTGTCGCCTGGGTGAGTTGCTTCGGCTAGCAGAAGTTTGTCCTTTCTTCCCAGCCCGAGACATGCCACGTCTACTAGGCAGTTCCTTTCGAAACAATCGTCAAATTCGATTTCGCCTGCGACGGTTGGGACTCCGATGCAGTTTCCGTAATCCGCGATTCCGCGAATAACGTTCTTCATTATCCATTTCGAGTGATCGCTCTTCGTGATATCGCCGAACTTCAGGGCATCCATGAAAGCGATGGGAGTTGTTCCCATGCAGAGTATGTCCCGTACAACTCCTCCTATTCCTGTAGCCGCGCCTCCGTATGGGTCGATGGCGCTGGGGTGGTTGTGGCTTTCAATATGGAAGGTCAAAACGTAACCATCCCCTATGTCCACAACGCCTGAGTCATATCCGGGACCGAGTAGGACACGGGGGCTCTTCGTGGGCAGTTGAGCGATGATTGGTTTTGATGACTTGTAGCTGCAGTGTTCGCTCCATTCCGCGTCTATCATCGACCATTCTAGAGCGTTTGGCTCACGGCCAAGCTGTTTGCGGGCGTATTCAACTTCTTGCGGCGTCAGAGTTGTTTCAATGTCGCCTACTAGCATCGTGCCCACTCCAACATGGACTCAAAGACCTTGATCCCATCCATCCCACCCAATGCGGGATCGCTCGCTCTCTCCGGGTGAGGCATCATACCCACAACATTCCCATCCTCGTTTGATAGAGCGACTATTCCTCGAGAAGTGCCGGTCGGATTATCGCCAACGTACTTCATCACAACTCGGCCATCAGTCTCCAACTGATCGAGGAGTTCATCGTCCGCGAAGAATCGGCCTTCATTGTGAGCGATTGGCATCCGTAATTTGGAACCTTTCTCGATAGCGCACGTGAACGCCGTATCAGTTGCCTCGACCTGCAGATTCGTCCATTGGCAGACAAACTTCAGAGATGTGTTGCGCAAGAGCGCTCCCGGCAAAAGCCCAGCTTCGATTAGAATTTGGAAGCCATTGCATATGCCCAGAACAGGTTTGCCTTCCTCCGCCATCTTCCGCACAGCCTTAGTGGCTGGTGAGTATGCGGCGATGATTCCGCCTCTCAGGTGATCACCGAAACTAAACCCACCCGGAAGCACAACAGCATCGTATTCCCCATCGAATTCATTATGCCATAGGAGTTTGGCATCTAGTTTCAGATTGTTCTTCAAGACGTGTACTGTGTCTCGGTCGCAGTTGCTTCCAGGGAACTGTACTACTGCTACCTTCAATTTTCCGGCCTTACTCGAACATTGAGTGAATGTGCTACTGGGTTGTAGATTCGCAAATCGTTGCACATTGCTACGACTTTGTTCCGAGCGTCTGCCTCGTCTGTAGCTTCGACTTTGATCGACAAGAGTTTTCCAGTGCGCACTTCCTTGACGGATTCAAAGCCACTCTTGTGCATAAGATCCCGAATTATGGTCTCGCCTTCAGGATCGCGAGCACGAGGCTTATTTGAAATGACCACTTCAACCGAGAAAGTTGGATTCACCGAATATTCTCCTGTATGGTTCTTGGTAACCGAGTTCGAAGATTCTTGGCAGATCTTTTCGAAATCTATCCTTATCCAGAATTTCCTTGGTTTTCTTGTCCCATAGACGCCACGAGTCCGGGGTCAGTTCGTCGCCAATTAGCAACGTTCCCTTATCGTCTCGTCCAAACTCAAGTTTGAAGTCGACTAGGATTGCGTCGCGTTCGTCGAAGAACTTCTCCAGCAGAGTGGCGACTTTCAATGTAATCTCCTTCATCTGCTCGATTTCGCGATCGTTAGCAAGCTTGAGTAGTTTCAGGTGTTGATCATTCAACATTGGATCATGATGTGCATCATCCTTCAGGTAGAATTCTACGACCGGAAATGGGAGTCTGTCGCCGCTTTGGAAGTGGTTCCCTATGCCGACGAAATGGCCTGCTGCACTGAGTCTGCAAACCACCTCTAGCGGAATCATCTCAAGTTTCTTGACGAGTAGACTGACAGGGTCTGTTTGTTTGATGAAATGATTAGGAATCCTTTGTTTCGTCAGGATTTCGTAAAGCTTGGCGGTTATTGATGCGTTTACCTTTCCTTTGCCTGGGAGAATCTCATGCTTTTTTCCGTCGCCTGCCGTGATGTCATCGCGAAACGTTAGGATGACTTGGTTTGGTTGGCTCGCTGAGGTGACTGTCTTGGTCTTGCCCGCGGCGAGTTGGGTAGTTGACATGTTTCACTCATTATCTGCCAAACGTAAAAGCAGTTCTTGACTTGTATATGTCGAAGAACTTGAGTCCGTTCGGCTTGCCACATTCGGACGTGGGCCTTGTTGACAGGGGCATGTTAATCTCGAAGGTACTAATGCGCGAAATGTCTCATGCCAGTAAATATCATCGCCAAACCGAATTCGTCCGCGGCCTGCATGACCTCCGAATCTCTGATCGAACCACCCGGTTGAATGATCGCGGTAACGCCAGCTTTCGCCATCAAATCAGCTGAGTCCCTGAAAGGCAGAAACGCGTCCGATGCCATGACAGCTCCTTTCGTTTCCAACCCGGCCTCCTTCGCCTTAGTCAACGCGATCTTACACGAATCAACTCGGCTCATCTGTCCTGCTCCGACGCCGACAAGTTGATCCTTTGAGCATAGAACTATAGCGTTTGATTTCACATGTTTCACAATCCTCCACCCGAACATTAGAGCATCGTTCTCGTCGCGTGTTGGTTGACGTTTCGTTACAACCTTCACCTTGCTATCATCGATCAACAATTCATCCCGATCCTGATAGAGAATTCCACCATAGACCCGCCGATAGTTCTTCGAATCTATTCCCGCCGTCAATAGATCCGTTAGGTCGAGAATCCTTCGATTTTTCTTAGCGGATAGTATGTTCAAGGCTTCAGGTTCGTATCCCGGTGCCAAGACCAATTCAACGAACTTGTCGCTTAGTAGGTTCGCAGTTTCAGAGTCCACTTTTCTGGTAAATGCGTAGACGCCGCCAAACGCTGAGACCGGATCAGTTTGAAGCGCGTTCTGACAGGACTCTATGAGCGTCTTACCTTTGCCGACACCGCATGGATTCGTGTGCTTGATGACTATGGTTGCACATTCATTCTTGAGTTCCCTGATTAGTCTGTATGCGGCATCCGCGTCGAGTATGTTTGTATAACTCAGTTCCTTCTTGCCCGCAGCTAACCTTGCAGTCGCGATGCAATTGTCAGATAGCGAATCCCTGTAAACTGCGGCTTTCTGATGTGGATTCTCGCCGTAACGGAGATCTCTCACTTTTTCGAAGCTCAAGACAAGTCGTTCTGGTCCGGGCCATTCTGTGCGAACGCCTTCTCTCACCGCAACTTGCATGAAGTACGACGAGATCGCCGCGTCGTACACCGCGGTGCGTTCGAACGCTTTCAGCATCAACTCCAATCGTGTGCCCTGAGAGAGTCTGCACGAGTCAGATTTCAACTCGGACAATATTCTCGCATAGTCAGCTGGAGCAGTGACCACCGCGACATCACGGTAGTTCTTTGCAGCGGCCCGAATCATTGTCGGGCCACCGATGTCAATGTTCTCAATGGCCTTGTTCAGGTCTGATGATTGTGAGACCGCCTTCTCGAATGGATAGAGGTTGACGACGACCATGTCGATGGCCTGAATCCCGAGCTTCTGAACTGTCCCTTGATCTTCTTCGTGATCCCGCCTGAAGAGTAGTCCCGCATGAATCTTGGGATGTAGGGTCTTGACCCGGCCGTCCAAGATTTCCGGGAAGCCTGTGTAATCTGAGATCTCGCGAACCCTGACCCCACTTGAGCTCAGAAGCCTAGCTGTGCCGCCGGTGGACATTAGGTTGATGTCTAGATTCTGAAGACCTTGCGCGAATTCCACGATGCCTGTCTTGTCGTGCACGCTCAGAAGAGCCGTCTTTATTGAAGTTGCAGACATGCGATGTCTATGTGACGATTGAGTCTTTGAAGTTTAGCTTTTTGCAGAATACTCGTGGCATGCTCTCACGAATGCCTTCGCGTAGGAAGGGCATCCGACGAAGTGGGTATGCACGTACGATCCGAGTGCAGAGTGCTCGACGAGGCCGTCGAGATTTTGATCAATTCCTCGCCCAGGGGAGAGTTCGTAGGCATATTTCGCGTCTCGGGGCAAGTTGACGATTTTGGAGTAGTGAAACTCGTGGCTGCGAATTTTGCCGTCTGGTTTCAGGAATGGATGAGCTTTCGTTGCTCTAGCCAGAGTATAGTTCAATGTGAGGCGCCCTGTCATTTCCGTATCACCGGGGAGCACTCCGACCATTCGATGTTTTCTTTGATCGAACGTGGTCAGGGATTGGGAGAGATACATCATTCCGCCACATTCAGCAAGTATGGGCATTCCATCCTCCGCCAAATTAAGGATCGACCTTCGCATACCCTGATTCTCCTCTAATCCTTGTGCATGCATTTCGGGAAAGCCGCCGCCAATGTAGATTCCAGAGATCTCGGTGGGTAGTGTTTGGTCATGGAGTGGGCTGAAGGTCTTGATCTCCATACCCTGCTGTTCCAGATAGTCCAGTGCGTCTTGGTAGTAGAAGTTGAACGCTTCATCAAACGCAACGCCCAACTTGACTCTGGTTTCGGACTCGTCTGCGGGAATTGCGTTTGGTTCAGGTAGTTCACAGGAATTCTTGGCTACTTTGATTAGGCGCGTAAGATCAACGTGATCCGCGGTTATCTTCGCCAGGTTAGAAAGGAATGTGTCAGATAGGACTCCTTCTGGAGCAGGTATTAGGCCGAGGTGGCGTTCTGGTAGTTTGATCGACTCGTTGAGTGGTATTGCGCCGAGAACTGGGACGCCCGTACTGGTTTCGATCGCTTCTTGACAGATCTGGGCGTGTCTTTCACCTGCAACGCGGTTCAAGATGACGCCGGCTAAATTGATTCTTGAGTCGAGCGCCTTGAAGCCAAGAACAACTGCAGCGGCGCTACGCGCCATCCCTTGCGCATCAATCACTAAGACTACTGGAGAATGAAGGATCCTGGCCATCTGTGCCGTAGAAGCCTCATCGTTGGAACCTCCGAGACCATCATAGAAGCCCATTACACCTTCAATCAAGGCGATGTCGGCTTTGCGGGCGTTACGGGCGAACAGCCCAGGAATGAGGCTGGAAGGCATGAGCCAAGTATCTAGGTTTCTTGAGGCTCGACCACAAACTAGCCTATGCAAGCTTGGGTCGATGAAATCCGGACCGACTTTGAAGGGTTGAACCTTCATTCCGCGCCTAGTCAGGGCCGCCATGAGACCAAGAGATACTGTGGTCTTGCCTGCTCCACTTCCAGGAGCGGATATTATTACTCGCGGCAAATTCAAGGGGACTGCACCATGAACCCTAATTGTCCAGAAGAGTCATTGAGGCCATAGCTACGAAGGAGGGCGGATGGAATTATGTCTAGTCGGCATGGGATCGAGCGTTTGAAGCTTCGTATCGTTGGTTTGGATTGTGTTAGCTGCTCGCGGATTATCAATCGTGCCTTAGAGGGCGTCAAGGGCGTGAGTAAGGTTGGGGTCAGTTTCATGATGGATCTGGTCTTGGTTGACTATGAACCCGGTCAAATCAGCAAAGAAGAGATCATCAGCATTGTCAAGAAGACTGGGTATAACGCCATACCCGTTGCTAATTGACGGTTGAAGCTTGGCTCTTTGTCGTGACTCCGTAGAGCAGGAGAAGCGCCCCCAACAGGATTAGAGGAACTGCGAACAGTACGTTTGGGTAGATTGTTACATTTCGGGTCGGATTTTGCAGCACGACATTAAGCGGCATTGGTGCTGCTGCAAAAGCTAATCCTAACACAATGATACCCAAAATCAGTCCCAGTTTGTTAGCCAAACTGATACCTCGCGACTACGCCAACTCACCATGCATACTGGTATAAACCAATTAGTTTCGAGAATAGTGCTTCAGAAACGATCACTTTGATCGGTTTTCGAGCCCCAGTTGACTCATCTTGGACCGTGCCTGTCGCCAGTAAAGTTTCCGTGCCGTGCAGTGACGGGTTAGATTTGTGAGGCTTACCCGCCTCCATGTGTTGTGGGCAGCAACGCAATGGAGGAGAGTGAACCCTTGTTGAATGTTGAGATGATGGCACGTATAGATTTGGCGGA
>Ga0315268_10007543_pt1 | contig 11441 bp, 9 predicted proteins | sample C1_top_MG_FD_204535 | JGI IMG/M metagenome (GOLD analysis project Ga0315268, IMG submission 204535) | Sediment microbial communities from Yellowstone Lake, YNP, Wyoming, USA - C1_top | ecosystem: Environmental > Aquatic > Freshwater > Lake > Sediment | place: USA: Wyoming | collected 2017-08-01 | reverse complement strand
ACCTGCTCCGGGAGTTTCAGCCCGGCGGCGATCCCCTGGGCCCGGAGAACCTCCTGGTCCTCGCGACGGGCCTGCTCACCGGCGCCCCGATCTCGACGGCGACGCGGTTCAACGCCATCGCCCGCTCGCCCCTGACCGGCGGGTTCGGCGAGTCCGAGGCCGGCGGCTACTGGGGCCCGGAGCTCAAGATGGCCGGCCTCGACGCGATCGTCGTCACCGGCCGGTCGCCCGATCCCGTCTACCTCGCGGTGAAAGACGGCACGGCGGAGATCCGCGACGCGCGACACCTCTGGGGTCAGGACCCGCCAACGGTCCAGGCTGCCATCCGCGAGGAGCTCGGCGACCGCCTGGTCCGGGTCCTGCAGATCGGGCGCGCCGGGGAGAACCTGGTGCGCTACGCCATGCTCATGAACGAGCTGCGCCACTACAACGGGCGGACGGGCATGGGCGCAGTGATGGGTTCGAAGAACCTTCGCGCCGTCGCCGTGCGCGGCAGCCGGCGCTATGTCGACCTGGCCCACGACCCGGCGACCCTGGCCGAGCTCGGCAGGCGCCTGGCGAAGCAGGTTCCGGAGCACCCCCAGAGCTGGGACCTGCGCACGAAGGGCACGCCCGGGCTGACCGACGCCATGAACGCCGGCGGGATCCTGCCCACCCGCAACTTCCGGCAGGGCTCCTTCGAGCGCGTCGACGAGATCAACTTCGCCGCCTACCTGGGCCTGCGCAGCGGGACCCGCTCCTGCTACGCGTGCGCCGTGCGCTGCAAGCCCGAGATGGCGTTCAGCGACCGCCACACCGTCGCCGACACGTACGACGGGCCCGAGTACGAAGCCGTTGCCGGCTTCGGGTCCGATTGCGCGATCGGCGATCTCCAGGCCGTCGCCCGGGCGAACGAGCTGTGCAACGAGCTGGGCCTCGACGTGATCTCGACGGCCGGGACCATTGCCTTCGCCATGGAATGTTTCGAGCACGGCCTCATCGGGCCAGGCGACACCGACGGCCTGGAGCTGCGCTTCGGGAATACCGCCGCCCTGCTGGAGCTGGTGGTCCGCATCGCCGACCGCAGCGGCTTCGGCGAGCTGCTGGCCCAGGGCTCGCGGCGGGCGGCCCAGGCGATCGGGGGCGACGCCCCGTCCTTCGCCATGCAGGTGAAGGGCCAGGAGCTCCCGATGCACGATCCACGGGGCAAGGTTGGGGTCGGGCTGGGCTATGCGACGAACGAGGCCGGCGCCGATCACCTGGTGGGCTTCCACGACCCGCTCTTCGCGAAGGCGGACTCGGTCCCGTTCCGGTCCGTTGCCGACCTCGGCATCAGCGAGCCGACCGGGGTGCTGGACCTCGGCGAGAAGAAGGTCCGGATCTGGCACACCAGCGAGCGCTGGAACAGCGCCGAGAAAGTCCTGGGGCTGTGCTTCTTCGGCCCCGCCCCGCGGTCGCTGATCCAGGTGGCCGACGTGCTGACGGCCGTACGGGCCGCGACGGGCTGGGACGTGACGGTCGAGGAGCTGCTGGAGGTCGGCGAGCGGGCCGTCAACATGGCCCGCGTCTTCAACGTGCGGGAGGGCTTCACGCGGGCCGACGACCGGCTCCCGGACCGCCTCTTCGGCCCGCTCGAGAACGGCGCGCTGGCCGGGACCGCGATCGTGCGCGGCGACTTCGAGCAGGCCATCACGGACCTCTACCGGCTCAAGGGCTGGGATCCCGCCACGGGTGCCCCGACCGAGGCACGCCTCCGGTCGCTCGGGCTCGAGTGGACCGCAGTGTCGAGCGGAGGCGAGGGCGCGCCGGCCGATCCGGGTCGCTGATGGAGGTCCACCTGGGTGGCCACCTGGGCTTCTACGATCGAGAGAAGCGGTCGCGGTTCGAGGTGCACCTGGACGCCGAGACAACGCTCCTCGAGCTGATCCGCCAGCTGGGGGTCCCGGAGGCCGAGATCGACCTCGCGGCCGTCAACCTGGCGATCGTCTCGCTCCACGAGGCACGAGTGGGAGACGCCGACCGCCTGGACCTCTACCCGCCAATGGGCGGCGGGGCGTAGGCGGTCCCCTCAGGCACGCAACCCGCCTACGCGAGCGCCGGCCGCTCGAACGCCTGCCCGAGCAGGTGCTCGTCGAGGAACGCGAGGACCGTGGCATACCAGAGGCGGGCGTTCGCCGGCTTCAGGACCCAGTGATTCTCGTCCGGGAAGTAGAGGAACTTGGCGGTCACGCCGTGGCGGCGCAGGTCCGTCCAGAGGCGGAGCGCCTCGCTGACCGGCACACGGAAGTCCTGCTCGCCGTGGATGACCAGCATCGGCGTCCGGATCGCGGCAACGTGCTCGCTCGGCGATTCGCGGATGTAGCGCGCCGGTTCGAGATATGGGTCGCCCATCTCGTATTCCCACAACACCCCGGTGTCCGTGGTGCCGTGGAAGCCACGCAGCTCCCAGAGGCTGGCGTGCGTCACGATCGCGCGGAACCGGTCGGTGTGCCCGGCCACCCAGTTCGCCATGTAGCCGCCGAACGAGCCGCCCATGAGGGCCGTCCGCGAGGCATCCAGGTCGGGGCGCCGGAGCGCCCCATCGACCGCCGTCATCACGTCCGTGAACGGCGCGGCGCCCCAGTCCACCCAGCCGCGCTGGATCATGGCCTGCCCGTACCCGAGCGAGATCGCCGGGTCCGGCCCGAGGACGGCATAGCCGTGCGCCACGAGGATCTGCGCGTTCCAGCGCCAGTGCCACGAGTTCCACGAGCCAAGCGGGCCGCCGTGCACGAACACGACGAGCGGCGCCGGCGCCTCCGCAGACGCATCGGCCGGCCGGACCAGCCACGAGCCGATCGGCGTGCCGTCAGCCGCGACGGCCGTCAGCCGCTCCACGACGCCGGGCGCCACGATCCCGCCCTCGTCGATCGAGTTGACGAGCTCGGCCGGGACCTGGTCGATGGCGTGCGCGTCCAGCCGGACGATCCGGGGCGGGGACGCGATCGTCGAGCGCAGCGCATACAGCCGGGTCCCGTCCGGGGACGGGCACAGGTCGGAGTACGCACCCGTTGATGCGAGGCGGGTGACCCGGCCATCGACCTCGCCGCCGATCTCGACACGGTAGACGGCAAGGTGCCCGTCGTCGTCCGCGGTGAAGAAGATCGCCCTGCCGTCGGGCGCCCAGACGGGCGCATTCGGCCAGCGGTCGAGGTCCGCGGCGAGCGTTCGCTGCGCACCGGTCGCGAGGTCGAGGAGCACGAGCCGGGTCTGCTGGGCCGTCTCCGCGTTTCCGCGCGTGACCCGGAGCGCAGCCACGCCGCGTCCGTCGGGGGAGCAGGCCGGCGCGTCGTACCAGGCGTCGCCGGGCGTGAGGACGTGCGCCTCGCCGGTGGCGACGTCATACGCGACCAGGTCCTCGGCGACCAAGGGGATCGCGCTCGTGTCATTGCGCGACGCGACCACGGTCCGGCCGTCCGGCGTGATGTCGGCCCCCGTCTCTTCAAAGGCGATGGTGGAGGCGCCGGGCTCCAGGTCGCGCGGCTCCGCGAGGCGCGTCTCGGGCCCCGACGGAAGCCCGGCCGCGAAGAGATGCCGGCGGCGAGGGGCCAGCCAGTGATCCCAGTGGCGGATCGGGTAGTCGTCTTCGAAGAGGAGCGCCGTCACGCCGGCCTCCTTGCGGGCCTTGGCTCGCTCGGCATCTTCGGCGAAGGTGGCGGCCCCGACGTGCAGACCACTGCCGAACGCGATGACGGGCGCCTGGCGCGCCACGGCCAGGCCGTCCACGCCGCCCGCCGGAGCGACCAGGACGCGCGCCTCGCCGCCGTCCGGCGGCAGCGACCACAGCGCGTGAATCGGCGGCGCCTCCGGATCGGGCTTCGCATCGGGATCGGGTCGGCCGGACGTGAACAGCAGCGAGCCGTCGGGCAGGAACGCCGCCCCGCCGGCTTCGCCCGCGGCGGAGCGCGTCAACCGGCGAGCCGCCACAGCGTCGGCCGGGTCGACCTGCCAGAGGGAGGTGGTCATCTTCTTGCCCTCCGCGTCTGGCCTGCCGACGGCGACGACCAGGCGGCGCCCGTCCGGGCTGAGCCGGAGTGACGAAAGGCGGGGGAGGGCCAGCATGCGGTCGACGTCGAATGGGTCACTCATGCCGGGAATGATCGCACCACCGGGGCCGCCGGATAAGCGTATCCCGGGCTACGCGCCTCGCGCCGCCCGCACCCAGCCCAGGAAGGTCCGGGTCCGCTCGGCGACGGCCGCCCGGTCCCCGCCGCGCATCAGCTCCGCCGGGTACAGGTGCCCACCGACCCCGACGCACGCCGCGCCGGCCGCGAACCAGGCCCTCGTCGCCTCGTCGGTCGCCTCCACGTTCGTGGGCATGATCCGGGAGGCCGGGCTGGGGGCCAGGAAGTTGCGCACGAACGCCGGGCCATCGAAGGCGGCCGCGGGGAAGAGCTTGACAATCTCGCAGCCAAGCTCCTCGGCGTCGGCGATCTCCGTGGCCGATCCCGCACCGGGGATGTAGGCGATGCGACGCCGATTGCACAGCCGGGCAACGTCCGCGCTGAGCGACTGGCCCACGATGAAGCTCGCCCCGGCCGCGATGAAGAGCGCCGCGGTGGGTGCATCGATGATCGTGCCCGCGCCAAGGATCAGGTCCGGCAGCTCCCGGCTCACGCGTCGGGCCAGGTCCGCGAACGTGGCGTAGGCGAACTCGCCCCGGTTCGTGAACTCGACGACGCGCGCTCCGCCGTCCCGGCAGCCCGCCACGAACGCGAACGCTGCTTCCGGGTCGGGTGCGACGAAGGTGGGGACGGCACCGTCATCTGTGATCGCGCGGAGGACGTCGAGCCGGTGGTGCCATGGCATCGGGACAGGTGCTCCTTCGACGAGCCGGCAGGGGCCACGGCGGGCGACGCACACCCACCGCCCCTGGTACGTCGCGGCAATCATGGCGCGCCGCCGTCGCCCGCGCCACAATCCCTGCGTGGACCTCCCCGTCAACGTCGTCGACCTCGCGGTCGTCGGCATCGCGATCCTCGCGGCCGTGTTCGGCTGGCGTTCGGGCGCTCTCCCCCAGGTGCTGGGCCTGGCCGGGGCCGCCGTGGGCGTCGCGCTGGTCATCCTCGTTGTGCCCGCCGCCGCCGGCACGCTGGACCACTTCGCTCCGCCGGTCCGCGCCTTCTTCGCGTTCGGGGGCGCGTTCCTGGTCGTTGCCGTGGCTGAAGCGGTCGGCTCGACGTTCGGCGCCGCGATGCGGGACCGGCTGGGCGGCGGCGTGGCCAACCGCCTCGACGCGGCGCTGGGTGCCCTCTTCGGGATCGCCCAGGCGTTCGTGCTCGCCTGGCTCGTTGGCGGGCTGCTGGCAACGGGACCCCTCCCGTCGCTTGCGCGCGAGGCCCAGCGAAGCCTCGCCGTGCGGACCCTGCTGGGAGCGTTCCCGCCACCGTCAGAAGTCGCCGGGCAGCTCGGGAGCCTGATCGACGCGTCCGGGCTTCCACAGGTCTTCAGCGGCCTGGAACCCCAGCCCGCGCCGCCAGTTCCCGTCGCCGGCGGCGCGGAAGCGGCGCGGATCGCGGCTGCGGCAGATGCCAGTGTCGCCCGCGTGGAATCGCAGGCGTGCGGCCAGATCTTCACCGGGACGGGCTTCGCGGTGGCACCCAACTTCCTGGTGACAAACGCGCACGTGGTGGCGGGCGCGACCAGCGTGGCGGTGACGGCCGATGCGACAGGTCGCCGCGTGCGCGGCACGGTGGTCTTCTTCGACCCGGAGCTGGACCTCGCGCTGATCAGGACCCCGGACCTCGTCCTTCGGCCGCTCGAGTTCGCTGCGTCACCCCCGGGCCGCGGCACGGTTGGGGCGGCGCTGGGGCACCCGAACGGCGGTGCCCTGACGGTGATCCCGGCCGCGGTCTCGGCGGAGATCCGCGCAAGCGGGCGCGACCTCTACGGCACGCGCACGGTGATCCGCGACATCCTGGAGCTTCGCGCGGCCATCCAGCCGGGGGACAGTGGCGGCCCGTTCGTGCTGGCGGATGGGAGCGTGGGCGGCGTCGTCTTCGCAGATTCCCGGACCGACGCCGGCGTGGGCTACGCGCTCGACCCGCTCGACGTGGCCAACCGCGTCCTCCCGCTGCTCGGTCAAACGGCCGCCGTGGACACCGGGGCCTGCCTTCGCTGAGCGACCTACACTGCCCGTCGACACCACACCGCTCGCCGTCCCGGATCGCCAGCCGCGAGGACCCTCGATGACCGACCGCTCCGCCCATCCGTACAACCTGCCGAGTGACCCGGCCAAGCGCCACAGCGCGGCGCTGACGGACGGGCCCGACCGCGCCGCCGCACGCGCCATGCTGAAGGCGATCGGGTTCACGGACCAGGACCTGGCCCGACCGCTGATCGGCGTCGCCACGACGTGGATCGAGACGATGCCCTGCAACTTCAACCAGCGCCGCCTGGCCGAGTTCGTCAAGGAGGGGATCAGGGCCGCGGGTGGCACGCCCATGGAGTTCAACACGATCTCCATCAGCGACGGCGTGTCGATGGGCACCGACGGGATGAAGGCGTCGCTCGTCAGCCGCGAGGTGATCGCCGACTCGATCGAGCTGGTGGCGCGCGGCCACCTCTTCGACGGGATGGTCTGCCTGGTGGGCTGCGACAAGACGATCCCGGGCGCCGCGATGGCGCTCGTCCGGCTGGACCGGCCCGGGCTGGTGCTCTACAACGGCACCATCTACCCAGGCACCTACAAGGGCAAGAATGCCGACATCGTGAGCGTGTTCGAAGCCGTCGGCGCGTACCGCGCCGGCACGATCACCCTCGACGAGCTCTACGAGATCGAGAGCGCTTCGTGCCCGGGCGCCGGCGCGTGCGGCGGCCAGTACACGGCGAACACGATGAGCACGGTGATGGAGTTCATCGGGCTCTCGCCGGCCGGCCTCAACGGCATCCCGGCGGAGGACCCGGCGAAGGACGCGGCCGCCCGCCGGTGCGGCGAGCTGGTCATGGACCTCGTCCGGCGCGACGTGCGCCCTTCGGCGATCCTGGACCGGCGCGCGCTCGAGAACGGGATCGCTGCGGTGGCCGCGACCGGCGGCTCGACGAACGGCGTCCTCCACCTCCTCGCGATCGCGCGCGAAGCCGGCATCCCGCTGGAGATCGACGACTTCGGGACCATCGCCGACCGGACCCCGATCGTCGCCGACATGAAGCCCGGCGGGCGCTACTCCGCCTCCGAGATGTACGACGCCGGCGGCGTCGCGCTGGTCATGCGCGAGCTGCTTTCCCGCGGCCTGCTCCACGGCGACGCCCCCACGGTGGACGGCCGGACGATCGCCGAGATCGGGGCGGCGGTCAGCGAGACGCCGGGCCAGCAGGTGGTGGTGCCGATCTCGACGCCGATCAAGCCGATCGGCGGGCTGACGATCCTCCACGGCTCGCTGGCACCGGACGGCTGCGTCATCAAGCTGGCCGGCCACGAGCGGCGGTTCCAGCGCGGCCCGGCCCGCGTCTTCGACTCCGAGACGGCATGCTTTGCGGCAGTCAAGGCCGGCACGATCCGGCCGGGCGACGTGATCGTGATCCGCTACGAGGGTCCGGTCGGTGGGCCCGGGATGCAGGAGATGCTGAGCGTCACGGCCGCGCTCGTCGGCGAAGGCCTGGGCGACCAGGTCGCGCTCCTCACCGACGGCCGTTTCTCCGGAGGCACCCACGGCCTGATGGTGGGCCACGTCGCGCCGGAAGCGGCGCTCGGCGGGCCGATCGCGCTGGTCCGGGAGGGCGACCAGATCGAGATCGACGTGGATCGCAAGGCGATGGACCTGCTGGTGGACCCGGCAGAGCTGGCCGCCCGGCGCGCTGCGTGGTCGCCGCCTCCCCCGCCCTTCCGCAGCGGCGTCATGGCGAAGTACGCGGCCCTGGTCTCATCCGCCTCGGAGGGCGCGATCACGACGGGGACACGGCTGCGGGCGAGCCTGCCGAACGCGTGATGACAACCCCGAGCGACGGGAACACGACCCAGGCGCCTGCCGCCGAGAACGGCGGACCCGCCGAGCTCCCGGCGCTCTACACCGCGCCGAACCGCCCGCGTGGCCTGAACGCGTACTTCGCCCCGGGCGGCGAGGACGAGGCGACGGACGAGCGGCGTGCCGACGAGCGGCGGAACCTCCGGTTGCTGCTCCTGATGATCGCCGCGCTCGTGCTGCTCCCCACCCTGCTCACGATCGCCGCGCTGGCCCAGGAGCTGATCGCCCACCGCGGCGGCTGATCGCCCGCCCCTACTCGGGCCGCTGCTTGATGAGCCGCCCGCGGCGCGAGACGGCGCGGGTTGCCAGCGCGGCGACGCCCATGGCGACGATCGCACGCTCGTTCGCGGGCAAGGGCCGCACGACCGCCAGGAACTGGTCGGCGCGCGAGCGGTCGATGACCGCGAGCAGCGCTCGTCCGCGCTCGGTGAGCCAGACCGAACGCATCCGCCGGTCGTCGAGCTCCGCGCGCCGTTCCAGCAGGCGGCGACGCTCCAGCCCGCCCACCAGCCGCGACGTCGCCGACGGGGACCGGTTCAGGGTGTCCGCCAGGTCCACGATCGTGGTGGTGCCGCCGTCCGCCAGTGCGTAGAGCGCCGCAAGCTGGGTGAAGCCAAGGCGGACCTCGCCGAGCTGGGCCGCGAACCCGATCACGAGCTCGCGCCAGAGCGCCTTCCCGAACGCCACCCGTTCCGACAGCTCGCGCGGGTTCTGGATCCGGTTTCGTGCAGCGGCGACCGGGGCCAGGAGGACGTGGTCGGCCATTGCCTCCAGGCTGGCGGTCGTGACGCGGGCGTGGGCGCCCGGGCGGCGCGGTCGGGGCGGGGTCGGCATCGCCGCGAGCCTAGCGGGCTGGGTCGTTTGGTGCAAGGTTGCATGCGATTTGCCGGGGTCCAGCGGAACCGGGAGTACCCTCGTGCGAAGATCGCCTGGCGAGGAGCCCACGCTCGCCAATCCCACCGCGTCGCCGCTCGCCGGCACGCCCAAGGAGGTCAATGTCCACGCTCGCGTTCGTCTTCCCCGGCCAGGGGTCGCAGGCCGTCGGCATGGGCCGCGTGCTCGCCGGGGCCTCGCCCGCGGCCGCCGCCGTCTTTGCGGAGGCCGACGCCGCGCTCGGCGAACCGCTGAGCCTCCTCGCCTGGGATGGGCCGGCCGAGGAGCTTGACCAGACCGTGAACGCGCAACCGGCGCTGCTGGCCGCGTCCGTCGCGTTCCTGCGCGCACTGGAGGATCGGCGCGCAGCGAGCGGTCGGCCCCCGCTCGTTCCAGCATTCGCCGCCGGGCACTCCATGGGCCAGTACAGCGCGCTGGTCGCGGCCGGCGTCGTGTCGCTCGGCGACGGGATGCGCCTCGTGCGCGAGCGAGGACGCCTCATGCAGGCCTCGGGAGCGGGCAGCCCGGGCGCGATGGCGGCGATCATCGGCCTGCCCGACGAACACCTGCCCGACCTGGTGGCCGCGGGCTCGGCGCACGGGACCTTCGGCATCGCCAACCGGAACTCGCCGGGCCAGGTCGTGGTGTCCGGCGTCCGCCCGGCAGTGGAGGCCGCGGCCGCTGCCGCGAAAGGGCTGGGTGCGAAGCGCGCGCTCGTCCTGCCGGTGAGCGTGGCCGCCCATTCGCCGCTCATGGCGAGCGCGGCCGCGGGGATGCGCGCCGTGCTGGCCGACATCGCGTTCCGCGACCCGGGCGTCCCGCTCCTGGCCAATGCCGACGCGCGACCGCTCACCACCGGCGAGGACTGCCGTGCCGAGCTGGTCGACCATCTCACGACCGGGGTCGACTGGATCGCCGCGGTCGAGGCGATGCGCGCCGCCGGCGTCGTGCGATTCGTGGAGGTGGGGCCCGGACGCGTCCTCTGCGGGCTGATCCGCCGGATTGCCCCGGACGCGGAGACCATCCCGCTCGACGACCCCGGCGGCGCCGGTGGCCTCGCCGATCCCGATCCCGATCCCGCCGCGGCCGGCTGACCGGCGCGACAGCCACCCACGAACCTCGACCCTGGAACCCGCACCCGACAGACCCGGAGGATCCCCTAAGCACCGTGCGCAAACCCGACTTCACCCGCCGCGTGGCCGTCACCGGCCTTGGCATCGTCAGCCCCATCGGGTCCGACGTCGACACCGTCTGGCAGCACCTCGTCGACGGCGTCAGCGGCCTGGGCCACATCACGTACTGGGACCCGGCACCGTACGAGTGCCAGGTCTCCGGCGAGGTCCACGATTTCGACCCGGCCGCCTGGATGAACTTCAAGGAGGTCCGCCGGACCGACAAGAACGTGGTCCTGGGCGTCGCGGCGGCGAAGAAGGCGCTTGCGCACAGCGGCATCGAGATCAGTGCTGCCAACCGCGACGAGATCGGGGTCGTCTTCGGCTCCGGGGGCGGCGGGTCGCGCCTCCTGATGGAGAACCGGCACACCTGGGAGACGAAGGGCGCCCGCGCGGTGAGCCCCTTCTACATCGCGAACATGCTTCCCGACACGGCGTCCGGCCAGATCGCGATCGAGACTGGCATCCGCGGGCCGAACATGTGCATCGTCACGGCGTGCTCCACGGGCACGCACAACATCGGCGAGGCCGCCGAGCTGATCCGGCGCGGCGACGTCGTCGCGGCAGTGGCCGGCTCCACGGAGAGCCCGCTCCACGAGCTGATCCACATCGGCTTCTCGAACATGCGCGGGATGGGGACGCCGCGGCCCGGCGAACCGGAGCAGACGATCGCACGACCATTCGACCTCACGCGCAACGGCTTCGTCCTGGGCGAGGGCGCCGGCGCCGTGATCCTGGAGGACCTGGAGCTCGCGAAGGCGCGCGGCGCGACGATCTACGCCGAGGTGACGGGGTTCGGCTCGGCCGCCGACGCATGGGACCTGATCCAGCCGGTGGAGAAGGGCGATGGCGTCCGGCGGGCGCTCCTGCAGGCGCTCGAGCGCTACGACGTGAAGCCCGAGTGGATCGACATGATCAACCCGCACGGGACCTCGACGCCGCTGGGCGACCTGCGCGAGGCGGAGGCGTTCTGGGCCGTCTTCGGCGACCGGACCCCGGAGATCCCCATCAGCGCCACGAAGTCGCTCACCGGCCACCTGATGGGCGCGGCGGGCGCGGTCGAGGCGATCTTCACGGTGCTCTCGGTCCACAACCAGGCGGTACCCGGCGTGCCCACCTTCCGCGATCCCGACCCGGAGATCAACCTGAACATCCCGCGCCAGACGGTCCGCCGCGAGATCCGCTATGCGATCTCCGACAACGTGGGCCTGGGCGGGCACAACGGCGCGGTGATCTTCAAGCACTACGAAGGCGACTGACCCGGCCTCGCGGCCTACAATCGAGGGAGCCGCACCACCGGGTCCTGCCCGCGATCGCGCGACCGCACGGCGCCCCGATGCCGCCACCCGCGCCCGAAGCCGCCACCACCACTCGCGCCGCCACCTGGCCCGCTCCCGGAGGATTTCGCCCGTGC
>Ga0315268_10007542_pt1 | contig 11442 bp, 9 predicted proteins | sample C1_top_MG_FD_204535 | JGI IMG/M metagenome (GOLD analysis project Ga0315268, IMG submission 204535) | Sediment microbial communities from Yellowstone Lake, YNP, Wyoming, USA - C1_top | ecosystem: Environmental > Aquatic > Freshwater > Lake > Sediment | place: USA: Wyoming | collected 2017-08-01 | reverse complement strand
CGGGCAAGGATTTAGGCCTTCTGTATAAGGACTGGGACAGCACCGTGCAGTTCATGTCGGGGCTCACCAACAACATTGCCGAGGCTGATTTTGCCAGGGTGTTCCTTTTCCGGCGAGACCATTACGCTCAGGCCTCCCAGCCGGGGACGTCGCAATCCGGTCCGGCGCCAATACCTCGCGCGCAGCCGCGGAGCGCTGCTCCGGCAAAGGCGTCCGCCAACCAGGCCAGGCTTGCCGAACTTCGCGAGCAGCTCAAAAAGGCCGAGGAGGCCGCGGACGCGGAATACCGCGCGCAGACAGCCAAGCTTGCGCTCGACGACATCAGGAAAAAACTGACCGCGATCGAGGAAACCGAACAGAAGAACGAGGAGATCACGTCGACGCTCGAGAATTTGAAGGGATGCGAGTCCCTTCCGGAGGACCTCTCCGAGCTTATCGAGGCGCATGAGCGTCGTCAGGGCCAGAAGGCGGCCGATGCCGATGAACTGAACAGGGAGCTCGAGTCGCTGAAGATGCAGATGGATGGGGTCCCGTCGGTGAACCTTTTCACGGACAAGCTGTTCATCGCGGGCGCGGCGCTCGGTGTCCTGTCGATCGTAGCGGGGATGTTCCTGATCACGGAAGAAATGCAGCATTACTTCCCGCTTGCCCTGCTGCTGTCGGTGGGGCTTATGGCAGGTGCCTGGTACAATGGTTCCCGGAAGGGCGCGCAGCGCAGTGCATTCAGGAAGGAAGTGGCGGCCCTTGAAAAGGAGATCGCGGAGATTGATAAGCGATTTGAACAGGAGGGCGCATCCATCAAAGCCTGCATGAAGTCAACGGGTGCGACTTCGACCGCTGACCTGAAGGAGCGGGCGGACAACTACCGGTATTTTCTGTCCCTGCGGACGGATATGGAAGAGCAACGTCACCGCGTTCTCGGAGACCACACGCCCGAGGCGTTGCAGCAGGAATACGAAAGACTGCAGCAGGAATCGTTGGAATTGGAAAAAGAGGCGCGTCTCGTGGCCATGTATAACGTTGATACCTACAGCATCAGGCAGGACATCGAGCGGCTGGAGGGCGAGTCCGCATCTGTCGCGGAGACGTCCTGGGATCTTGGTTCAGAGCTGCAGGAATTGCCCACGGACTTCGCCGGCGCATCAACGGCCGGCGGAAGGGCCGGATTCCATGCGGAATTGGCATGTGCCAGCAGGATCGGCGAGATCGAGATGGAGACGCTCGTTCCCGCTGTCGAAGCAGCGGCGCAGCGGAACCTTGCCGCAGCGTCCAACGGCAGGTACGTCAGGATCGAGGTCGGTTCCGAGGGAGGCTCTCCGGTCGTGCACGCAAAGGATGACTCGGTGGTGAACGCTACGGAGCTGAGTCATGGAACGCGGGACCTGATCTACTTCTGCCTCCGGACCGGACTGGTGGAGGCGCTTGCCGGCAAGAAGCGGCTGCCGTTCATCATTGACGACGCACTGACCGTATTTGATCCCGCACGGCAGAAGTCCGCTTGCCAGATTCTTCGATCGCTCGGCGCGAAGACCCAGGTGATCCTGTTCACGTCCAATCCCGCGCTCCGTGCAGAAGGCGATATTGCCGCGGAGCTGAAATAAATGAAGGGAACGTTTGTGACCTTCGAGGGGATCGAAGGTTCCGGCAAGTCCACCCAGATCGTCCTGCTAGCGAACACCCTGAAAACCACAGGTCTGCATGTCGTGCTCACCCGGGAGCCGGGCGGAACGCCTATCGGCGACCAGGTGCGAAAGATCCTGCTCGACCCGGCGAACGCGGGGCTCGATCCGTCTGCAGAACTGCTCCTGTATGCGGCGAGCAGGGCCCAGCATCTGCATGAGGTGATCGTGCCGGCGCTCGCACAGGGAGCGATCGTTCTGTGCGACCGGTTCTCGGATGCCACGCTGGCGTATCAGGGGTATGGACGGGGCCTGGATATTGAGAAGATCCGGACACTCGACCGGCTGGTGACCGCCGGGATGCGGCCCGACCTCACGGTTCTGTTCGATATCGATGCAGCATCAGGGCTCGCACGCGCGCAGGGGAGAAATTCCAGCCGCGGACTCGCAGCCGAGGCGCGGTTCGAGAACGAGGCGCTTGCCTTTCATGAACGGGTGAGACAGGGATACCTGACCCTGACCAGGCAGGAGCCTGAACGGATACGGGTGGTGGATGCGACCCCGGGTCCCGAGGATGTGCAGCGTTCGGTTTGGGCGGTCGTGGCTGAGCATTTGAGCAGGGGAAATAAAAAGAAAAACTGAAGACAATCATTTTCGCGCGGAGATGCAAAGACGCTGAGAAAGGATAAGCCTTCCAAGGACGGATGGTCGCGGAGATTGAAATTGAACGAGAACGTGCATCTGCATCTTACGTCCAAATCAAAAGGCTTTCCTCATAGTTCTCTTGTTGTTCCTTTGCGTGCTTGGCGACTTTGCGCGAGATAGAAGTTTGTGGTAGCTCTCATCCGATATGTCATTTAACGAAATAGAAGGCCATCACAAGCCTGTTCGGATCATTCAGCAGGCACTTGCGAACCAGACCCTGGCGCATGCGTACCTGTTTTCAGGAGATACCGGGATTGGGAAAAAACTGACCGCACTCGCGCTTGCAGCAGCAGTGAATTGCGCGGATGCCGGTCCCGGAGGCGGATGCGGCGTGTGCCCGTCGTGCCGGAGGATCGCTGCACGGACCCATCCGGATATTCATATTGTCATGTCTGAGAGCGAGGACGAGCAGCTTCTCGCGACCTGGACCAGCAAGGAAGTCGAGAAGGCCAGCAGCGAGATCAAGATCGACCAGGTCCGCGAACTGCAGGACGGCATGTCGCTGAAACCGTCCGAAGGCGGGAAAAAGGTCCTGATCGTGGATGGTGCAGAGGCGATGAACGTCGCTGCACAGAATGCGTTCCTGAAAACGCTGGAAGAACCGCCGGGCGAGTCCCTGATCATCATGATCTCGTCACGGCCGCAGAGCCTTCTGCCGACCATCCGTTCGCGGTGCCAGGAGATCAGGTTCCAGCCGCTCCCGCGCAAGACGCTCGCACTGTCGCTCATGCGGCGGCGCGGACTGATCGAAGAGGACGCCTGGTTCCTGGCTGCGCTGGCGCAGGGCAGCATGGGCCGCGGACTCGCCATGGATGTGGAGCAGGAGAAGGCCGCGCGGGCCGAGATCATGGCCTTGTGGACGGGGCTCGCGCCGATGAATGCAGGGGAGGTCCTTGTACAGGCGGACGCACTTGCGAAGGACCGCGACCGGTTCGACCGGATGCTCATGATCGGTGTCGAGTGGCTCCGGGATGCGCTGGTGTACCATGAGACTGGGGATGAAAAGCTTCTGGTCAACGGACAGCAATGGGAACAACACCGGGAATGGGGAGCGCGGTACCCGGTACGCCGCATGCTTGCGGACATTGACCTGTTCTTTGCGAGCAGGACACTGCTCGACCGCCGGGTGAACGCCCAGCTGGTGGCGGAGAACCTGCTTCTGAAGCTTGGAAAAGTCTGATCGCAGAATTCGGAAACCGGAACAATATAGTTAGTTACGGATCAAACTCTACTCAAAATGGTAATAGTATTTTTCCACAGAGCACACCGAGGGCTCAGAGAACGGCTTGAGCGTAGTGTTAATTTACTTCTTTTCACTTCTCTTTGTGTTCTCGGTGAACACTGTGGCGAAGAAGCATTCCGGCTTGTCCGGGTTAGGATACCATGACAGAAAACTTGATAACAATAGCAGGTGTTCGCTTCAAAGAAAACTGGAAAGTTTATGATTTCGACGCCACTACCGTGGAGCTTTCGGTCGGAGACCGGGTGATCATTGATTCCGAGCGCGGGCTGGGCTTCGCCCAGGTCGTGCGGCTGAGGAGAACGCAGACGCCTCCTCCTGTCGAGCCCGCGGAAGAGGAGATCGAGATCTCCCTCGAAGGGGTCGAAGAGGACCTGCCCGGGACCGTGCCCACCCCTGCGGAGCCGAAACAGGCGCATCGGGGGCTCCGGAGGATCCTGCGCAAGGCCACGGAAGAGGACATCGCCAGACAGGAAAAGAACCAGGCGCGCGAGGCAGAGGCCTTCACGATCGCGCAGGACATGATCACCGAGCGCGAACTTCCGATGAAGCTTATCCGCGTGGAATACTCGTTCGACGCTTCCCGCTCGACCTTCTTCTTCTTTTCCGAGAGCCGGGTCGACTTCCGGGAGCTTGTCAAGGACCTGGCGTACAAGCTGAAAAGCAGGATCGAGATGCGCCAGATCGGCGTCAGGGACGTGGCGAGAATGATCGGCGGGTTCGGTCCTTGCGGCAGGGAGCTGTGTTGCGCAGCGTTCCTCAAGAATTTCGAGCCGGTCTCGATCCGTATGGCCAAGAAGCAGGAGATGGTGCTGAATCCTGCGAAGATCTCCGGGGTCTGCGGCAGGCTGCTGTGCTGCCTCTCCTATGAGTACGGGATGTACGAGGAGAACAAGAAGGACCTCGCCGGCATGCGCGAGGCAGCGAACAAGGAAAAGCGGGAAGAGGAAGAGCGCAGGATCACCGAGGACCGGAAAGAGGCGGAAGATCGCCGCAAAGAAGAGGACAAGCGGCGGCAGGAAGAGCGCAAACAGCAGGACCAGCGTCGGGACAAACAGAAAGAGGGCGGCCAGAAGGGCGGCAGGCCCGAGAAGAAAAAAGAACCGCAGCAGGAGAAGAAGAAACAGCCGCGGCCGGAACAGCAACGGGACCGTCAGCAGCCGCAGCAGCGGCAACAGGAACAGAAACCGAAGCAGGAGCAGAAGCAACGGCCTCCCCGACCGGAGCAGCAGCCGAAGCAGGACCTTCCGCAGGACCAGGCCGTGGATGCTGCGCAGACTCCGCAGGATGCGGAGAAGGCGGCAAAGAAGAAGCGGCGCAGGTTCTGGAGAAAGAAAAAGAAGGGCCCGGGCGGCGATCAGCAGGGCGGCGGTCCGCAGCCGGGTCCGGCAGGTCCGGCAGGGGCGTAATTAAATACAGGGTTCAGGGTCCAGGATTCTGGGTCCAGGGAAAGCACGAGAAACGCGCGTCGTAGCGCTTGATTTTTGCAAAATAAGTACATGTCGAATAAATTCTACATCACCACTCCCATCTACTATGTGAACGACGTGCCGCATATCGGGCATGCGTATACCACGATCGCTGCGGATACGCTTGCGCGGTATCACCGGATGAAGGGCGAAGCCGTGTTCTTTCTTACCGGCACTGATGAGCACGGTCAGAAGGTCGAGAAGGCCGCCCAGGACCGGGGCTTGACGCCGAAAGCGCATGCCGACAGCATGACGATCAACTTTCAAAACCTCTGGAAGAAACTTGAGATCACGAACGACGCGTTCATCCGTACGACGGACAAAGAACACATCGCAGTGGTGCAGGACCTGCTCCAGAGGCTGTTTGACAAGGGCGAGATCGAGCGCAGGACCTACGAAGGCTGGTACTGCACGCCTGACGAACGGTTCTGGACGGAAAAGGAGATCGTCGAGGGCAAGTGCCCGGACTGCGGCAGACAGGTTGAGCGCATCTCCGAGAACAACTACTTCTTCCTGATGAGCAAGTACCAGGCGCGGCTCATCGAGCAGATCGAGAAGAATCCCGACTACATCCGGCCCGAGTCCAGACGCAACGAAGTGCTCGGGTTCCTGCGGTCGCAGACCCTGGGCGATCTGTGCATCTCCCGTCCCAAAGCGCGGCTTTCCTGGGGCATCGAGCTGCCGTTCGATCGTGATTTCGTGACCTACGTCTGGTTCGATGCTCTGGTGAATTACTATTCAGCTACAACCTACCTCGCACCGAAAGGTACTACGTGGTGGCCGGCGGAGCATCACCTGGTAGGTAAAGATATCCTGACGACCCATTGCGTGTACTGGTCCACGATGCTCATGGCGCTCGGGCTTGACCTGCCGAAGAACATTTTTGCCCATGGATGGTGGACGCAGGATGGCAAGAAGATGTCCAAATCGCTCGGGAATGTGATCAACCCGCACGCGGTGGTGGATCAGTACGGCACGGACGCGTTCCGGTACTTTGTTCTGCGCGAGGTCCCGTTCGGCCTGGACGGCGATTATTCTACGACGACATTCATCACGCGCTTCAATACCGAGCTTGCCAACGATCTCGGGAACTTGCTGTCGCGCGTGCTCACCATGGTCGGGAAATATTTCGACGGAAAGGTCCCGGCTGCCGGAGCCGAACAGCCGGCTGATCGCGAACTTCGCGAGACTGCAATGGCGGTCCTGCCAAGGATCGACGAGGACCTGGCCGCACTTGCATTCACCCGGTATCTGCAGGACGTCTGGTCCCTCGTGACGCGCGCGAACCGCTATGTTGAGGAGAACGCGCCCTGGACCCTCGCTAAGAACAAGGATCTTGAGCGGCTGGGAAGCGTATTGTACAATCTCGCGGAGTCGCTGCGGTTGATCGGGCTTCATCTCTACCCGGTCATGCCGACGACATCTCAGAAGATATGGGATGCTATTGGTTTGCACAAGCAGGTCAGCGCATGCCTGCTCGATGAAGAGAACGGCTGGGGCGGCTTGAAGACCGGGACAGCCATTCAGCCGGGAGCGCAGTTGTTCCCGAGGATAGAAAAAGAAACACGGACGAGCACTGAAAAAGGAACAACGAAGGAGAAAAAGGTGGAGAATACAACTGCTGGAACACCAACACCGGCGCCAACTGCGCCCGCCGCACCAGCGATACCGGAAATGATCGGAATCGAGGATTTCATGAAGGTGGACCTGCGCATCGGCAGGATCGTAGCAGCCGAGCGGGTGCCGAAGTCCGACAAACTCCTCAAGCTGCAGGTCGATATCGGTGTAGAGACGCGCCAGGTCGTGGCCGGGATCGGCAAGAGTTACACGCCGGAAGAACTGATGAACAAACCCGTGGTGATTGTGGCGAACCTCAAACCCGCGAAACTTATGGGCATCGAATCCCAGGGGATGCTCCTCGCAGGGAGCAACGGCGACGTGCTTGCCATGGCCACCTTTGACCGTGAGACCAAACCGGGGGCGAGAGTCAAGTAAGGAGTTAGGAGTAAGGAGTAAGGAGAAGAGGCAAGAGCAGGGAAGCGGTTTTTCGTCTCACTCCTAACCCCTCACACCTCACGAAGGTTCAATAATGCTGATCGACACCCATGCGCATCTCGAGATGAGCGAGTTCAACGACGACCGCGAGGACGTGATCAAGCGCGCGCGTGAAGCGGGCGTGGAGTATATCGTTACCATCGGCACCACGATCGAATCCAGCCGCGACGCGGTGCTGCTCGCCGAAAAATACGATTTTATTTATGCCGCGATCGGCATCCATCCCCACGAAGTGAAGGATATTCTGCATCCTTCGTACGATATCCTCCGGCATTTCGCTAAGCACAAAAAGGTGGTGGCCTATGGCGAGATCGGGCTCGACTACCATTACGAGCGCTCGCCCCGGAACGATCAGAAGAGGAAGTTCCGCGACATGCTGCGCGAGGCGCGCGAGCTTGGCCTGCCGGTCATCGTTCACGACCGGGACGCTCACGAGGACACGCTTCAGATCCTGTCCGAGGAATGGTCGCCTGAGCTCGGCGGGGTCATGCATTGTTTCTCCGGTGATGTTGCCATGGCGGAGCGCTTGATCGAGATGGGGTTCGCGATCTCGATCGCAGGTCCGGTCACGTTTCCCAAGGCGGAGGCGCTTCGGGAGGTCGTGAAGCGGGTCCCGATCGAGCATTTGCTGGTCGAGACGGACGCGCCGTACCTCGCGCCGCAGCCCATGCGCGGAAAGCGGAACGAGCCGGCGTTCGTGCGCTACACCGCTGAGATGATCGCCCAGGTCAAGGGCCTCACGTTCGACGATGTGGCGAGGATAACGAGCTTCAACGCCATGCAGCTCTTCGGCATCGGCACGATCCCCGAGCGCGGTCAGATCACCTATCCCATCCGGAACTCGCTCTACCTCAATATCACGAACCGCTGCACAGCGTCCTGCACCTTCTGTGTGCGGTATCATACCGACTTCGTGAAAGGGCACAACCTGCGGCTCAGGGAGGAGCCGACCGCGGACCAGCTCATCAAGGAGATCGGCGACCCTGCTCGCTATGCCGAGATCGTGTTCTGCGGGTACGGCGAACCGCTGCTCAGGCTTGATGTGGTCAAGGCCGTTGCCACAGAGGTCAAGCAACGGGGCGGGAAGGTGCGGATCGACACGAACGGCCACGCGAACCTGATCCATAAGAGGAATGTTCTGCCCGAGCTTAGTAATCTGGTGGACGCGGTGAGCGTCAGCCTGAACGCGCAGAACGCCGAGCTCTATATGAAGATCAGCCAGCCTTCATTCGGCATGGATACCTATGAGGCAGTGAAGGATTTTATCCGCGAAGCGAAGAAGTATATTCCCGACGTGACCGCGACCGTGGTCTCGGCGCCTGGTGTCGATGTCGAGGCATGCAGGAAGATCGTTGACGAACTCGGCGCGAAGTTCCGCGTGCGTGAATATAATGTGGTAGGGTAGGGCAAAGATGCAGCAACACATTGATATATCTGCTTGAAACACCATCCGTTCCTGCCGCCGGATATCTTAGGCGCGTTTAACCTCGCTCAAATAGCAATATCCCCTCTACCCTAAAAATACCCTTACCGGGTGATTTACTTTCACCTGCGTTCACGGTAAGGTGATGACTATGGTTGCAGGTTCTATGAGCGATAGATGACATGAGCCAGCTGGATAAAGAACTTATATGGGAGATGCACCTGCCCGTCGCATCAATGTCCGTTTCCTCGGCGTCTATGACAAATATATACGTTAAAAGAAGGCAGGAACTGATCCTGGTGGTCGACGACGACCCCTGTGTCAAGGACGTTACCAGGGACATTCTCGAGCGATACGGGCATAGTGTTCTGACCGCAAGCAGCAGGGGCGCCGCACTCGAGTGCTGCGAACAACGAGGTCGGGAATTGGCGATCGTGCTGCTCGACGAAACAGTGCTTGAGCCGGATATCGCCGGAGTCCTGCGGCGGATAACGGAAATGAACCCTGCCATCAAAGTGATCATTACGAGCATCTATAGCAGCGGGTGGAACCCTTCCCGCGTCCAGGAAAGCGGCGCTGCCGGTTTTCTCAGAAAACCATACCGCATGACCGATCTGCTGAAAATGGTCGAACAGGTCCAGCAAATACAGTAATGCAACGGTCCGGTCTTCTGGCCCCCCCCTGAAGAACATGCCGGGCGGTCTAGTTCATCGTTGTTCCTTGCAGCAACATAGGTGGGTTCTGGCAGACATTCAGAAGTCATTTATTGGTTCCATCCGAAGCCTTTAGATCATTCCCCGACGCTCCTCAGACCTCTATTAAAATTGACTTTCCCAGTCCGTTCGGTTACAATTTTACACATTCAGCATTGGTTCCCATCCTACTTTTATATTTCCGGAGGGCCGTTCTGTGGGCAAAGTTACCCGAGCATTGATCAGTGTTTCTCATAAAGAAGGCATCCTCGATTTTGCCCAGGGGCTAGCAAAGCTCGGCATCGAGATTCTGTCCACGGGCGGGACCGCAAAGATGCTGCGCGACGCGGGCGTCAAGGTCAAGGATGTATCCGAGTTCACCGGGTTCCCTGAAATGCTCGACGGAAGGGTCAAGACGCTGCATCCGAAGGTGCATGGAGGCATCCTCGGCAGGCGGAACAACCCGGAGCACATGAAGGCGTGGCAGGCGAACGGCATCCAGCCCATCGATCTTGTGGTGGTGAACCTCTACCCCTTTGAGCAGACCGTTGCGAAGCCGGGCTGCACGCTCGAGGACGCGATCGAGAACATCGACATCGGCGGCCCGACCATGCTGCGGTCGGCGGCAAAAAACTACACCGACGTGGCCGTGGTCTGCTCGTCCCAAGACTACGGCCGGGTGCTCGACGAGATAAAATCAACGGGCGAGGTTTCCGCTAAAACGCGCTTTGACCTGTGTCGCACCGTGTTCCGGCATACCGCGCGCTACGACAGCGCCATCTCCGCATGGCTTGACAAGCAGGTTTCTCTATAAGCCAACGGACGTGAACGAGCACGGCATCACCATGGTGATGACCGGAATGCGGCATTTCAGACATGAGCTATAAAGCTTAACTAAAATGTCACCGCGAGGGCGCGAAGGACGCGAGGACGTCAAGAACAAAGAGAATGTCGCTTTGATGCAAAGCTTTTCAAGAGTTTCTCGCGACCACAGCGTCTATGCGGTTCAAGGTTTTAGCCTCGACTTGTTTAGGTTGGTCATAAGTAATCATGAATACTATTTTCCTCATGTTCAGCCTCGGTCTTCTGCTTGTGTCCGGATGCGGCCAGCCTGCTGAGAAAAAGTCTCCTGCTCCCCATACTGTGCAGGCACACTCCGGTAAGGTTGATGCCGATCAAACTCCCTATTATGCCGGTCTTATCGAAGAATTCCGGACGATCCTTGCCGCGGATCCGGGCAATCTCGCCGCCTTGATCGGGTTGGGGAATGCATACTTTGACAGCGGCCAATGGCAACGTGCAATCACTATGTATGAGCATGCGCTCCGGATAGACCCGCAGAACGCAGATGTGCGCACGGACATGGGGACGGCCTATCGGAACCTGGGTAAATACGAACGGGCGCTCTCTGAATACCTGCTCGCGCTCAAATATGAGCCGCCGCATCTGAACGCCCGCTACAACATGGGCATCATTTACGCCTATGAAAGGAAAGATTATGCCGCAGCGATCCGCGTATGGGGAGAGCTCCTGCAGTTGTCCCCGAACTATCCTCATGCGGCACAGATGAAGGAAAAGATCGCGTCGTTAAAAAAGATGCTTCACAAGAAGGACTCATGATACGTATCGTTCTGTTCACGCTCTTTTTCCTTGTTCTCTATTCCGCGGTCAAAGCGGTGTTCCGCTCTGCACGCAGGGCCTATCGTGAAGAGGACCCCCGCACGCGCATCATGGGTGACGAGATGGTGCTCTGTCCGGAATGCCGGACCTATGTGGTAAAGAACCGGGCAGTGAGCCGGCGGATCCACGGCACGCCGGTCTTTTTTTGCAGTGATGCCTGCGCGCTGCAGCACGAACAAAAAACAGGGAAGTGACGCCAGAGGGTGCGCATGGACCGGATCAGCAACAAGATATTCTTTTCGCTCAGGCTCCTTATGTTGATTCTGCTCCTCAGCTGCCTGTCGCCCGTGCCGGAAGCTCCTGCAAACAAGGCAGTCACGTTCGCATCCTATCTTGCCTCCATCGCGGGTCAGCTCAGGATCGTTATCTGGAAGTCCCATTATACGGTTACGCTCTATAAGGACGATACCCCGGTAAAAACGTACCGCGCGGTCTTTGGCAGGGGCTACGAGGATGGGGACAAACAGCAACAGGGAGACAAACGGACCCCGGAAGGGGAGTTCTATATCTGCACCATGAACCACAGTAAACGTTTCTACAAGTTCATGGGCATCAGCTA
>Ga0315268_10007541_pt1 | contig 11442 bp, 11 predicted proteins | sample C1_top_MG_FD_204535 | JGI IMG/M metagenome (GOLD analysis project Ga0315268, IMG submission 204535) | Sediment microbial communities from Yellowstone Lake, YNP, Wyoming, USA - C1_top | ecosystem: Environmental > Aquatic > Freshwater > Lake > Sediment | place: USA: Wyoming | collected 2017-08-01 | reverse complement strand
ATCAGTAATGCAACTGCGATCGAAACGTTGCCCAACAATAATGCTAATTCCATGTTTATCTCCTTGGAGGTTTAGTTAATAAATAAAGCGAAAATTTTAGTGACTTTCGTGAGCCATGCTGAGGTAAACAATTGTCAGCATCATAAACACGAAAGCTTGCAGCGTAATAATCAACAGGTGGAAGATTGCCCAAGGCGCGCCCAGCATCCATTGCAGGTACCACGGCAACAACGCAATCAGGATGAATACCATTTCACCTGCATACATATTGCCGAATAAACGCAGTGCCAGAGAAATAGGCTTTGCAATATCTTCTACTATCCTGAACAGCACGTTCACTGGAATCAACAAAGGAAACTTGCCGAATGGAGAAAACAGAATTTCTTTGCTAAAGCCGCCAAATCCTTTGACCTTGATACTGTAGAAATATATCAGGAAAAATACTGAGATCGACATCGCAAAGGTTGCATTCAAATCGGTTGATGGAACAATTTTAAGATGTTCAACACCCACCATGCTGGCAAGCAAAGGAAGCAAATCCACCGGTATGACGTCCATCGCGTTCATCGCGAATATCCATACAAAAATGGTCAATGCAAGCGGTGCTATCAGATCGTTTTTACCGTGAAAAGTATCTTTTACCTGCGCGTCCACCATGCCGACAACCATCTCGACAAAGTTTTGCATTCCACCCGGAACTCCGGCTGTCGCCTTGCGAGTTGCCAGCCACATGGTACCGAATACGATTAAACCCAGTACCGCAGAAACCAGCAAAGTATCAAGATGTAATGCCCAAAATCCTTCACCCGCGTGCAGATTGGTCAGGTGGTGCTGGATATACTCTGTTGTTGTTTGGCCTTCAGCGCTCATAATCTATTTACACAAAAATTAATGCTACCCAATAAATTGCCAATGTTGCTGCATATGTCGCAAAAAGCGGCAACGCATGCACTTCTTTATACTGTGTAAAAACCAAGGAAAACAACAGGATTGTAAAAACTAACTTGTACGCTTCAGCACTGTAATGCGCGCGAATTATTTTCTTTGCTTCGCTACCTGGCGGCGCTAGCATTTTTTTTGCATATACCAAGCTGGTCAAGAACCCAATTGCTCCTCCAACAAAGGCAGACGCTGCGGCGGCTACGCCCTGAAATACCAGCATCAATAGAGCAATCAGTACTGCTACAGCCACCTGAACCAGAATAATTCGGCGCACTGCGCTAATATCGACCATCTCTAAATCCCTCGAAGCCCGACATTCTAACTGTGCCCAATTGCTAACGTCAATAAATTTATTTCAAGCGGGCAATCAATTCGTCCAAATGATCATGGCTACTGTAGTCAAGCACCAGCTTACCTGCGCCTTTACTGCCTACTTTTATTTGCACATTCGTACCTATGCGCTGAGAAAGTGTCTCCTGCAAATTCAGGATGTCTCTATCTGGTTTTTCTTTAACATGTACAGGCTGTGGATTCAGAATGTGCTGTACCAGCCTTTCTGCTTCTCGTACTGACAAGCTATCGGCCACAATTTTATTTGCGGCAGCGATTTGATGTGCCCCCTCAAGCGCCAGCAGTGTACGTGCGTGCCCCATGTCAAGCTGGCCAACCATGACCATGTCCTGTATTACCTGGGGGAGCTTGAGCAAGCGTAATAAATTGCTGGTTGCGCTTCGTGAGCGCCCCACTGCATCAGCAGCGGTCTGGTGCGACATTAAAAACTCGTCTATCAGTCGCTGAATGCCGACAGCCTCTTCCAGCGGATTCAGGTTTTCTCGCTGAATATTTTCGATCAGCGCCATGGCCAGTGCGGCGTTATCTTCCACCTTGCGAACCAGCACCGGAACGAGAGTCAAGCCAGCTATTTGTGCAGCTCGCCAGCGCCGTTCACCGGCAATAATTTCGAAGCTGCCATCCGCCAACTCACGCGTAAGTATCGGCTGTATTACGCCTTGCGCCTTGATAGATGCGGCCAGTTCGTGCAGCGCGGCTTCATCCATGTGACTGCGTGGTTGATATTTTCCAGGCTTCAGCTGCTCGACTTTCAAGTCGCGCAATGTGTCATTTCCCTTATCATCGCTGTTACCGGACAGCAACGCGTCTAACCCGCGCCCCAGCCCCCTACTCGGCTTTGCCATAACTTTTCCCTGTATTAAATTCTGTAGCAAGTACTCACAATTATTAAACGGATTCTGCTATTACTGTGTTATTGAGTAATTCGCCTGCCAGCGCCAAATATGCCTTGGTACCCTTAGAGTCTCGATCATGGTACAAAACGGGTAAACCGAAACTGGGCGCCTCAGCCAGACGTACATTGCGCGGAATTACGGTGCGGTAAACCTTGTCTCCGAAATGCTGCAACAACTGCTCGGAAACTTGCAGCGCCAGACTATTGCGCGGGTCATACATGGTGCGTAACAGACCTTCTATCTGCAGATCCGTATTGAGATTCGCACGCACCTTGCGTATGGTATTGACCAGATCGCTAAGGCCCTCCAGCGCGTAATATTCACATTGCATAGGAATCATGACTGATTTTGCTGCGCACAGTCCGTTGAGCGTTAACAAATTCAGCGCCGGAGGACAATCAATCAAAATAAAATCGTAGTCATCTTGCACGGCCTGCAAGCTGTCTTTTAGCCTAGTTTCACGATTTTCCATATCTACCAGCTCAATTTCAGCGCCTGCCAGCTCCCGGTTTGCCGGCAAAATATCATACTTGCCTGCTTCAGAGTGAATACGCACTTCGCGCACTCCTTTGGTCCCAAGCAACACATCGTAAACCGAAATTGTCAGCTTGCTCTTGTCGATTGCGCTGCCCATTGTTGCATTGCCTTGCGGATCCAGGTCCACCAGCAACACACGTTTTTTAGCGGCTGCAAGACTGGCCGCTAAATTTACCGTGGTTGTGGTTTTACCCACGCCACCTTTCTGATTGGTAATTGCTAATACTTTGGCCATTTATTTTGCTTTCAATAAAACCAGACATCGAGCAGCATCCAATCCCGACACGCACAATGGAATGATACGCTCCACCACAACATCACCAGGCAAGCGCTGTAGCTCTTGCTCTGGTGTACCTTTCATTGCCGCCCAACGGCCTTTATCAGCCAATAAGTGCTGCGTTAGCCTCACAAAATCTGCTGTTTCCGCAAAAGCCCGGGAAATTATGCCATCAAACTTTTCATCTGCTGGCATTTCCTCTACTCGTGCGCAATAAACCTTTACGTTTTGCACACCTAATTCGATAATCGCTTGCTGAACAAAGCTTGTTTTCTTGCTATTGCTGTCCAGTAAAGTAAATTTCCATTCTGGACGCGCAATTGCCAGAACCAATCCGGGCAGACCGGCGCCGCTTCCTACATCCAGCCATCGCCCAGGCCACAGATGAGGCAATACCGCGAGGCTATCCAGTAAGTGATGGCTGATCATTTGTTCTGCGTCGCGTATGGATGTCAGGTTATAAACCTTATTCCATTTTTGCAGCAAAGCCAGATAATCCAATAATTTTTGCTGTGTCTCCGGGCTCAATTCCAAGCCCAGCTCCACAATACCTAGCGCCAGCTTCTGAGCCAAACTCATGCGCTTTTCTCTAGCTTCTCGTCTACTTCATTGTTAGATACTGCCGGCTTAAAGCCGCGCTTCAGGTGCACCAGCAGCAAGGATATCGCGGCCGGAGTCATACCGGAAATACGCGCCGCCTGCCCCATCGTTTCAGGTTGGTGCTGGTTCAGCTTTTGTTGAGCCTCAATCGACAATCCCCGTACTGCACGATAGTCCATTTTAGCAGGCAGCAATGTGTTTTCATAAGTTTCCTGACGCGCAATTTCATCGCGCTGCCGCTCGATATAACCCTGGTATTTGGCTTGAATCTCCACCTGTTCAGCAACGAAAACATCAGTCACACCTGTGCCCGCACAGGGCAATGACATCAGACCTGAATAACTTACATCCGGCCGCCGCAACAGTTCGTACAGCGCATATTCACGCTCGATCCCCTTACCCAATACGCGCTCGGCATCTACTTGCGCCAACACGCCCGGATTGACCCAGATACTCTTCAGCCTCTCCTGCTCTCTTGCTATTGCCTCACGTTTTTTGTCAAAAGCCGCCCAGCGCGTTTCGTCCACCAATCCAAGCTGATAACCTGTTTCAGTCAAACGCAAATCAGCATTATCCTCGCGCAATTGCAACCGGTATTCTGCACGACTGGTAAACATACGGTAAGGCTCTGTCACGCCTCGCGTGACCAAGTCATCCACTAACACACCTAAATAAGCTTCGTCGCGACGCGGGCACCAGGTTTCTTCTTCATGCGCATGTCTCGCTGCATTAAGGCCAGCCAATAAACCTTGCGCCGCCGCCTCCTCGTAACCCGTAGTTCCATTGATTTGGCCGGCAAAGAACAGGCCAGATATCGCTTTGGTTTCCAAGGACTTTTTCAGTCCACGCGGATCAAAATAGTCATATTCGATGGCGTAGCCTGGACGGGTAATATGCGCATTTTCCATACCCTTAATCGAATGGACTAATGCCAATTGCACATCGAACGGCAGGCTGGTTGAAATACCATTTGGGTATACTTCATGCGTACTGAGCCCCTCGGGCTCAATAAATATCTGATGAGAATCTTTATCGGCAAAACGCGTAATTTTGTCTTCAATGGAAGGGCAATAACGTGGCCCCACTCCCTCAATCACACCAGTAAACAACGGAGACCGATCCAGACCTCCGCGAATAATCTCATGCGTTTGTTTATTTGTTTGGGTTATCCAGCACGGCAATTGTTGAGGATGCTGCTCTACCCGCCCCATAAATGAAAATACCGGCACAGGTGCGTCTCCCGGCTGCTCAAGCATCACGGAATAGTCAATGCTGCGACCATCTATGCGCGGCGGTGTGCCGGTTTTCAGTCTTGCGATTGGCAATTTCATTTCACGCAAACGGTGAGACAAACTGACTGAAGGTGGGTCGCCTGCACGGCCGGCCTGATAATTGCTCAGACCAATATGTATCAGTCCACACAGAAAAGTTCCTGTGGTTAGCACTACGCTTTTTGCTTTAAAACGCAAACCTAGTTGCGTAACTACTCCACTAACTCGCTCACCATCCAGCAGCAGATCATCCACTGCCTGCTGAAATATCCACAAATTTGGCTGATTTTCCAGGCGCCCGCGAATTGCCTGCTTATACAGCGCCCGATCAGCCTGAGCGCGCGTTGCACGCACTGCCGGCCCTTTTGAGGAATTGAGTATACGAAACTGGATGCCCGCCTCATCCGTAGCGGCGGCCATTGCACCACCCAAAGCGTCCAATTCTTTGACTAGATGGCCCTTGCCTATCCCGCCAATAGAGGGATTGCATGACATCATGCCCAGGGTTTCGATATTATGTGTCAGCAACAAGGTGGCGCGCCCCATGCGCGCGCTGGCCAGCGCAGCTTCGGTTCCAGCGTGACCACCGCCAACCACGATTACATCAAATTCTTTTGGGTAATTCATCAACAATTTCCTCAGCGTAGCCGCGCATAATACAGCAAAAGCAGAAGTGGGACGAATAGCCAGCGCCAAATTGTTTCACGTGAAACAATTTGGCGCCTTACTTACCGATGCAAAAGCGGCTGAAAATCTCTCCAAGTAAATCGTCAGAACTGAACTCACCAGTGATACCGTTCAGCGCCTCTTGCGCCAGCCTAAGCTCCTCGGCGAAAAGTTCCGCGCGTCCGCCCTCTAAAGACGCACTATCCAAGTGCTTTTGCGCCTGCAGTAATGCACGCACATGTCTTTCGCGTGCCATAAAAACACCTGCCTCTTGATGCCATCCTATTAAAGCAAGCAACTTATCCCGCAGCAAATCTATGCCAATGCCAGTTTTGGCTGAAAGATAGATGAAGTCTTCGCCTCCCCGCGTTTCAATACGAGCAGCTTCTTCTAAAAGGTCAATCTTATTGAATATGTAGAGACGAGGTGTGTCTGATGGTAACTCAGCCAGAATTTTTTTATCGTCCTCGTTCATGCCCTGCTTGGCATCCAGCATCAGCAAAATTGCATCGGCTTTCTGAATTGTGCTGCGTGTGCGTGCAATACCCATCAGCTCAACAGTATCCTGCGACTCACGCAAACCGGCCGTGTCAATAATATGCAACGGAACGCCGCTTAGCTGGATGGATTGGCGTATCACATCACGTGTAGTGCCGGGCACGTCGCTTACCAGCGCTACTTCTTCACCGCTTAGGCAATTGAGCAGGCTGGACTTACCCACATTGGGCTGGCCAATCAGGACAACATGCGCGCCTTCGCGCAACAGGCTTCCTTGCTGGGCCAGTTGTAAAGTTCTATGCAAGTTATTCCGGATAGACAGCAACTTGGCATCGCGCCGAGTTGCATCAGGAACCTCTAACTCCTCTTCAGGAAAGTCGAGCATGGCTTCAACTAACATGCGCAGATCGATTAATTCGGCAACCAGTTCGTGAATTACACGTGAGAAATCTCCCAGCAGGGAGCGCATCGCACTTCTGGCAGCCTGGCTGGTCGTGGCATCGATTAGATCGGCTACGCTTTCGGCCTGAGCCAAATCAAGCTTGTCGTTAAGATAGGCTCGCTGCGTGAATTCGCCCGGCAGCGCAAGGCGGGCTCCCAGCTCCAGGCATCGCTGAAGGATTAATTGCAATACCGCCGGTCCACCGTGCCCTTGTAACTCAAGCACGTCTTCGCCAGTATAGGAGTGTGGAGCAGGGAAATAAAGCGCAATACCTTGGTCGATCACTCCTCCTTCGGCATCCATAAAAGAGGTATAACTTACGCTGCGCGGCGTGGGAATCCGGCCAATTATGCTAATAGCTGCATCGGCAAGATTGTGGCCTGAAATACGTACCACTCCAATACCACCCCGCCCCGGGGCTGTTGCAATTGCTGCAATATTGTCAGACTTTGGCAACACCTTTGGCCTCAGCCTCCGTATTACGAGTGATATACCATTGCTGCGCAATAGAAAGCACGTTGTTTACTACTGAATACAATACCAAACCAACAGGGAAGAAGAAAAATACCACGCTGAAAGCGATGGGCATGATCTGCATCAACTTTGCCTGCATCGGATCAGGCGGCGTTGGATTGAGTTTACTCTGTATTATCATGCTGATACCCATGATAACGGGTAATACGTAATAAGGATCAGGTCGAGAAAGGTCTGTTATCCAGCCTATGAATGGCGCATAACGCATTTCTACGCTCGCCAGAATCGCCCAGTACAACGAAATAAACACGGGAATCTGAATCAAAACCGGTAAACAACCACCGAGCGGATTAATTTTCTCAGTCTTATAGAGATCCATCATCGCGCGATTGAGACGCTCGCGATCATCGCTGAACTGCTCTTTAATTTTAGCCAGCTTAGGAGCAACTACTCGCATCTTGGCCATTGACCTATAACTGGCAGCAGACAGTGGGAAAAATGCTAACTTAATCAGGATAGTCAAAATGATGATCGCCAGACCCCAATTCTGCACCCACTCATGGATTGCGGTTAGAAGCCAGAAAATCGGTTTTGCGATGATAGTAAGAAAACCGTAATCGACCGTTAACCCAAGTCCAGGAGCAATTTTATCCAGGTTTCCTTTGGCAGGCCCCACGTATAACGGCACCGATATTTTACCTGTTTTACCTGGCTCAATAGCAGAAACAGGTAAAACCAGACCTACGGCATATAACTTATCTTCTAGTTGCTTTGCGTAAAACTCTCTTGGGGTATTATCTGCAGGTAACCAAGCAGATACAAAATAGTGTTGCAACATTCCTGCCCAGCCGTTGTCAGCCTCTTTAGGTACGCTAGCCTTATTTTTTGCTATGCTGGCAAAATCAATTTTTTGGAACTTAGCCTGCTCCGTATAAACTGCCGGACCAGTATATGTTGGCACAAATTTTGTGGCGCCGGTTGGCTCAACATCATCTCTAACCAGCTGAAAATATGCAGATGATGCAAGCTTGTTAGCGCCAGTGTTTTCAATTTCATAACCAACATCAATCAGGTAGCTACTACGATGAAACACAAACACTTTTGACACTTTAGCCCCAGCTTCATTGCTAGCCAGCAAACGAACCTCGACAGAGTCTTTGCCCTCAGACAATTCATACTGTTTGGCTTGGCCAGTAAAAACAGTGTTGTGAGTGGGTAATCCAATCCCTAATAGACCCGATTGAGCCATATAAGTGCGGCCCTCATCATGTTGAAACAACACAAAGGGTTTGTTCTTGTCTGCGGTATCAAAATGTTTTAACAATTCTATACGGCGTATATCCCCACCTATGGTATTGATTTCAGCACGGAAATAATCAGTGTTTACACTGATTATTTCGCCAACATCGGCGCTATGCTGACCTGAAACAGAAATAGGAGTGGTACTCGGCTTATCAACAACCGTTAAAGATTGGCTTGCAACGGGTGTTGATGCCGCAGAGACTATTTGTGGTGTTGGCTGCTGCTCTCGCTGCCAACCATCCCACAGAAGAAAGACCGAAAAAGAAAATATTAAAAACAGGAATACGCGTTGAAAATCCATTGTGGTTTTCACCTATAAAAGACTAAGGGGCAGGATCATAACCGCCAGGGTGCCATGGGTTGCAGCGCAACACGCGTTTTAAGCTTAGCCAGCTTCCACGCAATGCACCATGCTTAACAATTACTTCACTAGCATATTGAGAACAACTAGGCGTAAAACGGCAAGTTGGAGCCATCAGAGGGCTAATAAGATATTGATAAATCCTGATTATTCGTAGCAATATAGACTGAATCATTGTATTTTGGCGCTTAGCATTAACTGTAACAAAGCTGCCCTTGCTTCGATAGCGGCACTTTTAGTCAAATTTCGACGAATACGTACAACAAAATCTAATGCCGGCAGATTCGATGAATTAAGCCTAAATATTTCACGAATAAGGCGCTTGGCAAAATTTCTAGATACAGACTTAGGCATCGTTCTCTTACTCACGACCATACCTAGCCTAGCGATTTCAAGCTTGCTGTCAAGCAGATGAATTGAAAACCATTTATTTGACAAGCTCTTATGACGAAATGCTAGTTCAAAATCCTTGCTCTGATTAATACGTTGGCTCGTCGGAAATACAAAACTCACAACCTTAACGCTCAACTCAAAAGCTGAAATTAAACAGCAAGGCGTGCACGCCCTTTGGCACGGCGGGCAGCTATAACTGCGCGACCACCCTTAGTTTTCATGCGCACCAAAAATCCGTGGGTACGTTTCCTTTTGATGACTGATGGTTGATATGTACGCTTCATGATTAAGGTCCTATAGTAAGTTTTCGAAAGCCCGCGATTACAATACTTTACACGAGCCGTGTCAAGTACAATTTAGTCAATGTGCATAACTAGCTTAAGAAAAATCCTATGGTGCCGATATTTGAAATGCAATTTTTTTAAGCAGGGTTGCAGATACTCAAGATTCTTAGACATTTAACATCGTTTTACCGTGTTCATCAAACACTTTCGTTAATTATCCATTTATTCTGTATCTGTAATGAATTCAGCCTCGGAGGCATATCAATATTTTGAATCTAGTAATTAACACCAATTCTCAATTATTTAAATAAAATGCCATTATTAATTTTGTCCATTAGTTAATTTATATATTCTTAATACTAATAATAACAATGCTAATAATTGTTGGTAAGTTAAATTACTTAACGTTAACAATAAGTTATTGTATATATTGCAGATGTAAAAAAACTTATATGGTTGTTAAAATTTTGTGTATAACTTTTTCTAATTTTAGATTGATACAGTTTATAAACAAAATATACTGAAGATATTAACAAATTATTAACATCTGCACTTTGCAGCCTGACTCCGTCGACGACTTAACGTTGCACCACAATTAAAACGTGATGTTAATCTGGGCTACTAGTCTGTAGAATGCACAAAATACGTTTTCTTTATCCGCAAGCCGATTATGTCAGACAAATCATTGTGGGAATTATGTCTTCATTCATTTGAAGAAACTCTTCCTCCTCAACAGTTTAACTCTTGGATTAAACCACTGATCTGTGAAATAAACGGAGACCTGATTACATTAACTGCTCCCAATACTTTCATATTGAAAGTCATTCAGGAGCGTTTTTTGCCAGAAATTACCAAACTAGCCAAATCTTATTTGAAGAATACACCCCAGTTTGAGTTAAAAATCGGAAAAAAAGTTGTATCAGTTACAACGCCAAAGTTATTACCTGTTGAGATAATTGAACCAGCACAGATTAAAATTCAAAGAAATCATAGCAAGCTCAATGGCGCACTATCTTTTGAGAATTTTGTTACTGGCAAGGCTAACCAGTTAGCTCATGCAGCTGCAATGCAAGTTGCCAACTTTCCAGGGACTATATACAACCCATTATTTATTTATGGTGGAGTTGGGCTTGGAAAAACACATTTAATACAATCAATTGGGAATTTAGTAAAGAAAGACAATCCCCAGGCTAAGATATGTTATGTACATGCCACAAATTATATTTCAGATGTTGTGCGTGCTTTCCAAACAAAAAAATTTGATGAATTCAAACAGTTTTATAATTCTCTTGATCTGCTACTGATTGATGATATTCAGTTTATTGCTGATAAGCCAGGAACACAGCAAGAATTTTTTTATACCTTAAATTCATTAATTGATGCAAACAAACAAGTTGTTATTACTTGCGATACATTTCCTAAAGAAATATCAGGAATAGAAGCAAGATTAACCTCTCGTTTCAGTTGCGGTTTAACGGTAGCAGTAGAACCCCCAGGTTTAGAAATGCGGGTTGCAATACTTTTGCAAAAGGCAGCAACGCTAAATCATCCAATAAAAGAAGATGTTGCATTTTTTATCGCCAAACATGTTCGTTCAAACATACGTGAGCTAGAGGGCGCATTGAATAGAATATTGGCATATGCTAAATTTCATAAAGAAAGTATTACCGTCGAATCATCCAAAGAAGCATTAAAAGATTTGCTGTCCGCACAAAATAAACAGGTGTCAATAGAAAATATTCAAAAAACAGTAGCAGATTTCTATAGACTCAAAGTCGTTGAGTTGCTGTCTAAAAAAAGGACTAGAGCGATTGCAAGACCACGACAGATTGCAATGTGCTTAGCTAGAGAACTAACCCAGCTGAGCTTACCGGAAATAGGAAATGCATTTGGCGGAAGGGATCATTCAACTGTATTACATGCTTGTAAGACTGTTGAAAGTTTACGTAATTTAGACCACGCACTCAATTCTGATTTTAATTTGCTTAATCAAACTTTGAGAAATTAATAATCGCTTGGTAGGCACACTATACTTTGTGGATAACCTGCAAATATGTCCAAATAAAAAGAGTTATTCACAAACTCAGAACAATTATAGAAGTGTTTTTACAGTAGTAATTTATTCATTAACTGACTGTAATTAAATTA
>Ga0315268_10007539_pt1 | contig 11446 bp, 14 predicted proteins | sample C1_top_MG_FD_204535 | JGI IMG/M metagenome (GOLD analysis project Ga0315268, IMG submission 204535) | Sediment microbial communities from Yellowstone Lake, YNP, Wyoming, USA - C1_top | ecosystem: Environmental > Aquatic > Freshwater > Lake > Sediment | place: USA: Wyoming | collected 2017-08-01 | reverse complement strand
ACAACACGATCTCCGAGAACGAGGTTTACGACTTACTCCGCAGCGAGAACTGGTTCTCTCTGCTGTCCGCGAACTGGGTCATGCCACACCAGAAGAGGTTGCCGAAAAGGTTCGTCAGACGCATCCGGGTATCAATCTCTCGACTGTCTATCGCAACCTTGAAACACTGGAAAATGTCGGCCTCGTGCAGCACACGCATCTGGGTCACGGTGGTGCGACCTATCATGCTGCAGAGGAACTCACTCATCTGCATTTGGTGTGCGGTGTATGCGGGTCAGTGGGAGACGCGCCGATTGATGTTGCGGCGAATTTCGTTAATGCTCTTGCTGACGACTACGGTTTCAAGACGGACGTTACCCACTTCGCGGTGTATGGAACGTGTGCCTCCTGCTACGAGAAGGAGCTATAGGCCGCAAATGCACGAGAGCGTCAATGCAGGTAGATTGACAGCATGACTGCCGTACTCGTTGAACATGGCCCAGATGTCGGAGCAGTCTGGCACTTTGGAGAACCCAACAAAGAACAGCGAGTACTTGAAGAAGGACTCGCTTGGGCAGATCTTTCCCACCACGAGATCATCTCGATAACAGGAGAAGATCGACTCACATGGCTTCATTCGCTGACTACTCAGTTTCTCGAGAATCTGCCCGCTGGGCAGTGGGTATCGGCGCTCATCCTTGATCCGCAAGGCCATATCGAGCATCAATTCGATCTGGTCGATGATGGTACGACGACGTGGCTCACCCTTGATCCTGGATGTGCAGAGCCGCTGATCCAACATTTGCAGAAGATGAAATTCCGGATGCGTGTCGATGTTCGCGATGTAACAACCGAGTACGCACTTTTGCGGATGCCAGGCGTTGCAGATGAATTAGGCGGACCTTTTTCAATTGTCCCGCGTTCAGATCTAGCGCAATGGCGCGAACGCCTAAACGAATCTGCAATGCAGGTGGGAACTTGGGCCCTTGACGCGCAGCGCGTTGCCGCACGACGACCGCGTATCGGGTTTGAAACCGACCACAAATCAATTCCAAATGAGCTTGGGCTTCTCAATAAATCTGTGCATATGAACAAAGGTTGCTATCGCGGGCAGGAGACGGTTGCGAAAATCGCAAACCTGGGCGCGCCTCCGCGCCGTCTGGTGCTGCTCCATTTGGACGGCAGTGTCGTGACGGTTCCCACGGTGGGTTCTGATGTCGAAAAAGACGGGATCAAAGTTGGTTTTATTGGAACCATCGCTCGTCATTATGAATTGGGAACGATTGCCCTTGCTGTGGTGAAAAGAAATACTCCTCTAGATGCAAGCCTTATGGTCGAAGGAATTCCAGCCAGTCAAGAGAATTAGTAAACGAGTGCCTGTGTCGAGTCTTCTGTAATTTCTTCTACAAATGTGACAGACCCAGCAATGCGAATTCCAGGAATCTGATCCCCATCCTTAATGTTTCTGCGGACGGCGCATTGTGTGCATAGAGTTACCGATGCATCTTTGATGAGCGTGTGGAGCAATTCGTGAAGCGGGGCGAAGTGTGGGAGCGAAAATTCCTCCGCCTTCCCCGGCAGGGCAAGCCATGCTGCGTCACCTGCCAACCAGAAAGAGACATTGATACCCGCAGCATGTGCGGTGGATGCGACAGAGAATGCCTGCGCAACTCGTTCGGCGTCAATGACGCCTGTTGCCAGCTTGATAACTAGGTGAGTGCTCCGTGCCATGGATCCACCCTAAAGGATCAAACAGATAGGCTAAAGACCATGTCGATGTCGTTGGTGACCTCTGTATTGCTCTGTGTTATTGCCATCGCCCTCGGTATTGCGCTGATCGCATATGGATTCCGCGGTGGTCATGGGAGAGGAAAGAAGTAAATGGCATTCACTATCCCCGAAGGTCTTCATCCAGACTTGAATCCGCTGGCATGGTTGGTGGGTACTTGGCGCGGCAAGGGTCGCGGAGAGTACGAGGGAGTTGAACCTTTCGAGTTCGCCCACGAAGTGGTTTTCAGTCACGATGGCCGGCCCTTTCTCAACTACCATTCGCGTTCTTGGATCATTGATGACTTCGGCGATGTCATTCGACCTGGGGGATCCGAGACCGGTTTCTGGCGAGTAAAGCCCAACAACACACTCGAAGTAGTTCTTGCGCACAGCACAGGTATTTCCGAAGGGTGGGTGGGCCGCTTCGAGCCTGCGAAAATTCAACTGGTGATGGATCAAGGTTATTCAGCACCGAGCGCAAAAGTGGTCACCGATGGATCACGCTTGTATGGACTTGTCGAGGGCGAGTTGTTCTTCGCCTATGACATGGCGGCAGAAGGCAAGTTGATGCAACCCCACCTCTGGTCGACATTGCCCCGTTCTTATGACTAATCCACTAGATGCTGAAGTTCTTGCTGAGGTAACACGTGGTGATGTTGTCGAATCACAACATCGCGGCCACTTGATTCTTTTGAACGCTGACGGAACTCTACGACTCTCTCGGGGAAATCCAGCGGCGCTTATCTATCCACGATCGTCGATAAAGAGCATTCAAACCTCTGCCATGGTGCGGGCTGGACTAGATCTCGACCCGCGTTTGATTGCACTTGTGTCTTCAAGCCATTCTGGATCAGAGATGCACCAGAGTGCAGTTTTGGAAATTCTGGCGCTTGGTGGGCTTAATGAAAGCGCATTGCTCAACACTCACGACAGGCCACTTGGCGAGGAAGAACGGCGTGATTGGGGTTCGAAAGCGCCGACCGCTCTTGCGCAGAATTGCAGTGGCAAGCACGCTGGAATGCTGCTGACCTGTGTCATCAATAGCTGGCCGACACACAATTACCTTGATGCCGATCATCCACTGCAGGTTCTATGTCGACAGGAACTCGAGAATCTTGCTAGCGAGCAGATTTCGCTCACAAGCGTTGACGGATGTGGCGCCCCGCTATTTCTTATTTCATTACTGGGTCTTGCAGAAGCAGTACACCAGATCACGATCTCAGCTGATCCGATTCATCACAGCGTTCTTCAATCATGTCGAGACTTTCCTGAAATAGTGGCGGGAGAAGGACGTCTCACGACTCGCAAGATGATTGAGGTTCCGGGTCTGTTTATGAAAGAAGGGGCCGAAGGTGTAAATGTCGGATCCTTGCCGGATGGGCGCACATTCGCCTTCAAAATCGAAGACGGATCATCGCGCCCGTTGGGAGCCTTGGTTGTTAGCGTGCTCAGTGAGTTCGGAATAGCCTCATCGCCTGAAAATACGTCCATTTATGGCGGGAAAAGGGTTGTCGGGACCATCCGCGCCCATTTGTAGGGAAGGTAGACTGATCTGATGAATGGAAGAATTGCGACATTGATGATTCATTCATCTCCGCTTGATCAACCGGGCATTGGCGATGCCGGTGGCATGAATATATATGTGGCCGAAAATGCAAAACGAATGGCTGCGATGGGCGTGAGTGTAGATATTTTTACGCGCCGCAACCATAAGGATCTTCCAGATGTTGTCGAGTTGGCACCGGGTGTGACAGTTCGCCACATTGACGGTGGCCCTGTCGAAGGTGTGACAAAGGAAGAATTGCCCCAATACATTGATACGTTGGCAGAGGAATTTAGAAAGGCGATCTGCGGAAAGACAACGTATGACGTCATCCATTCTCATTACTGGATCTCTGGAAAAGTGGGGATACCCGCAAGCAAAAAATTCAACATTCCGCTGATACACACGATGCATACGATGGCGAAGGTCAAGAATCTCAATCTGGCAGAGGACGAAGCACCCGAACCCGAACTGAGAGTAATCGGCGAGACAGAGGTTGTGGCCGCATCGAGTGCCCTGATTGCAAATACCGATTCGGAAGCTGCAAGCATTGTTTCCTTGTACGGTGCCTGCCCTGACATTGTTCATGTCGTGACACCTGGTGTAGACCTCTATACGTTCACGCCCGGTAATGGTCGCGCTGCCGCACGCAGTATTCTCAATATTCCGCTGGACGCGCAGGTCATTGCATTTGTTGGCCGAATCCAACCGCACAAAGGTCCCGAACTTTTGATCCGAGCTACCGCCGAAATGCTTTCGCATTCACCTCACTTGAGGGCAAAGTTAATTGTATTTGTAATAGGTGGGGCATCGGGCACTGGAACCGAAGAGGTTGAAAGGCTTAAAGAATTAGTTAACTGGCTTGGACTAGCAGATGTAATTCGATTCCTGCCACCTCTACCAAGACTTGATTTGCCAAATTGGTATCGCGCCGCGGATTTGGTCTGCGTTCCAAGTTACAGCGAATCCTTCGGCTTGGTTGCACTTGAGGCGCAAGCGTGTGGAACTCCCGTCGTTGCCACAGCTGTCGGTGGATTGCGTACGGCGGTGGCCGACGGCATATCCGGAGTATTGGTCGACGGGCATGATCCGCGGGCCTGGTCTTCAGTCTTGGCACGGCTTCTGGTTGAACCGCAGCGCCGTACCTTGCTCTCCCTCGGTGCCTTGGAGCACTCTTCGCATTTTGGATGGGATGCGACGGCGCGAGGAACTCTGGACATATACGACCGAGTTCTCTCAGATCTTGCGCAGCAAAAAACTTCTACTGGCGGATAGCGCCGATGGCGACTATTGATCCTCGTATCACGCTAGAAGAATTTCTTGAATCGCATGATCTAGATTTCGAACGCAAGGACGAAAATACCTTTCTGGTTACCCTGCCGGGCGAGAAGAAACTCCAAACGCACTGTGCGCTGATCGTTGGCGATCACTCGTTGAGTATCAATGCATTCATGATCCGCAAGCCAGATGAGAATGATGGCAAAGTGTTCGAGTGGTGCATGCAAAAGAACGCCTCCATGTACGGGGTTGCCTTTGCCCTCAACGAACTCGGCGATCTCTATCTTGTGGGGCGATTGCCGCTCGCCGCAGTGACAGATCAGGAAATCGACCGACTTCTTGGCTCGATATTGCAATATTCGGACTCGTCCTTTAACCCGCTTCTGGAGTTGGGGTTCGCATCCTCGATCCGAAGAGAGTGGGCCTGGCGAATTTCTCGAGGTGAGTCGTTGGCGAACTTGAAGGCTTTCGAGCATTTGATCTAAGCAGGTCAATGTTGGCAAAATACCCCTATGACACACACTTTGATCTTGCTCCGCCATGGCGAAAGCGAATGGAACGCGAAGAACCTATTTACTGGTTGGGTTGATGTTCGGCTTTCGAAGTTGGGCGAGAGCGAAGCAAGCAAAGCTGGAACGCTCCTTGGGGGGCTAGGTCTCCTTCCAGATGTTCTACACACTTCCGTGCTTCGTCGCGCAATTCACACCTCGCAATTGGCTCTAGATACTTGCGATCGCCACTGGATTCCTGTGCGCCGCTCATGGCGTCTGAACGAGAGGCACTACGGTGCTCTACAAGGAAAAGACAAACGCGAAACTTTAGAACAGTACGGCAAAGAGCAATTTAAATTGTGGCGACGTTCCTACGATGTACCGCCACCGCCGATTGATGATGCAGATCCTTACAGCCAATCAAAGGATCCTCGATATGCCGATCTTGGTGATGAGCTACCGCGGACCGAATGCCTCAAGGATGTTGTGAACCGGATGCTGCCCTACTGGAGCGATTCGATTGTTCCCGATCTTCACTCGGGGAAAGTGGTTCTAGTTACTGCTCACGGCAATTCTCTGCGTGCGCTCGTGAAGCATCTAGATGGAATATCGGACGCGGAGATATCAGAGCTAAATATCCCAACGGGGATTCCGCTTCTTTACGAGTTAAATGAGAAGATGATGCCGACTCGCACCGGTGGTGAGTATTTGGATCCCGCCGCAGCCAAGGCTGCAATCGACGCCGTAGCGAACCAGGGCAAACGCTAGAAGCTGTCTTCCTTTTCCGAGGCGTATTCGCCAGTGACGAGGAAGTAGACGCGGCGGGCGACCGACACTGCGTGATCGGCACATCGTTCGTAGTAGCGGCCTAGCAAGGTCATATCGATCGCAGTTTCGGTTCCGTGTGGCCATGCGTCATCGAGCAAGGTTACAAATAACTTGCGGTGCAACTTGTCCATTTCATCGTCGTCGACCTCTAGTTCAACAGCGGCCTGCAAATCACGACTCTGAATTACATGAGTGGTCTTCTCAATGATCCGCTTGGCCACATTTCCCATTTCTTGAATTGTGGAAGCCAACTCCGGTGGGACTGCCTTTTCGGGGTAGCGCATTCTTGCGATCTTGGCGATGTGGTGGCCCATATCGCCCATGCGCTCGATGTCGGCGCTCATCCTGAGGGATGTGACAAGGGTGCGTAGGTCACCGGCAACTGGTTGCTGACGAGCCAGCAAACTTAAGGTTTTTGCATCCAACTCATGTTGCATCGTGTCGATGAAATCATCATCGGAAATTACCTGTTCGGCCAATTGCAGATCCGCGGTGAGGAGAGCCGTTGTTGCAAGCTCCATGGATCGGCCAACACGTTGCCCCATATCAATGAGGGTTTGGCCAATTGAGTCGAGATCATCATGAAACGCGTCGCGCATAGCCGAACGATATCTCTAGTCCGCCCCATTTCGGAGGTTGTAGGTGAACAGGAATTGAATGAAAGGCAAAGACTTGGGCTTTAAGGCAGTTTTTCGCGATATTGGTTGGGTTGCACGGTGTTAACAACTCTACGATAAGGGGGTGATACGTCGACGCAGAGTCTCCGAAGAGGCAGTGCCTGTGTTGGAGATTCCATCGGGCGTTCTGGATTTGCTCCAGATCATCGACGCCGAATTTCTGGTTCTCGCACCGGGTGAAGTGGTCTTGAGCTCCTCTACTCACTCTGGAGCACTTGGCCTTGTAAAAGAGGGCCGTCTCGTATCGGATCCCATTCTGGCTCTGGTGCGAGCTGTCAGGCGATCTCGAGAATATCAAGAAGGAACGGTGGAATTGCCGCGTGGACCCATCGGTGAGGGCACGCACGACCTACTTGTACGTGTCTCACCTCTGGGTGAACGTGGGCTGGTCGTGGTCTTGATCTTTGACGACAGCGAGTACCGCCGGTTGGATGCGATTCGTCGAGATTTCATTGCCAATATTTCCCACGAATTGAAGACACCCATTGGTGCTCTCTCAATATTGAGTGAAGCAGTATTGGGCGCTAGCGATGACCCGCCGGCAATCGTCAAGTTTGCGACGAGGATGCAGATGGAGGCAAAAAGGCTCTCCGACCTTGTCCAAGAGATCATCGATTTATCGCGCCTGCAAGATGACGACCCGTTGAAGAACGCCAAGGTTCTCAATTTGGCCGATCTTATATCGGAGGCGATCGACGGTTCTCGGATGGCAGCCGAGGCTCGCAACATCGCACTTTCATTTACACAGTTGGGCGATTTCGAGGTTCTGGGAGATCGTCGCCAGATTGAAATGGCTATTAGCAATCTTGTAGAAAACGCAATCAACTACAGCTCCGATGGAACTCGAGTGGCCGTCGCATTGCGAAAACAGGATGCGCTCGCGGAGATTTCAATCTCCGACCAAGGTGTCGGAATTCCCGAAAAAGATATCGAACGAATATTCGAACGTTTCTACAGAGTAGATCCTGCGCGCTCACGAGCAACTGGTGGCACGGGATTGGGTCTTTCAATTGTCAAACACGTAGTCAATAACCATGGCGGTGACATTTCCGTCTGGAGCGTTGAAGGAGCCGGAAGTACTTTCACAATCCGACTTCCGCTTTTTGTCAGGAATGAGTTCAATCCAATGGAACACTCGCAATCGGAGGAAAGATGACCCGTATTCTCGTTGTCGAAGACGAAGCATCCTTTTCGGAAGCATTGGCTTATCTGCTTGGCCGTGAAGGATTCGAAGTAAGCGTCGCCGACAATGGCGTGAAAGCGATTGAAGAGTTTGATCGAAGCGGGGCTGATCTAGTTCTACTCGATCTGATGCTTCCTGGACTTTCCGGAACAGAAGTGTGCCGACAGTTGCGCACACGCTCCAATGTGCCGATTATCATGCTCACCGCGAAAGATTCTGAGGTAGACAAAGTTGTCGGATTGGAACTCGGAGCTGATGACTACGTTACGAAGCCTTACTCTTCCCGCGAGCTATTGGCGCGGATTCACGCAGTGCTCCGGCGTATCGGCGATCAATCTTTGATTTCAGATGAAGGTCACGTGTTGGTTGCAGGCCCTGTGCGAATGGATACCGAACGTCACTTGGTGTCAGTAAACAATGACACTGTTAATTTTCCGTTGAAGGAATTTGAGTTGCTCGAGTTCTTGATCCGCAATTCTGGTCGTGTGCTCACGAGGATGCAACTCATTGATCGAGTTTGGGGAAGCGATTATGTTGGTGACACGAAAACGCTAGACGTTCATATTAAACGCCTTCGCGCAAAGATTGAGACAGATCCTGCCAATCCTGTTTTCATCCAAACCGTAAGAGGTTTGGGTTACAAGATGGAGTCTTAGGCTCCAACGTTTGCGTACACGCCACTTCGTTCACGAACAATCGCATCGAGGGTAAGTTCGCCTGCGCTTGCGAATAAGAGTTGCACTTTCACTCGCATTCCCGGCGCTGAGTTAAGTCCTGGAATGACCGCGGAGGCATTTGCGCTATCTCCTGCAAATCGAACTGGCTCGTTCTGCTTTAGGGGCAGATTCGCTTGCGAGAGGGTTGCCTTAATTCCACCGACAGTAATTCCAAGAAGCGTGTCCGCTGTTGGATTTTCATTGGTGATTGCTCCGACCAAAACGGCGGAGCCGTCAGATTGGGCTACAAGAAGCACCGAACTGACTCTGAGGTCGTTGCCGTAGGTGGTTATCGATCCATCAACCCCATCGGTCATCTGAGTGAAAGTTTTCGTAGGCGCATCTTTGCCCGATCCGCACGCGCTGAGGGAAAGCGCCAGTGAAATCGAAAGGGTTACAAAGCAAACTTTGCGCAAGTGCATCAGATTCTCCTCGAACTTATGAAGCCCTTTTGGCTGGCGCAATTCTCTCACGCTTAATCCAAATAGCCGCAAAAGCCTTATTTTGCGCCCAAATTGGGGGGGTGATTACTGTCACTGGGTGCTGGTATTATTAGTCCCTAACGAAGGGCATTACATGTCATTTAAGGTCGGCGAAACCGTTGTTTACCCTCATCACGGCGCGGCTCTAATCGAAGCCATCGAAACACGTTTAATCAAAGGCGAAGAGAAGACCTACTTAGTGCTCAAAATCGCCCAGGGCGATCTGACAGTCCGAGTTCCATCCGACAATGTTGATCTAGTTGGCGTCCGCGATGTCGTAGACAGCGCCGGACTTGACCGAGTATTCAACGTGCTCCGTCAGCCATACACCGAAGAGCCCACCAACTGGTCCCGTCGCTATAAGGCCAACCTTGAGAAGCTTGCCTCCGGAGACGTCATCAAGGTTGCAGAAGTTGTCCGCGATCTTTACCGCCGCGATCTTGACCGCGGACTATCCGCTGGTGAAAAGCGGATGCTTGCAAAGGCTAAGCAGATTCTCATTTCCGAACTTGCTTTGGCTGAACGCACAGACGAAGAGAATGCTGCAGTGATTCTTGACGAGGTTCTAGCTTCTTAAGCCTCATCTATTGGAAGGCAACATATGACTCCGCCGATTAACGAGGGCTCTGTCGTACCTCGATTTCGTACAGGCGTGGGTGTAGATGCACACGCTTTCTCTATGGATCACGATCGACCGATGTGGCTTGCCGGTCTCTACTGGCCAGATGAGATCGGTATCGAAGCACATTCTGACGGCGACGTTGCTGCTCATGCGATCTGCGATGCGCTGCTGGCGGCCGCCGGTTTGGGCGATATCGGAACTAATTTCGGAACTGCACGACCTGAGTACCGTGAGGCATCAGGTGCCCAACTCTTGGCGGAGACACTTCAACTCATTAGCAATGCCGATTACATGATCTCAAATGTATCGGTGCAGATCGTTGGCAATCGTCCAAAGATTGGATCCCGCAGAAGTGAGGCAGTGACGGCCATTTCTAAGGCCCTCGGTGGTGTCGATGTTTCTGTTACGGCGACCACAACCGATGGACTCGGATTCACCGGTGAAGGACGCGGTATCGCGGCCATTGCCTCCGCCTTGATTTATTCGTCCTTCTAGTCTGATCTACTCTACGAGATAGACTGACAAGATGAGTTCGCTGACGCTATATGACACCTTGTCACGCAGTGCACGGCCCTTTGTCCCGATAAAAAAAGGCGAGGTCACCATCTATTTATGTGGTGCCACGGTCCAAGCTCCTCCTCATATCGGTCATGTGCGAAGTGCGATCAATTTTGACATCCTTCGCCGATGGTTGATCAAGAGTGGATACGAAGTGACATTTATTCGAAATGTCACAGATATTGACGACAAGATTCTTAATCGGGCAAAGATTGAAAACTTAACCTGGTGGGCTGTGGCAATGAAGTATGAACGTGCCTTTGCTGAGGCTTACGACGCCCTCAATGTCATTCCACCGACGTACGAGCCGCGCGCAACCGGTCATATTTCTCAGATGATTGAGTTGATGCAGATACTGATCGACAAGAAAGTTGCCTACGCCCCTGGCAATGGCGATGTCTATCTCGAAGTGCGCAAACTCAGCTCTTATCTGACTTTATCGAGACAGAGTCTGGACGATCTTCAACCTGCATCAGATGCGGATGAAACTTTCAAAAAAGATCCACGCGATTTTGCCATGTGGAAAGCGGCAAAACCCGGTGAGCCGTCATGGCCAACTCCTTGGGGAGCGGGTCGCCCCGGTTGGCATTTGGAATGCTCTGCGATGGCGCGCGCGTATCTGGGCGAGGCTTTTGACATACATGGGGGCGGCTTGGATCTGATCTTTCCCCACCATGAGAATGAGATTGCGCAATCACAAGCCGCGGGTTGGCCGTTTGCAAAACTCTGGATGCACAACGCATTTGTTACTACATCTGGTGAAAAAATGAGCAAGTCCCTTGGAAATTCGCTGCAGGTAAGCGCGGTGTTAGAGCGCGTTCGCCGCATTGAATTACGCTGGTATTTAGGAAGTGCGCACTATCGGTCGGTTCTTGAGTATTCTCCTGAAGCACTAGATGAATCTGCAGTTGCTTTCCGCAGAATCGAGAGTTTCCTTGATCGCGCTTCGCAAATCCTAGGGAGTCCGCCCACACCGACACTGGGTCAAGGATTCGTCGATGCCATGAATGATGATCTGGCCGTTCCACAGGCCCTCGCCCACATTTCCGAAGCACTGCGCGCTGGAAATACGGCCCTTGCCGCTTCCGATTTTACTATCATCGAGCGAACATCAAATGAAATTCGTGGTGCGCTTGAAGTACTCGGGTGCGACCCTTATGACCCTGTTTTTTCAGAAGGCGGCGACACTGATTTTCGTGGCGCCCTTGAAGGAACTATTGAGCTTGCGTTGAATCAACGCCAAGCAGCGCGAGAGCGCCAAGATTTTGCTGCATCGGATGCGATTCGCGACGGCTTGGCTGCCCTTGGGATTGCAATTG
>Ga0315268_10007538_pt1 | contig 11446 bp, 15 predicted proteins | sample C1_top_MG_FD_204535 | JGI IMG/M metagenome (GOLD analysis project Ga0315268, IMG submission 204535) | Sediment microbial communities from Yellowstone Lake, YNP, Wyoming, USA - C1_top | ecosystem: Environmental > Aquatic > Freshwater > Lake > Sediment | place: USA: Wyoming | collected 2017-08-01 | reverse complement strand
AATGGGAATTGCAGTTATTCAAGCTCCTGGGGAAGGAGAAGCACAGGCTGCCTATTTAACTAAAAAAAGAGAAGGAATCTATGCTGCTGCAAGTCAGGATTATGATAGTCTACTTTTTGGAGCTCCAAGGTTGATAAGAAATTTGACATTAGCAAAAAAAAGAAAAACGATAAGCGGATGGGTAGAAGTAAAGCCAGAGATTATTGAGTTAGAGAGTGTTCTGAATTCTTTAGGAATAAATCTCGATCAACTCATTTGTTTGGGAATTTTAGTAGGAACAGACTACAATCCAAAAGGTATTCCTGGGGTTGGACAGAAAAAAGCTTTGCAAATTGTGAAGAGATATAAACAGCCTGTTTTGATTTTTAAAAGTATAGAAGAGCAGATAATGAGTCTTTCAGAAGAAGACAGATTTGACTGGAAAGAAATTTTCGAACTTTTTCATAAACCAAATGTTTCCAATGTTCTTTTTAAATTTGGAAAAATCAATGAAAAGAAAATCAGGCAGATACTTGTGAATGAGCATGATTTTTCAGACGACAGAGTGCAGAAGCAATTAGAGAGGCTCAGGGAAATTACAGAAAGGAGCAAACAAAAAAATTTAGAAAGGTGGTTCTAAAATGGGCCCATGCCCCTATAGGCAATACCTTCTTTTTTCTTCGGTTCCCATACTCCTCTTTTAATAAAAAATCTCACAACTATTAAGATAACTCCGACAACAATTAAAAGCGTTCTTGCATAAACAAAGAAACTCAGTAATATTAACAAACCACCAATAACAAGCAAAGAATTTTTCGCCATTTTAATAATCAAAAGAACTATTCCTGCAACTATCACAATCGGAAGAATTACTCCTAATACTTCCTGCGAGATTCCAATACCATAAAAAAATCCTTGTACATCCAATCCGGTTTTATTTACAGCATAAACTATAAGAAAGGCTATTACAACAGAAATTATTCCTGCAATTGAAGTATTGCCTCTGAATACTTTATTGAGAGAGAAAAACAAAAGCGCAAAAGCGATTATGAATATTGCGAATAACCATACTGTCTCTTCATCTATGCTTTCTAAAATTCCACCCAATCCTTGACTGCTCACAAAACCAATTATGGTAATTAAAAGGAAAAAAGATAATGCAAATACTCTCTTTTTCATTTTACCTCTTAAATGAAAATCCGCAGGATACCCAAGGATTTTTTTCATTATAAATACAGGAAAATCGTTTTTATAAATTTGTTTATTGTCTTTGATTACGAAAAGATTTATAAATAAGAGAGTTCTTTTTTAATTATGAAGAGAAAAAGGGGCAGGAAGAAGGTTAGTTCTTCTAAAAAAAGAAGGAAATTTTTTTTCTTTAAGAGTAAATTGGCTCCTGTTGCTTTAATATTCACTATTTTGGTTTTTGCAATTTTATTGAACTTTGTTCATACTGGAAATGCAGTTAATGTCAGTGTTACAGGACGACAGACTTTTATTTCTGATTTATTTTCGAATTGGAATGCAGGAACATTAGATGCAAATATTGCTAAATATTTATTTTGGTTTATGGTTACTGTATTGATTTGGAGCGCGCTTAGTTTTGCTAGATTCCCACCAAATGGCATTTTTCAGGGATTGATAGCAATTCCTGCAGGGTTTTTGGCTACAGCCTATCTCACTCCTGGAGAAGTTTTTACTGTTTTGCAGAGTTATGAAACTCTTGGAATTGTTCTGACTTTCATTGTTCCATTTATGCTCATGCTTTTCTTTTCTGCAATGTTTACCTCAAATCAAAAAATCGGTACTCTGAGTGTTCCGAAGATAATGTTTGAGGTTTTTTTATGGCTGTTTTTCTGTGTTATTTTAGGTTATAAAATGATTTCAGGAATTGCTACAGGACAGGTTCCTTTTGGATTAAATTTGACTATGATAATTATGGTGGCAGTTTTTTTCCTTTCTTTCTTAATCCTTATTTTTAATAGACATTTCAGGAGATGGATGTACAGCCTTGGTAATGAAATAAGAAGAGCAGAGATAGAATCTGCTGCTATTACTGCTGAAGAGTCTTTGAGGGCTGCAAGAAGAGCAGAGAGAGGAAGAAGGTAACAAGATTTAATAATTCTGTTTATTTATCGTTGCTATGAAATCCTATGATAATTTTGGAAATATTATTGTTGTTAAATTTCCTAGGAGTTTTTCTTTAAAAGAGAAAAAGAAATTCGCAGAGAAAATTTTAAGGAAGCAGAAAGGTGTTAAAACTGTTTTAGAGAAAAAAGAAAAAATAAAAGGCAGGCTTAGAAAATTATCCACAAATTATATTGCAGGAGAAAAAACTAAAGAAGTCTTATATAAAGAGAATAATTGTGTTTTTAGGTTTAATATAGACAAGACATATTTTTCTCCGCGTTTGAGCAATGAGAGAAAAGAAATTGCATCAAAGATAAAAAAGGGTGAGGTAGTTTTGGTTATGTTCTCGGGAGTGGCTCCTTACAGCATTGTAATTGCCAAGAACTCTAAGGCAAAAAAGATTTTTTCTAATGAGATAAGCAGAGAAGCGAACAAATATGCCCGATTGAATATCGCACTGAACAAAGTTAAAGATAAAGTTGAATTGATTCCCGGTGATATAAAGAGGTTAGTTAAAAAATGGAAATCTCATCCCACTCCCTTTCCCCGAACTCGCGACCTCGCTATTATGGATTACACGCGAAATCGCTCTACTCGCAATTTCGCTAATTACAAGGGCTACATGCGAAATCGCTCGCCACCCACCCCAGATGTAATTGTTATGCCTCGTCCACAATTAAAAGAAACTTTTTTGAAAGAGGCATTTTCATTGTCAAAGACAGAAACGAGAATTTATTATTATGATTTCTGTAAAGTTGACGAAATTGATTCTGTCATTGAGAAAATAAAAAAAGAAGCAAAGAAGTATAAAAAGAAAATAAAAATTTTGAATGTGAAGAAAGCAGGAGAATTGGCTCCTTACAAGATAAGATTAAGAGTGGATTTTATGGTTTTATAATTTGAGATATTCAATCTCATTTTCTTCTAATTTCAGTTCTTTTTGTATTTCTGGGTTTGACTTAAGAATTTGCTTTATTATTGGAAATTCAGACATTGCTCTTTTTAGACTCACATGAACATATTGAGAGTATTTTTGGCAGATGGACTTTTTCTGCATTGTTTTCTGATTGTTTAGCCAGATTTGCAGTATTCTTGATGGTTTTTTATAGGTTGTGAATCCTGTTTTTGCATTTTTCTTTGAAGAGGAAATTCCATAACTCAAAAAAATATTTTCATAGACAAGAAATCTCCAGTATTGTTGCTTGTATATTCTTCCTTTGAATATATCTGTCTTGCTGAGCAATTCATATGCCCTTGCAAGTTCCTCTCCTTTATATTCTGTTGGGATATTTTCTTCCAACCATAGAATTATATCGTCTATAGGCATATTCACAGAATCAAAAATATTAATTATCTCATTTGATGGTTTTTCTTTGAATATCCTTCTCAATGAATTAAAAATATCTGTTTCCTTATTTCTTTCATCAAGAATCACAGAGAAGTAATCTTTTAATTGAGATAGTGTCTGCAAATCATTTATCGCAGCTCTTAAATCCCCCCTCGCTTTTATTGCGAGTTCTGTAATAAAATCATCATCTATCATGAGATTTTCTTTTTTTAAGATGTCTAATATGACTATTTTTATTATGTTATAATTTATTTCCCTGAGCCGCAAGAGTTCACATTTTTTCCTCAATAAATTGAATTTTCTATCCCAAATATTATTCGCAGTTATGATTATAGGGTAAGGACTTGATTCAATTATATTCAATAATTCACTCAATCCACCATAATCAGTTTCTGATATTCCATCAACCTCGTCTACAAGAATTATCTTTTTTTCTTTTTTCAGAGGTTTTTGCTCTACTGCCGGCCTTAAAATTTCTTTTAACTTTTCTTTGTTTCTCAAATCACTGGCATTTAACTCGAATATTTCTGAATTATTTTCATTTGCAGTTGCATAAGCTAAACAAGTCTTGCCTGTACCAGGTGGACCATAGACGAGTAATGCCTTTTTCTTTTTTCCAAAATTTGTTATAAATTCTTTTATCTTAAATATAGCTTCATTCTGCCCCTTTATTTCTCCAAAACTTTTAGGGCGATATTTTTCAGTCCATGGCATGTTTTTTCCTCCAGGATATGATGTTCATTTTTTTTTACTGTGAATTCCATAATATTAGCTTCCTGATAATTTACACAATCATAATTATTTGGGTGATGATTTGTATCGTAATCTTCTTTACAACCATTTGTGCATCTCCCAATTAATCTATTGAGACAGGTCCTCATTTTCTCTTTTCAATATTTTTTCTATTGTTTTCCCAAACCAGCAAGCACAAAGCTTGCAAGCAAAGACTGTAATTGAATGAATGGGTCAGAGCCCTCAACTATTCTGAATTCAACTTCTCCTGTTTTTTCTGTTAATTTTACTTTGATATCTGGTTCTACAGGAAGATTCCAGATTTCTTTTTGAATTGCTTTAATCATGTCTTGTCCAGAGATGCTCTCCCTCAACATTATATCAAGGAGTTTTTCTTTTGATTTTTGAAAGTCTCCTGAGAGGGCATAATCAAGAACAACTTTTATATCTCTTGGTTTTGTGTTTGAAATTATTGTTGCCACAAGTTCAGGAGTTATTGATGGAGAAATTGAAGTAGTTGACTGAAGAATATTAATACATCTTCTGCAATCTCCTTCACATCCTTCATATAGTATTTCAATTGCTTCTGGCTTTATTGTCAAATTTTCTTTTTCAGCAATTTTTGAGATGACTTTCTCAATGTCTTTTTTCTCAAGAAGTTTGAATTTGAATATTGCACATCTTGACTGAATCGGGTCTATAATCTTGCTTGAATAATTGCATGATAAGATAAATCTGCATGTTGAAGAATAATTTTCCATAGTTCTTCTCAATGCCTGCTGGGCTTCTGGGGTTAGAGCATCTGCTTCATCGAGAAAAATAATTTTGAATGGGATATTCCCAAGTGATTTTGTCCTTGCAAAATTTTTTACTTTTTCTCTTATTACATTTATTCCCCTTTCATCAGAAGCATTCAATTCCAAATAATTCTCTCTCCAGTTTTCTTTATATAATTCTTTTACTACTATTAATGCAAGAGTTGATTTGCCTGTTCCTGCAGGGCCTGCGAATAACATATGAGGGATATTCATAGAATTTGTCAAAGCCTCAACTCTTTTCACAGAATTATCCTGCCCAACGAGTTCATTGAATTTAGCCGGGCGATATTTTTCTGTCCAAATACTGCTTGTCATATTAGAATATTTTTAATATAACTTATAAAGATTATGTCAATACAGAAGACTCTTTTTATTTGCTTCTCTCTTTTCTCAATTTTCTTTTATGTTTTTCTTTTCTAAGACGTTTTCTCTGCCATTTCCATCTCATCTGGCGTTTCTTTTTCCATCTTCTGCTTGAACGTTTCATAAGAAGGAGAGAGAAAATCGGTTTTTAAAGATTTTCATCTATATTTAATAACACCAATCTTCGGGCAGTATTTTTCTATAGGACATTGAGAGCAGAGAGGAGAAATGGGTTTGCATATCGTCTGTCCAAACTGAACAAAAATTGCATTGAAATCTCTCCAATATTTTTGTGGAAGAATTTTTTCCAATTCTTTTTCTGTTTGCTCAGGAGTTTTTGTTCTAATCCATCCTAATCTATTTGGAATTCTGTGGCAGTGAGTATCTATAGGAAGCGCATCTTCCCCAAAAGCAAATGCCAATACTATATTTGCAGTTTTTGGACCTATACCTTTTATGCTCATTAACTCTTCCTTTGTATCAGGAACTTTTCCATCGAATTCGTCTATTAAAACTTTTGAAACATGTTTTATTGTTTTTGTTTTCTTTTTGTAATGTCCAGAGGAAAAAATCAAATTTTCTAATTCAACATCTGAGAGTTTAAGGATTTCTTCAGGAGTCTCTGCAACTGCAAACAATCTATTTGATGCTTTTTCTGTATTTTTGTCCTGTGTTCTTAAGGATAACAAGCAAGAAATCAAAATCTTAAATGCATCAGGTTTATTTCTCATTCTATTCAATGTAGTCTTTTCGTGGCTTGGATAATGATGTTTAAGAATTTCCATTATTTTTTTTATCTTTTTCTGCATTTTCTTTTTATGAAAGAAAAGAATTTAAATCTTATTCTATTTATTGATTAAAATTAGATATTAGTAAAACACGGAATCTTTTTTTTCTTTAATATTTCTTTCGCCTTTTTTACAGAATTCTCGCCCAAAAATAATGCTGTTATTGGTTTAAATTTTGAAAATTCAATTATTTCTTCTGCAGTTTTTTCTGGTTGAGACATTGCTTGGGGGGTTAAAATTACTATTACTGAGTCTATTTTAGAATTTTTTAATTTATTTAAAACTCTTCTGTAATCTTTTGCTAAAGCAGTTCCAATTAAATCTATTGGTTTATTTACATTATACCCCCTTTCAATTAAGTAATCTGTTATCAGAGCTCCTGCGCCTCCTGCATTTGTTACAATTGCTACATTTTTCCCTTTTGGTTTGAATTCCAATTTTTTGATATTAAAAGCATCAGCGAGAGAGTTTTTTAATTCGATTCCTGCTTGTCTAAATGCTCCTTTGTAAATTTCAAAATCTGTTGCTAAACTTCCCGTATGACTTAGCGTGGCCTCACTTCCTACTTTTGTCTTTCCAGATTTTACTGCAATTATTTTTTTCTTGCTTTTCTTGCATGCTTCTATAAATCTTTTTCCGTCTTTTAATTTTTCAATATAAAGAACTATCTTTTTTGTCCTCTTGTCTTTATTGAAATATTCAATGAAATCATCGAATTCCAAGTCAGCCATATTCCCTAAACTTACATATGCAGAAAATTTTGGCTTATTTTTAGAAAAAGAGACATCGCTGAGATAACTCCATAATGCTCCGCTTTGAGCCACGAATGCTATGTCTCCTTTTTTTGCACTTAGGTTTGAAAAAGTTGCATCTAAATTTAAATAAGGATTTGCGATTCCAAAACAATTCGGGCCAAGAATATTCATCCGATATTTTTTTCCTATATCAATTATTTCATTTTCTTCTCTCGTATTTCCAATCTCAGAAAAACCAGCACTTATTATAATAACATTTTTTATTTTCTTTTTCCCACATTCAATTAAAACGTTCTTTACCTTTTGGGCAGGAATTGCAATTATTGCTAAATCCATATTTTTTTTGTAGTTGAGAACAGAAGCATAAGCCTTCTTCCCCATGACTATATCTCGTTCGATATTTATTGGGATTACCTCTCCATTAAATTTCAAAAGTTTTTTCATAAGAACATTTCCGACTTTTCCAGGATGTTCTGATGCACCTATTACTGCAATGCTCTTTGGATTTAGAAGAGTTTTCACTCCAGCACCCCATTTCATGTAAGAACCTCCTGCGGGTTCTTAATAGTTCCAGCACCCCATTTCATAAAATTAATTCGAAAGGTATATATAAATAAATTTCTTTTTTTGTTTATGAAAATTTTTGCAGAAAAAGAGGCAGAGAATTTTTTGAAAAGAGAGGGATTTGATGTTATTGATACAATATTTATCAGAAAAAAGGGGGAAATTAAAAAGGCAATCAAAAAAATAGGATTCCCTCTTGTTATGAAAGTTTCTGGAAGAAAAATCCTACATAAAAATGAGATTGGGGGAGTGAAAATAGGGATTAAGAATTACAAGCAAGCTGTTAAGAGTTTTGATTCGCTCATAAAAATAAGAAATAGCGAGGGAGTTCTTTTACAGAGAAAAATTCGTGGAAAAGAATATTTGTTAGGGATTAAATCAGCAAGAGAGTTTGGACATATAATCGCATTTGGTTTGGGTGGAGTGGAAGTCGAGAAAATAAAAAAAGTTGCATTTAGGGTTTGTCCTGTTGTTGAAAAAGATATAACCGATATGATTAAGGAAATTAAAACTCAGATGAAAAAAGATAGTTTAAAGGCAATAGTAAAGAATATAATGAAATTGGATGATCTTATAAAAAAATATCCGAGTATTAAAGAATTAGACATAAATCCGCTTATAATAGAAAAGAATAAGGCTAAGATTGTTGATGCGAGAATAATTTTTGATTAGTCTTTTTTATGTAATATACTAAAAGAATAATAGAACTCAATAGTATGTTTGCAATTATTATAATGAGGAGGGGCACATTTTCAGATATTATTCTGAATAATGTTATTAATGGGTTATAAAGAATCAACAGACTTACTATCATGGATAATGTAAAGGTTGCTAAAACTACTCCTGCCATTACATCCTTAATTTTTTTGGCTTCTTTGTTATATTCAGGAGAGACTAAATCAATTAGTTTTTCAAAACCCCTGTTAAACATTTCCAAAATAACAACCAAAAAACAGACTACTATTATTGTTATGAGATATGCCTTTGAAACATTCAGTAAGATTGCAGTGAATATTATAAAGAAACCAATCACGAGTTGTATTTTTATGTTTCTCTCAGTTGAGATTGCTCCAAAAATTCCTCTTGTTGCATGAATAGCGCTGTCTTTAAAACTGACTTTTGTCATGTCACACAAATTTGAATTAGATGTTTTTAAGAATTGTTGTAATGAGAAACTCTTTTAAACCAAAGACATATAAAAATAATATGCTCTGTAGTCTAAAAAGCTAAAGCTTAAGACTGCAGGAAATTGATAAAAATAATATGCCCCTGTAGTCTAGAGGCCAAGGATTCCACCCTCTCAAAATGCAAAGCAAAACAATAAGGAGAGGTGATTTAATCTCGATGAGAGCATAAGTCTAGCATCTAAATGCAATCTCTCGTTAGAGTACGGTGGCGACCCGAGTTCAAATCTCGGCGGGGGCATTCTATTTAGATAAAATAAAGAATACAGAATATGGCACAAGTGTGAAGCACAAAACCAATTATTGCGAGTTTCATTGGTTTTATTGTTGTTAATCCTGCGAGCATAGAAACTCCTAATTCATCAGGAAGAGGGGTTGCAAGAATAATTCCGGCAAATATATAGAGTAAATAATGTCTTATTAATACAGATTTATTTTTCCTTACTATATGTTCTATTTCCTTGATTAATTTTGTTTTTTCTAATTTTTTAAATTCATCTGTAAAAGAAAATTTAATTGTTTTAAATATCAATAAATCCACAATCGTCGCTCCTAAACCAGCAAGCAAAGATGCAAATAATATACTTGAGGGGTTCAGATTAATTAGCAAGCCAATCCCAAAAGGAGCAGTGAAACCAAAAGCAGTTAAAACTCCAGAAACCAAAACTCCAAAATTTCCCAATTTATTAAATATTTCCATCCAATCGGGAATAAATGGCTGCGAAAAAAGATAATATGCTAAAAGAATTATAATAATTAAGATAAATAATTTTGGATACTTAAATGAAAATATTTTTTTGGCCTTTTCAACGCCTTCTGGAGTATGTTTTCTGAGTTTTTTGTGGATTCTTCTATGAGCCTTGTGTCTCATTTTACTCGACTAGGAAAACTTTGTCATTAGGCCTTACTTTTTCCTCAACTTTTATTCCTATGTGGTCTCCCTTCTTTGCCTCTGTTACTTTTTTATTTTCTATCTCCATGCTTTTTACTTTTTGTTCAAAGTCTGTTGTATGCCCCATTACATGGATTTTGTCTCCAACTTTTAACTTTCCAGAGAGCCTTATGGCTGCCACCCCGATATGCGAGAAATAACTAGACACTTTGCCGATTTCTTTTTCTCCCATATTTTAATTAAAGTTTTAACATATTTAAAACTATTGTTCAGTAAGTTTTTAATACTATTATTTTATGGTAATATTATAAGTTCGCGGTCTCGCTCAAAATCAAAGGCGACAAAAGTTTTCGCAAAATCGCTCAGCCCCATAGTACAGCGGTCAAGTATATCGGCCTCTGGAGCCGGTGACCCAGGTTCGAATCCTGGTGGGGCTATAAAAACAAACTCAATTTAGAAATATTTTTATATCTAATATTATTTTATTAGAGATGGTGAGTGTGATATTCTTTTTTATTGCAGCTCTTGTACTTGCAGTTTGGTTTTTATTCGGATTTAAAAGATTCAAACATAGACTTCTTGCTATTTTTTTGATAGTTTTAATATTATTTTCTTTTTTTAGTTTTAGCGTTGCATTTAAGGGGGAAGAAATCTCTATAAAAAATATTTCTGATTTAGGGAGAATAGCCAAAATTTATTTTTCTTGGCTTGGAAATCTTTTTGGAAATGTAAAAACACTTACTGGACAAGCAGTGAAAATGGACTGGCAGGGTAATAAAACAACATAATATTTATAAACTATTGTTTCTAATATATATTATTAAGATGGCGAGAAAAAAGAGGAGAGTAAGAAGAGCAAGACGGAGCGTTGTTAAAAGAGTTGTTTTTAGAAAAGAAGATATAAAGAAAAAGATTGCGATAGTCATTAATAATTTATTATTATTTGTCGCTTTGTCTCTTGTTTCTTTTGTTTTATACAGATTTTTACAGAACGAACTTTTGACTAATTTATTTTTTGTTATGGCTATGATTTTTGGATTTGTTTCTGTTGGTTTCTTGATAACTCTTTTGATTTTATTTATTATTAAATTAGTTAAGAAGAGATAAATATTTTTATAAACTGGTTCTGAAATATTATTATTAGTAAGCCTCAGCTGAGGATTGAACTCAGGACCTCGACATTACCAATGTCGCGCTCTAACCTACTGAGCTACTGAGGCAGAGTATTTTTTAAAAATTAATTACATTTATAAACTTCTGGTATGAATTAGAAACATGTCTGAGAAGTTCAATTTAGCAAAATTGAAAGAGGCTTATAGGGTATTGCAAATAAAATATAATTTGCCTTCTTTTGAAAAATTAAATGAGGATTTTCAGATAGAAAAAGCAGCAGAATTAGAAACAGATTTTGTCCTTAGAGAAGTTAGAAGATATGTGACAGACAAATTTTTTAATTATCTCAGGTTTATAGAATCAATATTGACTCCTGTGAATGCTCCTATGTTTGTATTTGCCATTACCAAAACAATTGGGGTAAAGGACAGGGAAAAACTAATAGAATTATACAAAAAAATAGCCAAAGTAGACATAGACTTGATTGAACTTGATATAGAATATTCGGAGGAAAAAGAAGCAAAGTCGATAAAAGAGTATTATTTAATGTGGCAGAATATTAAAAAAGAATTTCTTGAGATTGTTGAAGTCATAAAAAAGAACTGGGACAACAAATTAGAAGACAACGGAAAGGGATATTTCGGGTGATTATTTCATAAGATTTAAAAATAAGAATAACGAGATTTTTTGATGTCATACTACGATAATTTGATGAAAAAGACAACAGAAGATGCAGCGAGAAATGGCTTGCTAGTTGTGGATATTAGTAAGTTAGTATAA
>Ga0315268_10007537_pt1 | contig 11447 bp, 13 predicted proteins | sample C1_top_MG_FD_204535 | JGI IMG/M metagenome (GOLD analysis project Ga0315268, IMG submission 204535) | Sediment microbial communities from Yellowstone Lake, YNP, Wyoming, USA - C1_top | ecosystem: Environmental > Aquatic > Freshwater > Lake > Sediment | place: USA: Wyoming | collected 2017-08-01 | reverse complement strand
CGTGGTAGTGTCAGGTTATATTTAGGGTACTGGGAAAAGGTGTCCAAACCCCTGTCCCTGTGGTTTCTGGGGAGATCCGAAGCATCAATGCACATGCACGCCGGGGCAGATACATCGTTACAGGCATAAGGTTTCAGGCCCTTTGCTCGACAGGATTGATATTCATATAGAAGTGCCGGCAGTGCCATATAAAGAATTATCTACTGAATATTCTGGAGAGAGATCAGAGGATATAAGAAAAAGGGTTGTTACTGCAAGGGAGATGCAGCTTGAACGTTTCAAGAATGACAAAAAGATTTATTCAAACGGGCAGATGAAGACAAGGCATATAAAGAAGTATTGCAAACTCAATCCGGATGCGCAAACCCTCCTTGATACTGCCATGCATAAACTCGCCCTTTCTGCAAGGGCTTATACAAGGATACTTAAGTTATCGAGAACCATAGCCGACCTTGAGGCATCGGAAAATATCCAAGCTCATCACATCTCAGAAGCAATACAGTACAGGACACTTGATAGAGGGGTATTTTAAGAAATTTAGTTATTCCCCTTTTAATATCCACCACCAAGGCGCTGCTATAATTTTTGAGTGGAACCACTTGAGAGATTTTCCAGCATGAAGCAAGATTCCTCTTACTGCGTTTGGATGCTCATCAATAAATGTTAAGAGGTTTTTGATATCATTCATTGTTGGGTTTTGGGTGAGTTTTATCTCAAAAGCCAGAAGCTTTTTCCCATGTTCCATAACAAAGTCGATTTCTTTTCCTGCTGTTGTCCTCCAGTAAAATACTTTTGCTTTCGGAACCATGAGTTCCGCGGCAATTTTCAGGTGCATATACATCATCGTTTCAAAAAAATTTCCTGCTTCCCTGGAACTCCTCAAAGAATCTTCATCATAGTATCCTGAAAGATAAATACTCAAACCGGGATCGATAAAAAAAAGCTTGGGCGACTTTGTAATCCTTTTTGTTCTGCTCTGATAATATGAAGGAATTCTGTTGATGATGTTAGATACTTCAAGCAGCTTTATATATCGATAAACTGTGGGCTGGCTTACCCCTGAGTCTCTTGAGATCTCCGTTTGATTCATTATATTGCCTGTCCTAAGCGCCAGTGAATCGAGTACTTTCTTAAAATCAATGAGTGACTCGATCTGCGTCAGCTCCCTTACGTCCCTCTCAAGGTAAGTCTTAACATAACCTTCCCACCAGAGGAGGATATCACGTCTTTCGGTCAGGGTGAGAAGCGACGGCATAAAACCTTTCAACATGAAAGGCACAGGGTCAAGAAGAGGCAATCGAGACTCCTCAATCTTAAAAGCAGGCTTCCAGAGATCAAAAAATCGTTGTGGAGATTCGATCTTATTTTCCATTTCACTGTAAGTCATGGGATACATATCAAAATAAACCGCCCTTCCGGCAAGGGTCTCGCTTATCCTTTTCATGAGCAGTATGTTTGAAGAACCGGACAGAATAAAACGTTTTTCCCCTTTTGTTGAATCAACCGTTATCTTTATCGAAGCAAAAAGCTCAGGTGCCTTCTGCGCTTCATCAATGATCAGACGGTCAGTATCGATCCATAATGATGCCGGATCGGTTCGGGCCTGCTGCAATGTCGAAAAATCATCAAGGCTCATATATTTGAAATCTTTGAATTCATTCTGCAAAAGAGTACTTTTTCCTACCTGCCTGGCCCCTGTAATCACAACGACCGGAAAGCTCTTAATTGCAGCCTTAATCTGCGGGGTTATCCATCGCTTCTTGTAAAATAATTCTCTTTTTGAATGAAAATCATTCATGATATGAATAATATTACAAAATAACTTTTTTGTCAAATTTATAAAACAAAGGTTCACAAAGAAGACGGAAAGAAATCAATCAAGCTCGATCTGATACCGGTATCAAAAGATTGGGACGGGTGGTTTGTGGTTTCAGAGAGAAAGGCAAGGGAGGATTTTTACAGAAAAGAAAAGGAAACAGAAAACGAATTAGAGCCTTTTTAACCATGCCAATACGGTTAGAGAATAAGCATCGCTATCCTTCAGACTGGAAGGAGATTGTTCAGCGCATCAAAAAACGTGCAGGTAATAAATGTGAATGGTCCTCTTCCATAAACAAGAAATAGTGAATAAACCTGGACGTAACCTATTGATATTATTAATTACTTGTCACTAAAGTGCGGAAGTTGGGTTAGAAAATATCTTGCTGAGTCTTAATAATAATCATTGCATTATTTTCAGTAACGCTCTAATTTTTAATTACGGCAAAGTATGGCAATATAGTCAGACTTGAGATACTGGATACATCGAGATAGGCAATCCGAAAACTGGCATCTTTAGGGTTGCTCACAGTGAGACCCAGCAAAGACCTACCTGTACAAGAAGAAGTCTTGGCTTAAAGCATTAGGAAAATTCTTTTTTTATTTATTGATTACCTTTATCGCTTTTTTATCATCTGCTGTTTTAAAGACGCAGATTGAGGATTTACCGGTCCCTGCAGTTCCGTACATATAGATGATATTAATCATTGCATCAGCAATCTTTTTTGCAACCTTCTGTAATTCTCCAACCCTATTGGGCATTTCCACAGTAATTACATCTTCTTCTTTGATCTCACCCACTAACGGAGATACTGCCTTTTTCGCCTTTGCATTACTATCGGTAATCACCATAAAATACGCCTTGCCCTCCATCCCATATGCACATATTGCAGACATATTGACCTTTGCATTCGAGATTGCTGTACTGATCTCTGAAAGCAGTCCAACCTTATCGGGCATAATGATACTCAGTTGTTTTGATTTCTTTGCCTTTGCCATGTTTACACCTCCGACAATAAGTTTCTACAATTATTTTATAACTGCTTATGGAAAGTCAATAAATCTATATCAAGGCCCTCATAATTGCAAAACAAATCAAAAAGGCTATAAATGGGGCTAAAATCCAATTTGCAATTACTTTTTTAATTAGTCCGGTCTTTACCGTTTCCATTCCTTTTAACATACCCACACCGCTAATTCCTCCAATGATGCAGTAGGTTGTCGAAACGGGCATTCCAAGGAAGGTAAAGAGTAATACGCAACTGCCTGCCCCGAACTGTGCTGCAAACCCTGAAAAAGGGTCTAAGGCAGTTATTCCTTTACCGACTGTCTCTATTACCCGATGGCTTAGAAATACTGCTCCTAAGAATAGGAAAAAAGAACCTAATAAAGCTGACGGCATCTTACCTATCAACCCTGAATAAATGACAGGACCCAGAACGGTAGCAAGCTCATTTGCGCCGATATTATAGGCAATCAATATTCCACTTATAAGCAGGAGATTTCTGAGAATTCTTTCAATTCGAAAGAAGGATAATCTTGAAAGGGTTTTTTCCATTATTTTATATAGCATAAAGGCAAAGAAAAAAGCAGTTAGGGGAGATATAATCCATGATAGAAAGATTTTAAAGATGGATAAAAAATTCACATCTGCTCCGGATGCAACTCCGGAGCCTGTTAGACTCCCGATTATCACCTGATGCGTTGAAAGGGGTAACTTTTTCCAATTAGATAAAATAATTAAAATGGCGGATATAGATAAGGATATGCTCAGAATAGAAAGATTTACTTCTAAGAGGTCCCTTCCGACTGTCTTCATCACCTTCTGACCCTGCAGCATTATTCCGATCAAAACGAAGCATCCGAACAAAAGTATTGCCCTCCTTAATTTTATTATTCCCGCACCTATGCATATTCCGAGGGCATTTGATGTATCGTTTGAACCTATACCAAAAGCGATTAAAATACAGGCTGCAAAGGGAATTAACTCTGTCATGTAATGAAATAATCATGTAAAGTCATATAATGTTATCTTAAACTCATATTAATTATATAAAGATAATCACTTGCATCTTCAATTACATCGCTTACACGTGTAAGATAGGATATAAAGTCTGAGAGTGTCTTGCCTTCCCAGAAGCCCTTTACATCTGTTTTTCTGAGCTTTTCTATCAGATCAAATTTTATTTCATCAACTTTCTTCTCATAGATCCTGATGGCAAGGTTTTTCTCCCGTAAATCCTCCTTGCTCAATAATGTTTCGAAAGCAACTAAAAGCATTTCGCACATCTTTGTGTTTATATCGGCAATCTTAATGCAATCATCCTCTATTTCTTTATCCAATTTTAAATAAAGATATTCGAATTCATGTGCAGCATCTTCCACTACATCAAGGGCTTCATCCGCTATCTCGACAAACCTACATATATTCGGCCTAAGAAATGGCAGAAATGCCCCTTCATAAATGTTTGAAATTATTTCCCTCCTTATGCTATCGCCTTCCCTTTCCAGATCAGGAACGCAAAATATCAAATCCTTATTATGCTCTTCAATAGCCTTCTTAAAACAATCCGAGGCGGAACAGAGAGTTTTTATGTGTTTCTTTATATTTTCTATGACCTTTTGCTCTGTTTTACCGCCAAAAAAAACCTTTTCAATCACCGTGTCCCCCTCTTGCCCTTTCTATCAATGAAGAAGCCATAACATCTAATAAGGCAACAATCCCGATGATTTCCTTCCCATCACATACAAAAACCCTGGTGATATTGAACTTAGTCATTAAACTGACAGCATACTCCACATCCATACCTTTATTAATGCAAACCAACGGCTTTGATGTAATTTCTCCGACTTTTGTTTTATTCAAATCGAGATTCTTTCCAAGAGCTTTGTAAACAATGTCTCTCACAGTAATAACTCCGTAAACATCTTTTTCATCTAAGGGTTTTACCAGTAAAGACCTGATCCTTTTGTCTATCATCCTTTCTATAGCGTCATAAACAGGGGCATCAGCCTCTATGGTTTCTAATTTTTTAGTCATTATCTCCTCTACCTTCATAAGTTTACCCTCCTCCCCCTCTCCCCATGAGAGGAGATGGGTAATTTTCATTCTTTTTTCAATTTTTAACATTACCAGATTTGTCTGAAAAAATATATTTAAAAAGAACATACGGTCGGGAAGAATAGGGTCAGAAAAGTTTATGAATTAATCCGGGTTAGAATAATTAGAATAAAATGAATGATTTTCACCCGATATTAAACCCCTTCACCGTGAAAAGTCTTAAACAAGCATCTACTACCTCGGGATCATAAAGGATGCCTTTTCTCTGTGAGATTTCTTCAATTGCTTTATCTATGCCAAGGGCTGGACGGTAAGGCCTGTGGGATGATATAGCTTCAAAAACATCGGCTACCCCGATGATCCTTGCCTCAAGAAGGATATTTTCACCTGAAAGACCTGACGGATAACCGGAACCGTCCATTCTTTCGTGATGCTGGACTATGACCTGAGCAATCGGCCATGGAAACTCTACTTGTTTCAATATGTCATAACCAACATTGGCGTGAGCTCTTATCATTTTGAATTCCACTTCATTTAGTTGCCCCGGTTTGCTGAGAATCTCGGCAGGCACGTACATCTTGCCGAGGTCATGAATAACCCCGCCCATACGAATTCCGTCAACCTTTTCCTCCGGGAGTCCCATTTCCGAAGCAATAGCACAAGCCAGAGTTGTCACGCGCTTCTGATGACCTGCAGTGTATGGATCTCTCTTTTCTACCGTTGATGCCAGGGCATAGATCGTTCCTTTTAATGCCCTGCGTAATTTCTCATAACTTTCTTTAAGTGCTTCCTCGGCATGCTCACGTTCACTGATTTCAGCCTGCAACGCCTCATTTGCCTTTGTGAGCTCTGCAGTCCGTTCCTGAACCCTTCTCTCCAGTTCCTTGTGCGCCTTACTCAGTCTCTCATCAGCCTGTTTACGCTCGGTTATATCTCTCAAAATCCCGTTGATTCCGATGATTTCTTCTGATTTATCGAATTGAACCTTTCCAAGTTCCTCTATCCAGAAAATGCACCCCTCTCTATTCTTGATTCGAAATTGACTGATAAACTCTGCCCCGGTTGTAATAGTTTTCTGGAACTGCAGAAACATTACTTCCCTATCCTCAGGGTGAATGAAATTTAAAAAATTTTGAGAAATGACCTCTTCCGGCTCAAAGCCATATCGTCTGGCTTGAGGACCTAAATAGGTAAAATTTCCTTCAGAATCCAATGAATAGATGATATCGTTAGTATTTTCAATCAGTATACGGTATCTCTCATTCTCTTCAAGTGTTTTTTCCTTACGCTTGAGCCTGGATTTAATATCTTTTCCTTTTTCTCTTATTTTTCCCTTCATTTTAAAAGTATCAAATTAAGATAATATGATTCATAATAAAAAATGAAAAAACCTTTATAAGGGTATTCCAGTTTAAGAAAAAAAGCAAGATTAAAAATAAGGTGGGGGAAACTCCATGTGCCTGATCATTTTTCCTTCACACATATACACAATCATCTCGGCGATATTTGTTGCATGGTCTGCAATCCTTTCAAGATATTTTGAAACATAGCTTATTCTTGTAGCGCGTGATATTGTGTTCGGGTCCTGAATCATGTAAAAGAGGAGTTCATTAAAGACCTGGACATTTAGATTGTCTACCTCATCATCTCTTTTTATGATCTCGTAAGGCGTTTTTGTACATCCCTCTACAAAGGAATCGAGGGAATCTCTTACCATTTCCTGTGCAATTTCTGCCATTCTTGGTATATCTATGTACGGTTTTAACTGTGGTTCTTCATTTAATTCTATTGCCCTTTCCGCAATATTTTCTGCAAGGTCTCCAATCCTTTCGAGGTCTGTTGTTATCTTCATAGCAGTAGTTATAAATCTCAGGTCTCTTGCCTTTGGTTGCCTGAGGGCTATCAGCCTTGTACACTCTTCATCTATCTCGACATCAAGTGCATTAATCAGGTGATCCTTTCGAATGACCTCCCTTGCAAGGTCACTGTCCCTCTCAACCAGTGAACGTACAGAATCGTGTATAGCAGTTTCTACCATCGAGCCGAGTTTCAAAACCCTCTCTTTTAGAGCCCTTAGCTCTTCATCAAAAATAGCCATTATAAAACCTCACTGTTAAAAATCCGAAATTCTAATATCTAAATTCTAAATAAATTCAAAATCTCGATATTCAATTACAAAAACATCAGTTCGATTAAATCATATTGTTTTAAATTTTGGATTTTGGTCATTAGATATTGTTTATGATTTAGGATTTCGTATTTAGAATTTCTTTTGCTATTCTCCTTCCGGGATCTCCATATGCCTGATGATCTTCCCCTTGCACATATAAATCACCATCTCGGCTATGTTGGTTGCATGGTCTGCAATCCTTTCGAGATATTTTGCGACATACGTTCTCTTTACTGCTAATGGGATAATCTTCGGGTCCTGAATCATCAATGCTAAAAGCTCATTGAAATTTTTCACGGTAAGGTCATCCACTTCGTCATCTCTTTTTATGACTTCATATGGCAGTCGTGAGCACCCTGTTACAAAGGCATTAATGGCATCTCTAACCATCCCCTGCGTGATCTCAGCCATCTTGGGTATGTTAACAAAAGGTTTCAATTGTGGCTCTTCTTTAAGTTCTACGGCCCTTTCACATATATTCTCTGCCAGGTCACCCATTCTCTCAAGGTCGGTGACAATCTTCATTGCAGTTGTTATGAATCTCAGGTCTCTTGCCATTGGTTGCCTTAAGGCAATGAGCCTTATGCACTCTTCGTCTATCTTCACTTCAAGGGCATTTATCAGGTGGTCTCTCTTAATTACTTCTCTGGCAAGGTCACTGTTTCTATTAATAAGGGATTCTACAGAATCGCAAATAGCAGCCTCAACCATCAAGCCGAGTTTCAAAATCTCTTCTCTCAGCGCCTTTAACTCTTCATCAAAAACAGCCATTATCCGAACCTTCCCGTAATATATTCTTCAGTAAGTTTATTCTGGGGATTCACAAATATTGTATCTGTATCTCCGAACTCTATCAGCTCCCCCAAATACATAAAGGCAGTATAGTTGGAAATCCTTGCTGCTTGCTGCATGTTATGGGTAACGATAACAATCGTAACAGTTTTTTGCAACTCCTGCAGTAAATTTTCTATATTGGTAGTTGATATAGGATCCAGGGCTGAAGTTGGCTCATCAAAGAGCAAGACCTCGGGTTCCTGTGCAAGGGATCTAGCTATACAAAGCCTTTGCATCTGACCTCCCGAGAGACTCAACCCTGATTCATCAAGCTTATCTTTTACCTCATCCCAGAGAGCAGCTCTGATAAGTGCATTCTCTACAATCTCATCCAGTTGTTTTTTCTTCTTTACACCTCTGATCTTGGGGCCATATGCCACATTTTCGTAAACAGAACTCGGGAAAGGGTTCGGTTTCTGGAAAACCATGCCGACCCTTCTCCTCAACTCAATAACATCTGTATCCCTGTCATAAATATCTACCCCGTGAAAGAGTATCTTGCCTTCGACCCTTGAACTAAGAATAAGGTCGTTCATTCTGTTCAGGGATCTAAGAAGGGTAGATTTGCCGCAGCCTGAGGGTCCTATTATCGCGGTTATTCTATTTTTTTCGATATCGAGATTGTTATTCTTCACCGCCATAAAGTCACCGTAGTAAACACTGAAATCTCTTATTTCGAATATATTTTTCTTTTCTACCATGCCTTTTTCTTTCTCTGCCTTGCCCTCAGAATAATCCCCAAAAAATTCATCCCCAGTACCAGAACGATAAGTGTTAAAGCAGTACCGTACTGTATGGGCCTTGTTTCTTCTATGTATGTGCCTGCTGTTGCCAACACATAAATGTGATAGGGCAAGGCCATCACGGGTTCAAATAAAGACTTGGGGACCCCAGGGGTAAAAAAGGCTGCAGCAGTAAACATAATCGGAGCAGTCTCACCCGAAACCTTCGCTGTACCCAGGATAGAGCCTGTAAGTATCCCGGGCATTGCAGTAGGCAAGACTACCTTTCTAATAGTCTGCCATTTTGTAGCACCGCATGCAAGGGATGCCTCTTTGAAGCTGTAAGGCACAGCCTTAATAGCCTCTTCAGAGGTAGATATTATATAGGGAAGTATCATAATAGCAAGCGTTAGAGACCCTGCAAGTAAACTCATACCAAAATTAAATACTACAACGAAAACTGCAAGGCCAAAGAGTCCAAAGACGACTGATGGAACACCTGCAAGGGTATATATTGACATCATAACAGCCTTAAGGAGCAAACCGGGTTTTGAATACTCAGCAAGGAAAATAGCGGTTGTAACTCCTATCGGGATGACTACGATCATGCATAAAGCAGTTAACAGGATTGTTCCGATGATGACCGGGAATATTCCGCCTTGCGTCATAGCCTCTATGGGAGGTTGGGTTATGAATTCCCAGCTTAGAACATTGATGCCGTTATATGCAACAAAGAACAGGATGATAAAAAGGGTTAAGGCACCGGCAAACCCTAATGTCCTGACCAGTGCAAGGAAGAAACCCTGTTTGAGATTAAACCTTTTCTTACGCACCAGCTCAAATGGTTTATGAATGTTTTCATTCCTTTCGGTCATACCTTTTCCCCTATTCTCACAGCCCTGTATTTTTTAGATATAAAATCAGAGATAAGACTTAATAAAAAGGTGATAATAAAAAGGATTGCACCGACACCAAAAAGTGCATGGTAATGAAGGCTTCTATAAGGTGCCTCTGCCATCTCAGCGGCAATTGCTGCTGGCATTGGCCTTGCCGCATCAAATATCCAATGTGGAACAATTGCTGCACCGCCGGCTACCATCAGGACAATCATTGTCTCACCAACAATGGTACCTATTCCAAGGATCACTGCCACACTTAATCCTGAGACAGAAGCCGGGATGACCACTTTCCGGATTGTTTCCCATTTATCAGCTCCAAGAGAGTATGATGCCTCTCTATAGGTCCGGGGTACCGCAGTCAGTGCATCTTCGGCAATACTTGAAATAACTGGGATAGCCCTTATGGTAAGCATTAAAGCAGCAGTGGTGATATTCAATCCAGACGAGATAAATAATTTGTCATAGCAGAAATTAGCTACGGCTGTTGAAACGAAAGGAATATTCGTACTTCTTAGTAACTCAGGGAGTTTTTCAGAAAGAATAGGAGAGAGCCAGTTAGAGAGAATGGGTGCTATGATAACCATCCCGAAAAAACCCAGCACCACAGAAGGAAAACTCGCAAGCATTTCTATCATGGGCTTCAAAAATTCCTTTACTCTGTGATGGGCTACCTCTGCTATATAAATAGCGGTTGCAAGACCTAAAGGGATAGCCAGAATAGCAGTAAGGATAGTCACCGAAAGTGTACCCATAATTAGAGGAAACATCCCAAAACTTGGCTGGTCATAGGTAGGATACCATGCCTTTCCAAAGATGACCTTTAAAACACCTGCTTTATAAAAAATATAGAAAGCTTCTTTGAAAAGAAAGAAACCGATCAAGAGAAGAATAACGACAGATGTGAGTCCAACTATACTGACAATTGATTCAATGGCCTTTTCTTTTTTCTGCCATTTCATAGTACTGAGGGGGTTCGAGGATTCAAGGATTTGAGGTTTCAAGTTTTTTTTATGATAATTTAATATTTTCCTGCTCGAACCCTTGATCCCTTGAATCCTTGCCCCTATTTTTATTTTGTACTTACATACTTGACTTCATTTACAACATTTTGCCCTTCTTTTGATAACATGAAGTCAAGAAATTTAGCTATTACCCCTGATGGTTTTCCATTCGTGTACATAAAGAGAGGTCTTGCAATTGGCCATGAGCCATCACGAATAGAACCGACAGTAGCTTTCTTCCCATTAACATTTAAGACTTTGACTGTCTTGTCAATGTAACCAAGACCTATGTAACCTATGGCAAACTTGTTTTGTGCAACGGTCTGAACAGCCTGACCATTTGATGCCACAAGCAGTGCATCGGCTCTTACCCTATCCCTTTTTAGAATCTTCTCCTCCCATACTTCATAAGTGCCTGAGCTTGTATCTCTTGAGACAACAGAAATCGGCCTGTCTGGCCCGCCAAGTTCCTTCCAGCTTGTAATCTTACCGTTATAAATGTTCCTGAGTTGTTCCGTGGTGATGTCGTTAACCTTCATAGATGGGTGAACTACGGGCACTATGCCATCAAGGGCAATCTTATGGGCTGTAAGGGCAATACCTTTTGCTTTGCCAGCAGCTATCTCCTTACCCTTTGCTTCTCTTGAACTGTCGGCAATATCAGTTGTACCGTCAATAAGCGCTTTAATGCCGGTTCCTGAACCGCTCCCTGAGACGAATATCTTGATATTTGAGTTTTTCTTCATGAAAACCTCTGCCGCCTTTTGAGCAATAGGCAAGACTGTTGTTGATCCATCTATCCTCAGGTCTTCCCCATAGGAAAGACCAAATAATATACATATAAACAATGTTGTCAATAGAATAGTCAAAATTCTTTTCATTACTTTCCTCCTTTTGAGAATTACAATACATTTGAATTGTTACAGTTTTGTTACAATTGTG
>Ga0315268_10007536_pt1 | contig 11449 bp, 10 predicted proteins | sample C1_top_MG_FD_204535 | JGI IMG/M metagenome (GOLD analysis project Ga0315268, IMG submission 204535) | Sediment microbial communities from Yellowstone Lake, YNP, Wyoming, USA - C1_top | ecosystem: Environmental > Aquatic > Freshwater > Lake > Sediment | place: USA: Wyoming | collected 2017-08-01 | reverse complement strand
TGTGCTCCTTGCGTGGCGGCGGGGGCGAACACAGCTACAAGCCTGGCGCGACCAAAGGGGGCAGACTGGGTAGACAGCACTCGATGCAACTCGAGCGGCACAAAGATGACTTCTTGCATCTCGCCGGGGCCCTGATCGAACGCCTTAAAGACAAGCCCGCGATACCAAAGCGATTCGGCTACGCTGACCGGCGACTCCCACGGCCGCTCGCGCTCCAGGCGGCCCGGCCCCATCGGGCGGACTTGGCCAAAGTGGCGCGCGAACGCTCCGACGGGCATTACGCCGCCCATACGCAGGATCGCCGCAAGCGCCTCACGTTCGGCATCGGGCAGCGACGACGACATCTCGGCCTGCGCCGCCGGATCGGCAAGACGCGTGGCGAGCGTCTCCACTGCGTCGTCGTGTCGATTCGTGGGTAGGTCCACACCCCACTGTGCGGCGATGGCGCGGAGCAGAGCCAGGTCACAATCAAACAGGCATTGGCGTAGAGTTCTCATTGGAATGCCGAGTGACGAGCCCCCGTAATGGCGCCGGGGCCGGCACTGAATGAAGAAGAGCGTCCTTCACGTACCTTTCGATTATACCAGGAACTGGTTTATTCATAGAGACCAGGGAGGGTTTTTGCGGTATAATATACCTGCGCCATGAAGAGCGCAAGGAGTTGTGCGATGAGCGATCCTTCGAATCAAAAACGCCAGATTCAACCGGTCAGCCTGGGCTTTTGGGCCGATGTCATCCGGCAGATCCGCCTGGCCTGGCGGCTGCTGCTCGATTCCCGTGTGCCCTTGTGGCTCAAGGCGATCGTGCCGGCCGCGATGATCTATGTCATCTCGCCGATTGATTTTATACCGGATGCCATCGTCGGTCTGGGCCAACTCGACGACCTGGCCGTGCTCATCATCGGCATCAAGTTTTTCATCGAGCTGTGCCCGCCCGCGATTGTCCGCGAGCACATGCAACAGTTGCTGGGCGAAGCGAACTGGCAGGTGGAGCCAGGCACACCCGAGTCCCCCTCCTCTCCTTCTAAAGTCATTGACGCGCCTTACGAGGTCAAGAAGGACAAGTAGCCGGGTCGTCCAGGTATCATAGACGCGCAGCTCAACTATTCGCCCAGTTGACCAGGCTCTGACAGACTATTTCCACACACGCCAGTCTCGGAACTCGGCGGAAAAGCGGCCTGCCTCAGGGCTCCACGCGGCCGGGCCTACCCTGCCTTGAGGGGAGACAGCATCCACGGCGAATGCGAACTCGTCGTTGACATAGAACTGACAACGGTCGGCGTGACACTGGGCACGCAAGAGGTTTTCGGATGAGCCGCGCCGGATGTGCGGCCACTGCTGCCAGGGCACTCGCCAGCGCCATGCTCCACCTGACATTTGCCCAACGGCGATATAGCCATCCGCGCCGATGAGCAGCGTCACGAACTCGTCCGGCGCGCGATAGCGCACAACCAGCCCGTAGCCTGCGTCTTCTGGACCACTCAGCGGTGCGGCGCGAACCTCCGCCACAAAGTCGGTCAGCAGTAGATCACTTGTGGCATAGGCTACTTGGTCGGCCTCTTGGGCACGCAACACGAGCCGCCCACCCGACTCTGCGCCGGATGCAGCAGGGCCAAACGTCCACGCGCCCAACGTGCCTGGCAGGGAGGGCGTCCCTGTCACAACAGGGCGTGTGCCCAACCACAGTGCAGCCGCCAACCCTATAACCACGACCAGCGCCAAGCTCATCACCGCGGCGCGCCAGAGCCGGGGAGCCACGGAGTCTGATTCTACCTGTTGCTCATTCACACCGTGTTCCATTGCCAATGAGAGCCAAGTATACCCCAAATCCACCTCTCATGTCGGCTCTGAGGTGAACCCGCTGCAAGACAAATGGGCAACTTGTCCTACCTCTATCTTGACAGTTTGTCCTGGCTGATGTATTCTTTGTCTCGCTCCAATGAACAGGACACACAAGCCCGTGCACTCTAATCAGATGGGATGGCTTGTCAAGGCGATGGCCATCCCAGCGACGATTGTCCTGGCGACCGCTTTCCAGGTCAGGCCGGTTGCTGCGCCTGCTTCCACCACGCCCCAAGCTGCTGCGCTTGCGGCCGACATGCTGCCATCTGCACCAAGCCTCGTCTCTGTCAGCGTCTTGCCGCTACCTACGAATAGGCCGCCGCCGACGGCAACCGTTGTCCCGCCGACTGCGCTCGCCATTCCAACTGATTCACGGGCGCCACGTCCGATTTCTGTGCCTGTCTCTGCGCCTGCCCCAGATGGGCAGCAGCGCACCGCCCTCGCGTCGATTTTAATGTATCACTATATCTCCGATCCGCCGCCTGACTCCGACACATCCCGGTGGTCGCTCTCGGTCACGCCAGCCAATTTTGACGCGCAGATGAGCTACTTGAAGCAGGCGGGGTATCACACCGTCACACTGTACAACCTGTACGACTATCTCGTCCAAGGCAAGCCGCTGCCGGAAAAGCCGATCATCCTCACGTTCGACGATGGTTATGTGGATGCTTTTGATCACGCGATGCCGATCTTGCGGAAATATGGGTTTGTCGGGACATTCTTTGTCTTGACCGGCCCGGCGGATCAAGGCGGAGCGGGAGGGTATCTGACGTGGGATCAGATGCGAGCGATGACGGCAGCGGGGATGGACATTGAATTGCACAGCCGCGAGCATTATGACCTGCGCAATCGCTCGAACGATTTCCTGGTGAATCAGATTGCGGGGGGCAAGGAAGCAATTGAAGCCCACACCGCCCGGCCCGTGCGCTGGTTTGCGTATCCTTCGGGGCATTACGATGCGGCGGTCAAGCGCGTGCTGGTTTCAGCCGGATTTTGGGGAGCTGTGACGACGATCCCCGGTCGGACGCATACGGCCCCTACCCTCTTTGATATGCCACGCATCCGGATCAGCAGCTACTACACGTTGGAGGCTTTTAAGAAGGCGATCACAGAAGGTCACTGAGCCGCGACGTTTTCCATGAAGGCAACTACCGTCTCCAGTACTTGCGGGATCGTCAAGTCGTCGGTGGGAAGGTAGAGGTGGCAGGCCTGGCGCGCAGTACGCAGGCGGTCGTGCTGCTCGTCCAAGGCTGCCTGCGTCCAGTCGGTGCGCCCCTGGCGGCGGTTGATCGTCTCCACTTGCGCATCCAGATAAATCAGCACGTCCGGTTGGCCGCGGCATGCCCACAGATTCCGCACGCCGGAATGTTCCTGAGGCGCCAGCCGCGCCGACTTATAGCCGCGCTCGTGCAGGCCATTCACCAATGTGGACTTGCCCGATGCGCACGGGCCGACGACGACGATGGAGCAGTCTTGTAGCCCCATAGTCAGACTATTTGACTGCCCGACTATTCGCACCTGGCGCCTGGCACAGCGCATTCAGCTTACCCAACGTCGCCAACTCGGCAAACACGGCGATGCAATCGTCTCCCTCGATAACAATGGCCGGATCGGGATGCAGGTCCATCTTGGCGGCGCTCTTGTACTGGACGATGGTCAGCTCCAATTCGCGCTCGATTTGGGCCAGCGTCTTGCCGACGAGCGGCGAGCCGCGCTCAATCGTCACCTGGCTGACGTTGAGCAGCATATTGTCCACGTAAAACGAGTACGACACATTGGTGCGCGTCGCAGCAGCGGCAAAGGCCGGGGCAGCCAGCGCCGACACGCTAAAGGCAGTGTGGATGCCAAAGCCCCGCTCGATCTTGCGGGCCAGGTCGGCATCGAACATGCGCATGACGATCTTTACTCTCGGGTTAAGCTCGCGAGCATCCAGGGCAATATCGAGGTTAGCCAAATCATCCTGCGTGCAGGCAATCAGCGCCGAAGCGTGCTGCACACCTGCCTGCACCAGCACCTCGCGCTGGCGCGCATCTGAAACGACGACGGGCACGTTCATCTGGCGCAGGATGTTGACGAATGGGCGGTCGGCGGATTGTTCGACGCCGACGACTTCCTCGCCAAAATCCAACAATTGGCGGGCTACTCGATAGCCCAGCTTACCCAATCCACATACGATGACGTGATTGCGATACGTCGAAGCCAATGACACTTGCCACTCCTCCTTGCGAGCGCGCTTGTTGAACAACATGACACCAAAGCGCAGCACGCCATCGGCCAACACGCTCAGCCCGACAATGGGGACGACAAAGTACAGTATCTCGAGCCACGGCTGGCGGGGAAACTCGAGCGAAGACTGGAAGAAAACCAGCGAAAAGGTGCCGTACAAAGCCTGGTCAACGCTCAGCCGCTGACCCGTATCGGGCTGCCGATACAACAGCCAGAACGAAACCGTGCCCACCAACATCAACACGGCGAACAGCAGCAGCGCGATCCGGAACTCGCGCAGCAGCACGAACAGGTCGCGCAAGCTGGCGCGCAAATGCCGGCGCCAGCCGGGACGCGTCCCTGCCGAGCGCCACGTGCCGATGACGCGGGGACCCACTGGTTCAGGCATTGTCACTCACCCAATCTTTTTCTCCCTGCCCCGCAGAGACCGGAGAGGGGCCGGGTAGGGATTCCGTGCCTATTATACTCTGAATCGGCCAGGGCCGGTTTGTCAGATTCTCAATTCGCAGTTATCATGGACAGCAGGTTTTTCAGTTTAGGCAGCCAGACCATCTTTCATGTTCTCGGCGCCTTTGAGGTAAAGACTGAACTACTGGCTGAGTGGCTACGAAAGGACACTAGAACCAGGAGAACGCATGATCCCTGTCATTTCTATCGTCGGCAAATCAGACGTGGGCAAAACGACACTCTTGGAAAAGCTCGTCCGAGAGTTGAGAGCGCGGGGCTATCGCGTGGCGACGGTCAAGCACGACGCGCACAGCTTTGAAATTGACCGTCCCGGCAAGGATACCTGGCGGCACGCGCAGGCCGGGTCGGATCACGTCATTATCGCCTCGCCCAACCGCATCGCGCACATTCAGCGCCTGGAGCGCGAGCTGACGCTGCCCGAAATCGTCGCCACAGTCACCGACGCCGATATTGTGCTGACCGAAGGCTACAAGCGCGGGCCGGCGCCCAAGATTGAAGTGAGCCGCGCGGAAAAGGGCCGCGAGCTGCTCTGCGGCCGCGAGGAGCTGATCGCCATTGCGACCGACCACCACATCGAGATGGACGTGCCGCAATTCGGGCTGGACGACGCCGCCGGGCTGGTGAACCTGATCGCACGACAATTCCTGGCAACGAGCGGCGCATGACAAAAGATGGATGGATTGCGCGCACGGCGCTAGTAGCGGTCCTGATCGCCAACCTCAGCGCGGCGATTCCTTATGTGGCTCGCCCGGGCGATTACGCGGCGGCTTTTGAGCTGACCGGCGTGCCGGGAAACGTGGCCGTGCGAGGGCTCGGTATTCTGTTCCTGATGTGGGCCGTCCCGTACGTGCCGGCGATATTCGACCCGGTGCGGAATCGGGTGGCGCTGGCGTGCGTCCTGGCGATGCAGGTCATTGGGCTGGCCGGCGAATCGCTCATGATGGTCACGCTGCCCGCCGGTCACGACGCGCTGCGCGCCACGGGGCTGCGGTTCATCGTCTTTGATGGCATCGGCCTCATCGTGCTGGGCATCGCCTATCGGGTCACGCAGCACGCAACACACAACGCGTAACACGGAGCACGCATCACGTTTTACGTCTCACGTCTCATTCGCCCTCTTTTGGAATCGCTGCTGGCTGCTCGCCACAACATCTTGCGCCTGCTGGTCGTTCTACTGTTTCTATGGGCCGTGGAGCTGCCGCCGCAACCGATCGTGGCTGTGCCGCCGCCGCAGACTGTCCACACCAGTCACCCTATCGTCGGCGTCCACACGCGGCTGACGGACGAGGTCGAGCCGTGGAAAGTCCTCCGGACGCTCGAGATGGTGCGCGAGATGGGCAGCTCGTGGATCGTCGAGTTTTTCCCCTGGGCTTATTCAGAAGATTACCCCGGCGAGTATCATTTTGAGCACGCGGACATGGTCGTGGAGCACGCACGCGCGCAAGGGATCACCGTGATCGCGCGTATTGGCCTCGTCCCGTACTGGGCGCGCCCACATCCCGACGGTCAGGACACGACGTTCAACTACATTGACGAAAGTGGCTATGAGGCCATGGGCAACTATGTCTACGAGTTCGTCCGGCATTTCAAGGGCCGTGTGCACGCCATCATCATCTGGAACGAGCCGAACCTGACCTTTGAGTGGGGCTTTCGACCGGTAGACCCAGCAGCTTATACCGCGCTGCTACGCACCGTGTATCCCCGCGCTAAACAGGCCGACCCGAACATGATCGTGCTAGCCGGCGCGCTGGCGCCAACGCTGGAGCCGGAGGGCAGCCCGACCGCGATGGACGACCTGATCTATCTGCAAAAGATGTACGACGCAGGGGCTGCGCCCTATTTCGATGCGCTGTCGGCGCACGCCTACGGCTACAAGGCACCTACTGAAGAGCCGCCCGCGCCTGACCGCCTCAACTTTCGCCGGGTAGAGCTCGAGAGGCAAGTGATGGTTCGCAATGGCGACGAAGCCAAGCCGGTTTATATCACGGAAGCCGGATGGAACGATAGCCCACGCTGGCACGCATCCGTCAGCCCCGCGCAGAGAATAGAGTATACGATCGCTGCGTACCAGTGGGCAGAGGAACAGTGGCCATGGTGCAAGATGCTGGCGATGTGGGCGTTCCGCTATCCGAACTGGATGCACAACTGGCAGGACAATTTTGCGTTTGTCGGCGTTGACTTTCAACCGCGCCCGATTTACCTCCAGGTACAACAATACGCGACGCGATGAGAAATATAAAGTATCATATTTCAAATTTCAAGGGGTGGGGGTGGGTTGCGATTGCGTGCGTGGTGGTTGCCACAATAGCGCTGCTCGCGGCGCGGCGCCCGCCAGACAAGGCGTGGAATCAAGTTCGGCAGAGCGGCGTCGTGCGATTCGGGATGGATCCCAACTATTGGCCCTTTGATGGACTGACCGTTTCCGGCGAGTTTGCAGGGCTGGACGTGGATTTGGCGCGCGAGATTGCAGGGCGATTGGGGCTGCGCGCCGAGTTCGTGATCATCGGGTCGGATGGCTTGTACGACGCGCTGACTACGGGACGCTGCGACGCGGTCATCAGCGCGCTCACGCCGGATGCCAAGCGAAGATGGGACACGGTTTACACCACGCCGTACTTTGATGCCGGGTTGGTGTTTGTCCTGCCCGCTGCAAGTGCATCACGCTTTGGCGGCGACCTGACGGGGCGGACCATCGCCGTCGAATTCGGGTCGGATGGCGATGCGCGCGCGCGATGGCTGGTCCGCCGCACAGTGGGACTGCGTGTGCTCACGCGTGACACACTGGATGAGGCAATGCAGGCTGTGGAAAGCGGGCTGGCCGATGCAGCGCTGACGGACACGACGACTGCACGCCAGTACATTGCCGGGCATCCGGCGCTGGGGATCGGTTCGCGCCAGACAAGCGACCCTTACGTCATCGCCGTCCGGATGGCTGCGCCAGAACTTTTCCGGGCGCTCGACCGCGCGCTGGCGCAAATCAAGGCCGACGGGACGTTGGAGCGCATCATCGAGCAGTGGCTCGACCACTAGTGCAGTCCGGCGTGAATTCGCCACTGGTTTGTCACCCCTTCACTGCGTTCAGGGCAGTTTGCCGCGCTGCTCGGCCGCAGCCAAGACTTGATCGGCCAGCTTGGCAGCATGCGAGCGCAATGCGTCTAGTTCTTCCAGCACGACGCGCGCCTGGGCCTGGTCGGCTAGCGAGGCAGCATTGACGCGCACGTTCAGCCCGGCGCCTTCGATGGCAGCACGCGCCATCCATACCGCGACCGCCGCATCTATGACCGAGCTGACGTTGCCGGATTGGACTGCGACTTGTGCAAGCTCCAGCAGCTGCAGGCTGGCGCGGGCCACCTCCAGCGGTACCTGCGCTGCAGGAAGCATAGCCGCCTGGATCGCCGCCTGCCGCGCCACTTGTTCTTGGTCGGTGTCCTGGGGCAATTTCGTCGCCGCCATGACAGCGTCGAACGCGGCGCTGTCGGCGTCCACCGCAGCAGTCAACCGGGCACGCAATTGCTCAGCCTGGGCGATGGTCTCTTGCATCTGGGCTTCTACCTCAGCATATCTGGGCTTGCCCACCGTCAATCGAGCCGCCATGGAAGTGAGCGCTGCGGCCAGGGCGCCGGCAAGGGCCGCAACGGCTCCGCCTCCGGGAGTGGGTGCGTCGGCGGCTGTGGCATCGAGGAACGCCAGGGGAGCCAGACGCGCATCGCCTTCGCCGAGACGGTTTTCGAGAATCTGGTCGGGTTGGAGATCGTCGAGCTGGAGATACCACTGCGCGGCCTCTACCAATGCGGCTTGGGGCGCCAGGCCGACCAACTCTGTGCGGGTGATGCTGACGCCATAGCGGGCCGCCTGGCGCCGCACGAACTCGACCACAGGCGCTACGGCGGTCTGCCGAAAGTCGGTCAGGTTCATCGAGACCTGCGCCTTGCCCTCGACGAGCACCCCCATCGCCTTGACGTATCGCAGTCCGCCGGTGGAATGGCGGACTGTTTTGGCGATGGATTTGGCGACTTCAACATCGTCCGTGTTCAGATAGATATTGAAGGCAACCAGGAACGGGCGCGCGCCGATGACGGTCGCGCCAGCCGGGCCGAGCCTGGCCGGGCCAAAGTCCGGCGCACGACTGGGGTTGGTTTCGATTTCGACCTTGAGGCCCTCGTACTGACCGCGCCGCACCTCCTCCAAGTTGCTGCGGTCAGGGCGCGTGGCGGCTGCTTCGTAGAGGTAGACAGGGATGCCCAGCTCCTTTCCGACGCGTGCGCCAAGCCGGCGCGCCATCTCGATGCAATCGTTCATCGTGACGCCGGCGACCGGGACAAACGGCACGACATCCGTCGCGCCGACGCGCGGATGTCCGCCACGATGCTCGTCGAGGTCAATCAACTGCGCGGCGCGGCGGATGGCGGCAAAGGCCGCCCGCTCAACCGGCTCCGGCTCGCCGATAAAAGTAACGACGGTGCGGTTGTGGTCAGAGTCGGAATGATGGTCAAGCAGCGTGACGCCGGGGACGGAAGTGATCGCTGCCAGGATGGCGTCCACGACCTGGGGCCGGCGGCCTTCGGAAAAGTTGGGGATACATTCGACGATAGGTTTCACAGTTGCACCTCAATGGACAAGTGTGCGGTAGTATAGCATCATGTTATCACGCCCACAAGATGAGTCCCTGCTTGTAAGGGTCACCCAGGTCGGGGTGGCGCGGCAAGACGCAGACGGTGTAGCCATGCCGCCCGCTGGCTTGGGAGGAGATGGCGCCGACGAACTCGTGCCGCACGCCTTGCACCTGGCCGGTAAAGCTCATGGGGATGAACTTGGGCCAGAGAATTTCTCCGTCAGCATCCAACTGGCCCTGATACAACTCCACGGCCAGGTCATCCGGCGTCAATACTCCCAGGTCAAGCCAGGCACGCACAGTCAGCGTGTCGCCTACCTTTTGCTCGACGGGCGTGTCAGGTTTGACCTCGACGATTTTGAGGCCGGCCCAACCTTGCCGCAGACGCGCCTTCCAAGCCGCGAGCGCCCGGGCGCGCTGCATGTGATCCTCGCTCAACTCGGTGTAGCGCTTGAGAGCCGGCAGGTAAAACTCTTCGATGTACTGGCACACCATCCGGTTGGTGTTAAAGACGGGGCAGATGGCGCGCATGGCGGCCTTCATGTGGCTGATCCAGGCGCGGGGCAGGCCATCAGCAGTGCGAGTATAGAACAAGGGGACAATGTCTTTTTCGAGCAGATCGTAGAGCGCGTTCGACTCGACCTCGTCCTGATAAGCCTCGTCGCCATACTCTTCGCCAGAGCCAATCGTCCAACCAGCGCTGACGCTGTAGGCTTCGTCCCACCAGCCGTCGAGCGTGCTAACGTTGATCGCTCCGTTGAGCGTGGCCTTCATCCCGCTGGTGCCACTGGCTTCAAGCGGCCGGCGCGGTGTATTGAGCCACACATCCACGCCCTGCACCAGATAGCGCGCGACGACCATGTCATAATCCTCGATAAAGACCATACGACGCCTCACCTCGGGCCGCCGCTCAAAATGGACGATCTGGCGGATCAACTCCTTGCCGGGGTTATCGAGCGGATGCGCCTTGCCGGCAAAAATGATCTGCACCGGCCGGTCCTTATCGCCCAGGATGCGCGCCAAGCGTTCCGCGTCGCGCAATAGCAGTGTGGCGCGCTTGTAGGTGGCAAAGCGGCGGGCAAAGCCAATCGTCAGCGCTTCAGGGTTGAGCACCTCTTCAGCCTGGGCGACTTCGGAAGGCGGCGCGCCGCGCACTTCCAGTTGCGCGCACAGGCGGCTGCGAGCAAAAGCGACCAACCGCTCGCGCCGGCGCTCGTGAGTGCGCCACAACTCTTCGTCGGGAATCTGGTGGACGCGTTTCCACAGGTCGGGGTCGCCGGGGTCTTCACGCCAGCGTGGGCTGAGATAGCGGTCTAACAGACCGGCCATATCGCCGCTAACCCACGAGGGCGCGTGGACGCCGTTGGTGATGGAAGTGATCGGCGTATCTTCAGCCGGCACGCCCGGCCAGATATTCTGCCACATCTTGCGCGAAACGACGCCGTGCAGCCGGCTGACGCCGTTGCTTTGGGCTGCCATGCGGAGAGCCAGCGCGGTCATGCAAAAATCCTCGCGATCATTGATGGGGTTCTGGCGGCCCAGACCCAGGAATTCTTGAAGGGAGAGGCCTAATTGTCGGTAATAATTGGCAAAGTACTTGTCCACCAAATCCGGCACAAAGTAATCATTGCCGGCCGGCACCGGAGTGTGAGTGGTGAACACCAGGCCCGCCGTGGCGGCCTCCCGCGCTTCGGCAAACGACAGGCTGTGCTCTTGCATCAACGCGCGGCAGCGTTCCAGCGACAAGAACGCAGCGTGCCCTTCGTTCATGTGGAACACGACAGGCTGCGCGCCGACGGCGCGCAACGCGCGATAACCGCCGATGCCCAGCATGATCTCTTGCTTGATGCGCATCTCGCGGTCGCCGCCATAGAGTTGATCGGTGATGTTCTGATCGTCAAAGCTATTGGGCGGTATGTTCGTGTCCAGCAAGTAGAGCGGCACGCGGCCCACCCGGACGTGCCACACCTGGGCGAGAACATTCCGGCCAGGGTATTCGACCGACACGGTGACCGGCTTGCCGTCCGCGCCCAACTCCAATTGGATAGGAAGCGTGTAAAAGTCATTTTCCGGGTAGCGTTCTTGCTGCCAGCCGTCGGCGTTGAGGTACTGGCGAAAGTAACCTTGCTGGTAGAGCAATCCCACACCCACCAGAGGGACACCCAGGTCACTAGCCGATTTGAGGTGATCGCCAGAGAGGATGCCCAACCCGCCAGAATAGTTGGGCGCACATTCGGTGAGGCCGAACTCGGCGGAGAAATAGGCGACGCACGCTCCGCCGCATGTCATGCCATACGCCTTT
>Ga0315268_10007535_pt1 | contig 11450 bp, 11 predicted proteins | sample C1_top_MG_FD_204535 | JGI IMG/M metagenome (GOLD analysis project Ga0315268, IMG submission 204535) | Sediment microbial communities from Yellowstone Lake, YNP, Wyoming, USA - C1_top | ecosystem: Environmental > Aquatic > Freshwater > Lake > Sediment | place: USA: Wyoming | collected 2017-08-01 | reverse complement strand
GCAGACCAATCGTTCCTGGGACAACCAATACTGTTGTGATCGAGGACAACTTGTTTCGTATTGATGGAAGTTATGCCGATGATTTTGGCGACATGATCCTCCAACAACAAGGCTCGCGGGCCTGCACGCGCTTCAATACCTTCGACGCTACCGGCAACACGCACAATGCCTGCTGGTGGGAGAGCCACGGCAATGAGGGCTACGTCACTGACCCGGTAACTCACAATCCAACCAGCCCACCACATTACCGAGGTCAGCCATTGCTTGAGCTCTATGGAAATACCTTTACGCACTACACGGCTTACCGCCTGTTTCAGATTCGGGGCGGTTCGACTTTAGCTTATAGTAACACCGTCACGCAGACTACGGGAAGCAGACCAGCATACTTTTATCTTTGGGAGGAAGAAGCATGGCAAACAGCGTTTTTCAACCCGCTCAGGACGGTTTGGCCCGCCGACGATCAGATCACCAACACTTTCTTCTGGGCCAACACTTACAACGGCTCTGCGGTTACGGCAAGTGACGTATATTTTGACCTTTACCCTAACCCGAATCCTTTCATCCAGGAGAACCGCGATTTCTGGATGCAGGCGCCGAACTCGACGAATGGAAGGCCTGCTGGCATCTACTCCTCTTACACTCCGCTAGTTTACCCACATCCGCGGGTCAAGGCGGAAGACAAACCGCAGCCGCCTAAGAATTTGCGAGTGGTCACACCTTGATGCTCGTAGACTCGGGAAGCAGTATTCACTGTTCGAGCTACAAAGGCGTCGAGTTTGGCTAGCAGTGCTTGCTCTTGCTGGCTCCTTTAATCTCATAGCGAACCGAAGCTACGTTCGTCGCATCTCCGGTTAGCAGTAAGAAACGGTACGTCGATCCCGGCTCCAGATCGGGGCACAATGCCCCCTAATGATTCTAACTTGCGAGGATTGCGTTGATTCGAAGACAGGATCTCGGCATTTTACTGCTATACTACCTGGGCTATTCCAAGGTTAGGAACATGGTCTTGTGCTTCAAGCGCATGCCGGTCGCCCGGTTTGTGACGTTCCACGATATACCGGCTGAAGGCGAAGCCAATTTCCGAACCAATCTGCGCTTCCTGAAGGAACGAACGAACGTCGTCAGCCTTGATGATTTCTTCGCCGGCCGACTGTCCTGGCAGAGAACTAACGTCGTCATCACGTTTGACGACGGCTACAAGAGTTGGATATCGAGGGCGCTGCCCGCCCTGTTGGACTTTGGCCTGCCGGCGGTCTTCTTCATCTCGTCCGGTTTTGTCGGGCTTTCCGACAGCAAGGCCGCCGAGTTCATTCGCGTCCGCCTCGGAGCGGATCCGGGGACAACCAGTGGGCTGACTGAGGAGGACGTCCGCCGCATGGTGGCCCAGGGCTTCACGATTGGCGGCCACACGTGCAACCACGTCAATCTGGCCGCGATGGAGAGTAAGGAAGAAATCCACTGCGAGATTCTACAGGATAAGCGAACGCTTGAAGCGATCACGGGCAGGGAGGTTTGCTACTTCGCTTATCCTGGAGGGGCGCATGCCAATCAGAGGCTGGATCTGACTGGCATCCTGAGGGACTCGGGTTACCAAGGCGCCGTGACGGTTGTGCCCGGTTTCAACGACCATGCATCTCCGCCGTATCTCCTGCACCGGTAACTCACGGGCGTACCTATGGCGCCCAGCGTTTTCAAGGCGCGGGTTCGTGGCGCGTCCGACGGGGTCGCCTTTCTAAAACAGCAGCTCACGAGATTCCTCGGCTGAAACGGCAATTCTGTATGGACAAGAACCTCCAGTACCGGCGCCAGTTCCTGTTGGCCAAGGCACCCGTCCCGCTCCTGGACCACTGGCAGCGCCTGAGCTTCGCCGAGTATCACCTTTACACCCATCCTGACCTCGAAGTCTGTTCTCTCTCCGATGGGCGGCGGCACCTGGTACTCATTGGCTATCTCTTTGACGCCGCCCATGCTGAAAAGGGAAACTCCGAAATCTTGGGGGACATCTCAGCCCGTGCCCGGAGCTTGGACGAGTTGCTCTTGCGAATCAAACGGTATGCGGGCAGATACGCCTTTCTCTACAAGGACCAGAGCCGGTGTGTCGTTTTGCATGATGCGCTCGCCTTGCGCGAGGTCTATTACTGCACCACACCCAATCTAGTCGTCTGCGGCTCTCAACCAAACCTTCTCGCAAAGTATTCCAGCCCCGCGATTGGGATCTCAACAGACTCCGAGCTTCTGGAATTCCACGCAAAACACCTGCGAGGGTGCAGTTGGGTGGGCGACCAGACATATTACGAGCATGTCAAGCATCTTCTCCCCAATCATTGCTTGGATCTTCAAAACCTCCTGGCCTTTCGATACTGGCCGAATGAGCCCATCAAGCCGTTGCCCCTCGACGAAGCCGTAAGACGAGCCTGCGAGTTCCTGCAAGGCACAATGCACGCTGTAACCCATCGATACCGTGTTATGATGGCCGTAACCGCAGGCACGGACACCAGGACGTTGTTAGCAGCCTCGCGACACCTTCGGGACAATATTCACTTCTTCATCAACAAGGAGCGGGACCTGAACGATCGGAGTCCGGATATCCGGGTTCCACGGGCTATGTTCCGCGAACTCGGCATCCCTTTTCACGTGCACACGGTTTCTCCAGAGGTCGATAGCCATTTCAAAGAAGTATTCCTGGGCAACACGTTCTTTGCGTCAGAGCGCATATTGCCCACGATTTACAATGTCTATTTCAAAGAGCACAGCGACAAGGTGAACATCCTGGGCATTGGCGAAATTGGCCGCACTCGCTGGGGAAAAGAACCTCGCACACTGAACAGCTACCGGTTGGCTTATGCCCTGGGGTATAAGGATTCCAACTATGTCAGGCGTATCTGCCGAGAGGTGCTTGCTGAAGTCCTCCCTGTCGGGAGGCGGTTTGGTATCAACGTTATGACGCTTGTTTATTGGGAGCAGAGACTAGGTAATTGGGGGGCCGTCGGCAATTCCGAGTCTGACATTGCGATCGAGGAATTTGACCCATTCGATTCTCACTCGCTGTACGAAACTCTCCTGGGCGTTGATGAAAAATGGTCGAAGTACTCTCGTCCTACTGTCTTCAGGGAAATGATCTTGCACATGTGGCCCGAGCTGTTGAATTGGCCCGTTAATCCGCCAGGTACACTACGGGATGGGGTGGCTTGGTTGCTTAAGAGGTGCGGGCTTTACGGGGCGCTGAGGGAAGCGAAATACCAAGCCAACTATATGCGGTACCGGTGGTTGGCGGATTGCGCAGATTATCACTACGGCTGAAGATACATTTTGCGCCTGACCGGGAGAGATCGGTGAGCACGCGTCGCTGGTGTCTTGCATTGAGCAGGCTCGACGGCATTCAACTGGCGTGGCCGGCGCCCCGGCGGATCGGATAATAGGATCCAGATGAACGACCGAACACCTTTGGGCACGGTGGAGCCGGCCAGACAGAGCGGCACCGAGACGATACCAAGGCGGATCATTCAAACGGGCAAGAAGCCGGAACTCTCCTTGGTTTGTGAGGCCGCGGTGGCGAACGTTAGGTTGCTAAACCCCGGTTTTGAATACCGGTTCTTTGACGACGAGGCAGTCGTGACCTTCATTGAGCAGGAGTTTCCGGAATACCGGGACACGTTCGAAGAGTTCACGATTCCCATCCAGCGCTTTGACTTCTTCCGCTATCTGGCGGTTTACCGGCTGGGGGGATTCTATCTAGACCTTGATGTCTTTCTCGCCCGGAGCTTGGAGCCCCTCCTGCACTGTGCTTGCGTCTTCCCGTTTGAAGAACTAACGCTGAGCGACTTCTTGCGGAAGGAGCACGGATTCGACTGGGAGTTGGCCAACTATGCGTTTGGCGCGGAAGCCGGGCATCCCTTCATTAAGGCTGTAATCGACAATTGCATTAGAGGACAGCGCGATCCTCACTGGGCGGCCCGGATGATGAAGGGTATTCCCGCACCGTTCCGGGGCCAGTTCCTTGTGCCGAACACGACTGGCCCTGGCCTTGTGACACGAACCTTCGCCGAGCGTGTCGATCTGCGCAAGACCGTTACCGTTTTGTTCCCTGAGGATGTCTGCGACCGATCCAACTGGGGTCGGTTCGGGCAGTACGGCGTTCACCTGATGCAGGGTGGCTGGCGAGGGCGGGATAGCCTGATTCGCCGCGGCTTGTTGCGTATTTGGATGTCATGGAAGAGAAGGAGCTTGTTGCGGGCGAGTCAGCGGCTTGGCAGCACCAGGGTGGGTGACTGGGTCTCGCACGTGAGTTGAGAGTTTTGATTCAGTTGTTGCAAATGCCTTCAAGGCCGGCTCTGAAAGTCCACTGATTCGAGGCGGCGGGCGTGCAGAGCCCAAGAAGCAGGATTCAGCCGGCATGTATCGAAGCAGTCAAGTGCTACTAACTGGGACATCTAATCTGACGGGAGCTTCACGTGATCAGGCGGAGAAGTTTCTGCGTACTGATCATCTGGACAAAGACCTGAAGGGGCGTTCGATCCGGGGGACGCTGGTTACCGGTACCGCACAGGTCGGCAAGTTTGCCTTGTCTCTGGTGTCAGTAGTCGTGCTGGCTCGCTTGCTGAGTCCGGAGGAGTTCGGCCTTGTGGCCATGGTGGCCACGGTCACGGGTTTTTTGAGGATTTTCAAGGATTTGGGCCTGTCCACCGCCACCGTGCAGCGGGAGGGCATCACGCACGCCCAGGTCTCAAACCTGTTTTGGATCAACGTCGCCGTGAGCGCTTTGAGCGGTCTGCTCATCGCGGCTGCGGCGCCGGTCATCGCTTGGTTCTACCGGGAACCACGGCTGGTGGGGATTACTTTCCTGCTTGCAGTTACCTTCCCGTTGAGCGGCGCGGCAGTTCAGCATCTGGCCCTATTGAACCGGCAGATGCGTTTTAAGGCCATCGCCCTGGTCGAACTTGGTTCCATGGCCGCGAGTTTGGTCGTGGGCGTGGTCATGGCCTTGCTCGGTTATGGCTACTGGTCGCTGGTGGGTTCAGCGCTTGCGCTGGAAGCCGTTGTCCTGTTGCTCACCTGGTCCGCCTCGCGATGGCGGCCGCAGTTTCCCACGCCGCGGGCCGGAACCCGGCCGTTGTTGACCTTTGGCGCCAACCTGAGCGCCGGCAACTTCATCGCGACGCTGGCCCGGGGCGTGGACATCGTTCTCATCGGCAGGTTTTACGGGTCTGACGCAGTCGGGCTCTATTCCAGGGCCACTGCTTTGCTCGTGCGTCCCCTGGACCAGATCACCAGCCCCATCAGCGCCGTATTCCTTCCGGCGCTGTCCAGGCTGCAAGCTCAGCCGGAGCGTTATCGTCGGGCGTTCATGCAGGTTTACGAGGCCATCGCGTTGTCCAGCTTCCCGTTCACCGCTCTGCTCCTTCCCTTGGCGCATCCAATCACCCTCGTGCTGCTGGGCCCAAAATGGGAAAAGGCGGCAATCATTTTCGCTGGCTTTACAGTTGCGGCACTCTACCTGCCGCTCGGAATGGCCGCCAACTGGCTGATCACCAGCCAGGGCCGTGGCAGGGATCTTTTGCGGGCAAATTCAATCCTCTCGGCCCTGACGGTTGCGGCCTTCACAGCCGGTCTGCCGTTCGGCCCGGCCGGCGTGGCCATTGCCTTCTCTGCTTCCGGCCTCCTCGTTCGGCTGCCAATCTACTACTCGATTGCCGGCCGGCAAGGTCCCGTGCGCACCAAGGACCTCTGGGTCGGGTTGTGCCGGCATCTCCCTCTCTGGGGCGTCGTCTTCGCTGCCACCTGGGCCACGCGTACCTTGGTTGTGGATCTTGCACCTGTGATCCAGTTGCTCGTTTGCGTGCCGGTGGGCCTCCTGGCTGGCACCGCCTGGACCTGCGCGTTTGCGACGCACCGGCGCGTGGCCCTGTCTCTTCTCCACGTGCTGCTGGAGCTAGGAAACTGGCGAAAAGCGCCAGCGGCCTGAGAAACGCTGGTGGTTGTCCGTCAATCTCGGTGGTGTAATGCTGCCCGCCCCGTGTTTTATTTTAGCGAGTAATGGTCCCTGTCTGAACCGCGGTTGCGAAGCCATACTGCGGTCCACGATCGCGATCCTCGAAAAGGAATTTGGCGAGTCGCATTTCCTCAGTTGCCCGGGAACAAGCTACGCGGCAGGCGACGTCGGCGCTGTCTCGCACCCGAGGCTGCAACATTACCCGCACCCACCGCGCCTTTCCGCAAGGTGGATCGAGCGGCAGTGGCGCAAGGTCTTTTGGGGAGAGCGAAGTGGGTTCGAGTTCGAAAGACATTTGCCAATGGCCACAGCTGTGCTGGCCTTGGGAGGCGATCTCTTTACCCTTGATTACGGAAAACCCGACAGCAGTTTCGCATTGCTTGGTTTTGTCGCTGCTTCGGGCGTGCCCTTTATCTTGTGGGGGGCAACTGTCGGGCCATTCTCGGCCGATCCGGAATATGAGAAACTGGCCATTGAAAAGCTGGCCAAGGCGTCCCTAATATGCGTTCGCGAGTCCCGAACCAAGCAGTATCTGGATGAGCAAGGCCTTTCCGCTAAGGTCAGGCTGGCGCCCGATCCAGCGTTTGTGCTGGAGCCAATTTCGGCGGAGTTGCCAGGGGATCTTGAAACCTGCCTTGCCGAGGGATGCTTGGGTGTGAACCTCTCTCCGATGCTGGCAGACTATGCGGCTGACGGGGCCGAATGGCCCGGCCAAGCGCGGGAATGCCTCAAGGAACTTGATCGCGCCATAGATGTGCCAATCATCCTGATTCCCCATGTCGAAACGCCGGGCAGCAATGACTACGCTTTTCTGACCGCGCTCAGTCAGACGTTGGGGCGCACCAAGAATCGAATACACGTTCTCAGCCGGCGTTACAATGCTCCCCAACTGAAATACATAATATCCAAGCTATCGCTGTTTGCGGGTGCTCGGACCCACGCTACTATTGCGGCGCTGTCCACCGGAGTTCCCACGCTCGCGATCGCCTATAGCACGAAGGCGATTGGGATTATGGCCGACCTCTTCGGAGACGGGAAATGGCTAGTGCGAGTCGGAACAATGACTCCGGACCGTTTCGTGGATAAGATTCTGGAACTGTGGCGGCAGAGGGAATCTGTTCGGCAGCACTTGGAAGGCATTATGCCCGGCTATAAAAAGGCCTGCTACCAGGCGGCAGCTTACCTGCGCCAATGTATCCTCGAGGACCATGAGAACTTTGCTGGGACAGAAAAAGTGCTCGCAGCGGGCGAGGGGCGGGAGGCGGGCTGAAAAAGGCCCTGCCCGTGCCGGAAACACGCCCAAGAGTCGGTGGGGGCGGAAACACACCCTTTGGGCAGGCCGAGGGGCGGGAGGCTGAGATTGTGGCCAACGTTTGCGCAACCAAAGCGCTGAGATGGAGGATTTAATTTCCACTCAGCTGCAAAAGGCGGTCATCACTATCGTTGAGTTTATGCGGCTGGACCTGGCCAATGTGAACCGCGCGGAGGCGGTCTGCGATTGGGCCTTGCCGCATGTGCGTTCGCCGGAAGGTTGTTTCTACGACCGGACCTGCCGGTACGGGACGAACCAGATTTGCTGCACGTGGTGGTCGCAGGCATGTATGCTGTTGGCTCAGGCGCGGTTCGCTTGGGCCGCAGATACGGATCGTTCAAGCGATTCCGTGCAAGGAATTCGAGGCGCTTGATAGGCGATGACCGCTCTGCAGGAATGTGGACTTGGCGAGCCCCAACGGAAGCTTTGGGGGCTCCTGCGCCGCCGAAAATGCTGGACTCTCTCACGACGCGGAAAGCTGCTCCTGTTAGCCTTGGTCGGCACCACTGCCTATGGGGCGATCCGCGGCGTTCATCCCTTCCTGACGGTGAGCGACGGCGGAGCCGGAGACGTAATGGTGGTGGAAGGATGGATCCCAACCCGGCCGGTGGCGCAGGCGGCCAAGGCCTTTCAGCGTGGACGATATCGCTGCGCAGTCGTCGTCCGGGATGTGTACGACTCAGACGACAAGTGGGCGTCAGGCCGATATTCGGCCGACTACGTGGCGGCTGAGCTCGTCCAGCAGGGCATCTCGAAAGACTTGGTGCACACGCTGTTCTGCCCCGTGGCCCGCAAGGACCGCACCTATCACTGCGCCCTGGCTGTGCGGCAATGGCTGGATCACAAAGGCTTCGCCGTGAAATCTATTGATGTCGTGACACTGGCGGCGCACTCGAGGCGCTCGCGCCTCCTCTATGGCAAGGCATTTGGCCCCCAAGTGCAGATCGGTGCCATCCCGTTGGAAGCTCCCACTTATGACCCCGATCACTGGTGGCGATGCAGCGACGGGGTCCGGGACGTGCTCGGGGAGGCCATCGCCTACCTTTACGCCCGCTTCTTGTTCTGGCCCCCTGCAGTCCAGCCAGCAGAGCCCGATGACCTCCGGTAGCACGTCAGTTTTCCCGCTCTCGATGCAAGAGATTCTCAGAAGCATGCTTGGCGGCCGTCGTTTAGCTTTCTGGCCGTTCATCAAAATCAATTGCCTCAGGAAAAGTACCTACCGGCAGCATAACTCATGGTTCAAACCCCTGAAGGGCACGCGGTTCAACCTCCATCCATCGGCCAGGATAATCCTGCGCGGAAGCTTGGTCCTGAATAAAAAAGAGACCCGATTCTCGAATTCCGAATCTCATTTTGTCATGGGCGAGAACTCGGTCCTGTCAGTTGAGGGTGATTTTGTCATCCAGTATGCGGCAGACATTAAGGTATTCGGAGGAGCAAGCTTGCGCCTTGGCAAGGGTTACGCGATGCCCGGTTTGCAGTTGCGCTGCATGCGAGGCATTACGATCGGCGATGATGTCGCCATAGCCAGGGAAACGATTATCATGGACTCGGATGCGCACGCAATACACCGTGCAGGCTATGAAATGACCAAGCCGGTGCTTATCGGCAACCATGTCTGGATCGGAAGCCGCGTCACCGTTTTGAAGGGCGTCACCATAGGCGACGGCTGCATAATCGCGGCCGGGTCTGTCGTCGCGAAGGATGTGCCGCCGAGGTGCCTGGCGGCGGGCGTTCCCGCGAGAGTGATAAGAGAGAACGTATCCTGGAGTTAATTAAACCACACTTGAGATGCAGCCGAAAGACGCAACGGTTATCGAGAAGCCCCTCTGCACGGGCTGCAGCGCCTGCTTGAATATCTGTCCCGTGCAGGCGATCAACATGCTGCCTGATGAGGAGGGCTTTCGGTATCCGCTAGTTGACAGCGAGAAGTGCACCGAATGCGGCATGTGCAGGGAAACCTGCCCGGTGATAAATCCAACCAGGCGAGACAATTTCAAGTATTGCTTGGTCTATGCCGGCTGGAGCCGGGACGAAGAAATCCGGCTGAGCAGCACCTCGGGAGGCGTATTCTCCGAGATTGCGGAACATATCGTTCGGCTGGGCGGATATGTCGCTGGCGCAAGGTATGGCGACAACCATAGGATCGAGCATTGTCTCGTGGATAGTAGTGCCGGGCTGGTGAGAATCCGACAATCGAAGTATGCCCAAAGCGACATCGGTTTGATTTACGGAGACATCAAAAGCCTCTTGGATTGTGGCAAATCGGTGCTGTTCTGCGGCACGCCATGCCAAAATGCCGGTTTGTTTCGTTTCCTGGGGAAGGACTATGAGCGCCTCGTCTTATGCGATTTTATATGCCGGGGTGTCAATTCACCGACGGTTTATGAGAGTTATCTCAGAATGCTCGAAGGATGGTATGGATCAAAAATTGACTTCGTCAAGTTTAAGGATAAAACCTATGGTTGGAACAACTTCAGTACTTTGGTGCGGTTCACAAACGGCAGAAGATACTTGGAGGACCGATACAGCGATCCTTACATGATCGGCTATCTGCGGCATAATGTTTACCTCCGGCCTTCATGTTATGACTGCAAGTTCAAGATGGTTCCGCACTTGGCGGATATCACGCTGGGCGATTTCTGGGGCATAGCGAAGACGAGGCCGCATTTGGACGAGGACAAAGGCACCTCGGTCATAATGATCAACTCGGACAAGGGAAGGAAGGTCTTTGAAGGAATCAAGCCGGGCATTCGCTGGGAAGCATGCACTTTGCGCGAGGTGTCTGACGGCAACCCCTGTTTGGCCAAGTCGGTGGCAAGGAGCGAGCGAAGAGATGAGTTTTTTGCTGAGCTTAGGAACCGTGGTTTTGAGGCGGCGATGACCAAGCTGGAGGGCAGACAAAACCTACCAGGAAGGCTCAAGTGGGCGGTGAAGGAGATGAGGCGTTGGCTTAAGGATGCTTCGGAAAAGGGGCTGCGCATTTCATTGCGACGCACGTGATCGGAGTCACAGTCACATGTGCTCGAAAAGCATGGTCGTCACCTTTCTGCCCGATCCGGTGCGCCATGCGTGGCTCATCCGCGGTGCTGGGTTGCCCACAGGTTTACGGCTAGGTATGAAGCCAGCGTAGCTTGACGGTAAAGCAGCTGAACTGTAATCAACTCATGGAGTGTTCAATTCCTCCCGCTGGCTCCATTCGGTTTCATCAACCTTCAATGGAAGAGGCAGGCCTCGAATTCCCCTGGCAGCGGATGGACGTTGATGAGTACGCCGACTTCGAGCGGAGCCAGGGAACGGACGTCATTAAGGTCAATGGTGTTTACTGGAGGAGGGTCCGGCCTTGCTTTTACAGGCCGCTCCTGGCATTTCGCGAATACCCAAGCGGTTCGGTCAGTGCGCCCCGCCGTTCGCTCCTGGGGACCTTCCAGCACGCGGTGCCGTCTGGTGAGGAGTCAAACTCACTTCTGAACCTGATGCTCTTCGAGCACCCGGCGGCCTACACCCTGGAAAGCCTCGAACACAGCAAGAGAAAGCAGGTCAAGCACGCGCTGAGACAATTCGCGATCCGACGCCTAGAACGCATGGATGAGTTCAGGCAGAAGGCGTACCCGGTTTACCTGGCCTTTTACGCCCGGACGCACTACGGGTACGGGTCCGAACGTCGGGACCCAGGTTGTTTCTCAGCGTGGGCAGATTCGTTGTACCGCTTTCCGAAGATCGCCATCTTGGGTGCGTTTCGGGGCGACGAATTGGAAGCCGTCGGCATTTCGCAATGGGTCGAAGACACATTGATTTACTCGACGGTGTTTTGCAACGACGAGTCTCTGAAACTGAACGTGACGAGTGTGATGCTTCATCAGCTCCGGGCAGCGGCTGCCACCTGTTCACACATCACACAGATATTTGTAGGCATGTACAAATACCAGGGGGCAACGGGAATTGATGGCTTTTACTTCGCTCGAGGCTGCTCACTCGTCAGCAAACCCGCTTGGGCGCGTGTCAACCCGGTCGCGAAGGTACTGCTGAGGTATTTCGCCCCTGGGCAGTTTCGGCGTCTCTATGGCTCGGTGGACAGGAATGACGATTGGCGGGTGAAAGCGGCTCGGCTCCGGGCGCCGTCGCCGGCGGGTGAAGGCAATCGTTGAC
>Ga0315268_10007534_pt1 | contig 11450 bp, 6 predicted proteins | sample C1_top_MG_FD_204535 | JGI IMG/M metagenome (GOLD analysis project Ga0315268, IMG submission 204535) | Sediment microbial communities from Yellowstone Lake, YNP, Wyoming, USA - C1_top | ecosystem: Environmental > Aquatic > Freshwater > Lake > Sediment | place: USA: Wyoming | collected 2017-08-01 | reverse complement strand
GCATCTGCGACCTCCGATATTGTTCATTAATCGCAGATTAGCACGTTATTTCAATATGTTAAACTGTTTTTTTGGGTTGATTTAAAACTTTTTCATGAGACTTTCGCAGAGGTCTCAGGTTCAAAGTTCAAGGTTACTGTAGGGTGCGCACCGCGCACCATTGCCGGCCGACGATGGCGGGCGAGACGCCCGCCCTACCTGACTTTTCATAATTTACGGGGAGCCGGAGGCTCATGTTCATCTGCTTCAGGCGCCATAACAGGCAACCGGGCCGCTACCTCAGTATTCCTACGCGGCGCCTGCCGCTTGGGCCTCAGATGCCGTGATCACCGGTAAATATACCGTAAAAGTGGTGCCGTGTTTTTCGGGGTATTCCTCCACCGGGCAACTGGTGAACAGGATAGTGCCGCCGAACTTGCTGATGATGCCGTAACTCACGGATAAACCCAGCCCTGTGCCTGCACCGGTTTCCTTGGTAGTAAAGAAAGGATCGAAAATCTTGGGCTGAACTTCCCGGGGGATGCCGCTGCCGGTATCGCTAAATTCGATGGCCACCCTTTTCTTGTCCGGGGTCAGAAAAGTGGCGACTTTAAGCGACCCCCTACCTTTCATGGCTGCCATGGCATTGTTGATCAGGTTGATGAAGACCTGCTGCAATTCCCGGGGATCTCCTTTGGCCCGGGGCAGGTCCGGGGCGAAGGAACTTTCCAGGCTGATTTTTTTGAGCAAGAGAGTATTCTGCACCACTGCCAACATATTTTCCAGAATCTTGTTGATCTCGGCGCTGCTTTCGGTGCGTTCCGGCGTACGGGCAAAGGTGAGGAGATTCTCCACGATCTTTTTGCACTTTAACCCCTCTTCCTCCACTACTTGCAAGGTCTCGTGGATCTCGGGCCGATCTGCCGTTTTCTCCAATAAGTGTTCGGTGAATCCCAGGATTACCGCTATGGGATTATTTATTTCATGCGCCACCCCGGCGGCCAGGGTGCCGATGGAGGCCAGTTTCTCCATGTTAACCAGTCGGTCTTCCATGGCTTTACGGCCAGTGACATTTCTGGAAATGATCTCGTAAGCAAAAATCTGTCCTTTCTCATCCTTAAGGCCGACGATACTGGTGGAGAACCAGAATCCCTGATCGCCGATCAGCACCTGGTGACGCTTGTTCCGGGTGCGGCCGGTATCTTTCGCCTCCCGCAGCCATTCCATATGGAACTCTGCGGATTTCTTAGAAAAAATGTCATGAAGCGAACGTCCCAGAAAATCTTCCGGTTTATCTTCAGCCTTCGGTTTGGTGGGGAGGGCCAGAGAGATGAGATTGCTGGCGTAGCGATTGATGGACAGAATCCGTCCGCCTTCATCCACCGTGTAGATCAAGTCCGGGGCATTTTCCACCAGCCCCTGGTAGCGCGCTTCGGATTTTTGGAGGTTCTCTTTCTGGCGCTGGACCTCTTCCTCCAGGCTGGCGGAGAACTGCCGTTCGTAGCGAAAATTCAACATCACGATGGTGCCGGAAAGCACCACAAAGCCGATGATTACTTGCAGGAAGAACTGGCGCAGGTAAAGGGAATGCACCACCCCTTCCACTTCACTAACCGGGGCCACTACTGCCACCGACCAAATTGGCGCGACACTGCCGTCTCCTCCAGGGATAGTTTCTCCTAACTGTACCGGGGCATAGGCAATGAGCTTTTGGATCTCTCCCCCAAGCCCTCCATGCCAGCCGGAAATGTAAGTGCCAAAACCCTCCTGGCCGGTCAGCATCTTTTCCCGTTGAATTTCATTGATGGCATCGAAGGAAATGGCCGGCATGCGCTCCTTGCGCACCCTAAAGGCGTTTTTGCCGATAAATTCGCGCTCCGGGTGGTTCAAAAAGGTCCCCTGGCTATCCATGATCCAGGCATAGCCGGTTTTGCCGCTTTTGATCTGCTTGGTGAATTTGCTGGCCAGGCTCTGGGCATCGATATAAAACTCCAATACCCCGGACCAATCTCCCGAAGGCTGCGTATGGCTTTCATCCACCGATTGCTCATAGGTGGGTACGGCCATGACCATAATCAGCCGGCCGACATAATTAGGGATCTGGGTCGATACCTGGCTGACGTATATCCGCCCCTTATTTTCAGGTCGGCGGGCCCAGGCCATTTCGGGAGAATCCTTAAAGGAGCCGGTAATGACGTGGTCAACGCTGCGCTCATCCACCAGGTGGGCCCGGGTCCCTTCCCGATCAAGCCGCTGGATCTGCACCACCCCATCCTCCCGGACGCTGGAGAGGGTGGCCCGCATGCGGTTAGCCCAGGTCAGTTTTTCCAGATACTGGATAGACGGAGACAGGCTAAGGGTGCTTAATTCCCGCTCCAGGAAGTCGCTGTCCTGTTCCAGGAGGCTGGCGGTTTGTCTGGCCAGGACCAGTTGCTGCTGATTGAAGTCGTCTTTGACAATCTGGCGCATCTGTCCGGCCGAGATGACGCCCAGGTAGATGCTGATGCCCAGAATGACCAGATTAAAAACCAGGATTAAGGCCAGCGCGTGTTTAGACAGCAAAAAAGGAAAACGACGCATACTACCTTTTTACCTCGATGTGCTCCCGAATGAAATCCTTGATATACCAGTCCACAATCCCCTCGGAAAACAATACCATATCCAATTGCTTGGTGTAGAGGGTGAGCTTGCCGAACCAAATCAGCCTTTGCGCCATTTGCTCAGGTGGATATTTTGCCAATCGGGCCTCAATGGTGTCTCCCTTGCGCTGATAGTTGAGATCCATGCGGTCGATGATGGCTTCAATCAATCTGGCCCGGCGCTCCCGCCGGGCCGGGGTTGAACCGCCCCCGCGGAAAGTAAAGGTTATATAATTGTCGTTAATTTGATCGCTGACGTAAGCCTCCACCGTGGACAGATGGTACCCCAGGCGAATGCTGAAGTTCATGTAGTTTTCGGAAAGCGCCACGTAACTTTGATCCCGATACGGATCGGCGCCTTGGGCCACCTCCGCCTCGCTTTTGACGAACACCGAGCTCAGGCTCTGGGCCCCCACGGGTTTGCCCTGGGGCCAGCGCATGGCGGTGAGTCCCTGCCAAAAGGCCTTGAACGGAATGGAAGTGATCTGCTCAGGCCGGATTTTGCGTTTCCAGCCCTTCTTCAGACCGCCGCCGAGGTCCAGGATGCATACCTTAAAAGGCAGACCTGATTCCAGGTCCGCTACTTCCCTGCCCCCCTGGAGTTCGTTTTCCGTCAGTTTGAACATCTCCCGCATGGAAAATTCGTGGGCGAAGCGCACGATGTCGTGAATGGTGCGGCAACCCTCCGGCGCAAAAGTTTCGCTTTGGGGATTAATGAGATTAAGGGGGATCACCTTTTTCAGCACCGCTTTCAAGGTGCGGAAAACCGGGCTGTCGGCCAGGTCATTCATCTTGGATTGACCAGGCTCCAGCAGTTCGGTAATGATCCCGGCATAGACGTTGTTATAATTAGCGTCCACGGTCACTTCCTGGCCGGGTTGCAGAATCTTGGTGGCGATGCCGGTATTGAGGATGGCGGGAACCTGGAATTCCCGGGCCAGGAGCGCCATATGGCCGGTGGGACTGCCGGCGTCGGTAATGATAGCCGCAGCCTGGGGCATCACCGTCACATACTTGGGGGAAGTATGCCGGGCCACCAGGACTCCGCCCGGGGGAAAATCTTTCAGGTCTTCATCCCGGCGCACCAGCACCACGGGGCCGGCGCCCACCCCGCGAGAGGCGACAATCCCTTGATCCAGCAGCACGGGATATTGTTTTAGAGTTCTGGCCGTTCCCTCGGCAGCTCTCTTGACGTGCATATGCAACTGGCGGCTTTGCAGGAGCCAGAGCCGGTCCGCAAAGTCCAGGGCCCATTCGACATCCTGGGGCCGCTGATAATAGGCTTCCAGAGTAACCGCCCACTCGGCCAACTTTTGTAAATGGCCCTGGCTCAGGCACGGGGCCATGACCTTTTCCGGAGGCACCGGCACCTCTTGCACTCCGCCACCGGGCGCGTTGACCAGCATTACCTCTTTGGGCGGGATGCGCTGCTCTATGACTGTGCCGGGAGGGTGGTGCGCCACCAGGTAATGATCAGGATTGATCACTCCGCCCACGGCATACTTGCCCAGACCCCACACCGCGTTAATCAGCACTGCATCCTGATCCGCCCTCTCAGGTTGCCGGGTGAAGAAGACCCCGCTGGCCTTGGCGTCAATCATGGGCAGCACCGCGACGCCCATGGCCATCTCCTCCTCCTTGAAGCCCTTGTTCTTATAATAAAACAGGGCCCGAGGGGTAAATAAGCTGGCCACAATATCCTTATAGCGGTTTACCAGTTCGCTGGGGGGCACATTGAGATAAGTGGCGTATTGTCCGGCAAAGGTGAGGGTCAGGTCTTCCCCCACGGCGCTGGAGCGCATGGCCACCAGGGGACGGGTTTTCTCCTGGCGGCACAGGCCCTCGTATGCTTCACGGATGGCCGCCTCCAGTGCCGGCGGCACCTGGGCCTGGTGGATCATGGACTTCAATTCGTCGCTGACCCGGGCCAGGCTGTCCAGATCATCAATCCGCCACAGTCCCAAGAGGTCGGGGATGCGCGTCGTCAGTTGATTGTAATCCAGAAACAGCTTGTAAGCATAAGTGGAGATGGCAAAACCGGGCGGCACCGGGAGATGCACGCGATTGCGCACCTCTCCCAGGTTGGCGTTCTTGCCCCCCACCATTTCCGCCATTTCCGCGTCAAGCTGATCAAAAGACATGGTCAGGGGAGCTTTTTGAATCTCCCGGCGCCGGTTCAGAACGTCTTCCACCTCTCCGACGATGCGCTTGAAGGAATCAACTAAACCCTGGTACCGGTGGTCTCCCAGGTTATTGAGGGCCTCAACCAGGGTGGCGCCCTCCTTGTCAAGTTGGGCGACGCTGGCCCGGATATACTGGAGGTCAAAGAGGAAATCGCCCGAAAGCTTTTCCTCCATTTCGGCCATCAAGGTCAACACCGCATTGTTGGCAGCCAGCAACTTTTGGAAATTAGCGTATTTTTCCGCTAAGGCCGCCGGGGTATTGATTTCCCGTTTCTTGACGATACGCTGCCACACGCGCTTCAGGGTGATGATCCTCCGTAATCCTGGGGATCGGGAGAAATACATTTTTATTAAATTTTAAGCTAAGTTAGGGGCGCCAGTCAAGCGGCTGCCCAGGCAGCCGTAGCAGGATTTGTATTGGGGTCAACCTCAAGGGGGGTGTCACGTCCCGGAAGTATCTTTTATTAGTTATTGCTCAGGTCACAAAATAGATTAACTTTTATTGGGTATTGGGGGAGGGGGGGGAGCCACTGCTCCCCCGCCCTCCCCTCAAATTAACCCTATTAATGCTCTGAGTAATATGTAGGGGCGCACCCGCGTGTGCGCCCTCTAATCGGGCGGACACATGGAAACCGTCTCAAAACCTGGCATCACGAGGCCATGTCATTCTGAGCGAAGCGAAGAATCTAGTTATTTTAATAACTTCTAGATCCTTCACTTCGTTCAGGATGACAAAAAAACTGTTGTGAGACAGTTTCCATGGGTCCGCCCCTACAGTGAATCCGGCCCACTCCACCTATTCGCCCAAGACGATCTTGGAGATTTCCCCAAACAGGTCGCTCAGCCGGAGCATGCCTGCCACCTTGCCGCCCCGCATCACCGGGATCAGGCCGATGTTCTCCTTGATCATCAGGTAAAGGGGTTTGGTGATGGCATCCTCGGCGTTCACGGTGACCTTGATGGGGCTCATGACTTCGCTTACCGGCCTTTGAGATTGTTCTTTCATTTTCGGTCCGAAGAAGTCTCCCAACAAAACAGTGAGGCTGGGGTCCATTTTAATCAGACCGGTTTCCTGAAGGAATTTCGGTTCCAGTCCCTTGATGATGTCCCGCAAGGTCAGGATGCCCATGAGTTGGTATTTTTCGTCGAACACCAGGACCGCCCGGGGCTCGAAGGCCCCTTCGAACTTGATGGCGGCTTCGCGAATAATGGCCATGGCCTGGCGCAGGGTGAACCAGTAAGGAATATGGGGATAATCCTCCAGTGGGATCATTAAATCCTCGATTTTTTTCGGGTCCGCCATGTCGTCCTCCGCAAATCGTCCTGCTCAAGTGATCAGTAATGTCCCGCGGGGATTTTGCACGCCGTTTGATCAGAGCGGTAAAATCTGGCCGCAGGCTTTAGCCTGCCCAGCACAGGCTGGAAAGCCTGTGCCACCGGACATTTCCTTTTGGATGGATATGCTTTTTTGGTTCCCAAGCTCCTGCTTGGGAACCCACTTGGAAGCAAAGCTCCAGCTTTGCCGTACCATTGACTAGCTAATTGATTCAAAAGCAATATTTAAGGTGCCCAAGCAGAGCTTGGGCCACATATGCGTTCCCAAGCGGGAGCTTGGGAACGAGTTTTTGACCTTGCAAATACCCTGCCGGACACTCCTGAAGTGGTGAAAATATGGTTCTGTTCTAATGGAGGGCCCCGGAAAAGTCAAGCGCGCGGCGTTTTCCAGCCCGGCAGGCTTGTGAAAATAAACACGATCTTAACGAAAATTTAACGGCCTGCTCCCGCCTTTTAATTCCATCTTAATCTTGCAGTTGTTAAAAAATAAACCATGGAACCGGCCCTGCTGCGAAGCGGCAGCTCCGGGTCTCGAACCCTTGACGAGCAATCATTAATCCGCGGGAGGTCTTATGGCAGACGAAAAGAAGGTGAAAGATTTGATGATCCCTTTAGAGGATTACCCCCACATCCCCTACTGGTTCACCCTGCGCCAGGCCATGGCCATCGTCCGGGAGGCGGCCATCAAGTTTGAAGGCACTTTCGAGCCCCGGGCCGTGCTGGTCTTCGACGAAAAATACCAGCTCATGGGCATCCTGACTTTGCGGGACATCATTAAGGGGTTGGAGCCCAGGTTCCTGCACGAGACCGCGCTGGTGAAAGCAGACCCCAGCCTCACGGTGATGCTGGGAGATCTCTTCGGGCCCGGCCTGAAGGAGGCCTCCCAAAAACCGGTGAGCGAAGTCATGAGCCCCATCAAGGTCACCGTGCAGGGCAGTGACCCCGTTGCCAAGGCCATCTTCTTGATGATCAAGGAAGACGTGGGCGCCATGCCGGTGATCCAGGATAACAAGGTGGCCGGGATGATTCGCTTGGGCGATCTCTTCAAAGAGATCTCGGACATGGTTCTGGGCGACTGAGCTGTCCCCGGACTTCTATAAGAGAAAAAGGAGATAGCTGCCATGGCGGAAGACGTTAGAAAAATGCCGGTGGGCGCAGGCCTCCCGGAGATGCCCGAAGAGATCAAACTGGCGCCCAAAAAGATCGTCATCGATTGGAGGCGCATCGCTTTCATACTCCTGGGCCTGACCTTATTTTTCCTCTTTTACTTCATGTCGGACTTAGGGGACGCGGTGGACCCCTCCGGCAAGCACTTTCCCCTGCCGCCCCAAGGCCGCATGGCCCTTGGCCTCTTCCTCATGGCCGCGGTTTGGTGGATTTTCGAGGTGATGCCCATCGGCGCCACCGCCATCGCCATCGGCCTGTTCCAGACCATCTTCATGATCCGCACGGCCGACCAGGCCCTCAAAGACTTCTTCGACCCCTCCGTTTGGTTTATCTTCGGTTCGGTGGTCATGGGCACGGCCTTCGCGGTCTCCGGCCTCACCAAGCGCATGGCCTACAAGATGCTGAACATTGTGGGCGAGAACACCAATTTTATTCTCTTAGGCACCTTCATCATCATCGCCGGGATGACCCTGCTCATGGCCCATACTGCGGTGGCCGCGGCCATCTTCCCCCTGCTGGTGGCCATCCACTCCCTGTACAGCGAGTCCGACCAGCCCACCCGGTTCGGTAAGGGCCTGTTCATCGGCATGGCCTGGACCGCGGGCGCGGGTTCGGTCATCACCTTCCTCGGGTCGGCCCGGGCCGTAGCCGGGGCCGGTATGTTTCAGAAGTTCACCGGCGGCACGGAAATCGGCTTCTTTCAGCTCATCTGGTACATGCTCCCCCTCGGAGCCATCATGGTGTTCTTTATCTGGCTGATCGTGATCACTTTTTTCAAACCCGAGAGAGCCCGCATCGACGGCTTGCGGGAACGGGTGGCCAACCTGGGGAAAGAACTGGGCCCCATGAACAACAAGGAAAAGTTCGTCATCGCCATGGTGATCGTGGTCCTGGCCCTGTTCATGATGAAATCCTTCTCACCCATCCCCTTCTTTAAGAACATGGACCGGGCGGCCATCATGATCGTCGCCACGGTGCTCTTCTTCCTCACCCGCACCCTGGTGGTGGAGGACCTGGAGACCATCCCCTGGAACATCATCCTGCTGTTCGGCGGCGCCATGTCCATCGGCTACTGTCTCTATGACACCAAAGCGGCCGAATGGCTGGCAGTAAGCTGGGTGACCTGGTTCCAAAAAGCCCCCTGGCTGGTGTTCGTCCTGGCCATTGCCTTCTTTGTGCTATGCATGACCAACTTCATCATGAACGTGGCGGCCATCGCCATCACCCTGCCGGTGTCCCTGGTCATTGCCAGGTATCTGGGGGTGGCCCCGGAAGTCATTTTCTTCGCGTCGCTGGCCACCGCAGGCATGCCCTTTAACCTGCTCATCGGCGCCGCGCCTAATGCCATCGCCTATGAGAGCAAGCAGTTCACTACCGGGGAGTTTTTCCTATATGGATGGATTCCCAGTCTCATCCTCATGGCCATCCTGGCAGGGTTCTGCTACTTCATATGGCCCATGCAGGGGATGCCGGTGCTGCTGGCTAAATAGGACGGCTGTGAAGGTAGGAAACCGGGTGGCAATGCGGCCCCTTCCTCCCGCCACTCAACCGACTTAAGGGGAGAGAAAATGCGCACGAGGTTTGTTTCCTGCATGTATATCTTGATCTTGACGCTGGTCGCCAGCTTTCTGGCAAGCTCTGCGGTCTTGGCCGCCCCCGCGCCGGCTCCCGCGGGCGACCACCTGGCTGTATCAGGTTTGGTCACCAATCCCATGGGCAAGGGCCTCAAGGAAGTGGAGGTTGAGGTGCTGGTGAATGGCCACCACGCCAGGCCCACGGGCAAAGAGGCCGAAATCGTCACCGGCAAGCCAGGCGGCTACGTGGCGGATTTCCTGCTGCCCGCCGGCACCCTCCCCGGCGCTAAGGTAGAGGTCCAGGCCGCCAAGCCCTCTTGGAAGCCCGTTCCGGCTACCCCGGTGCAGGTGGTGGAGGCCGGGACCGATGCCCAGGGTAACCGTCTGTTCCAGGCGGCCCGGAACCTCACCATGGAACGCCGCGTCACCGCGGGCTTCTGGATCGCCGCCATCATCCTGCTGCTGGTTTACGCGGTCATTTCCTTAGAGTTGATGCACCGCACCCTGGTGTCCTTCCTGGGCGCGGCCCTCATCATCTTCATCACCTATACCCTGGGAAACTGGGACAAGTCCTTTTACATCATCTCCTTTGACGACGCCATGGGGGCCATCGACCTGAACGTCATCTTCCTCCTCATGGGCATGATGCTCTTCGTGGGGGTGATGAAAAAGACCGGCATGTTCCAGTTCCTGGCCTATAAAGCCTATGCTCTGGCCAAGGGCAATGTCTTTGTGTTGTCCTTCGTTCTCCAGATTATCACCGCAGTGGTGTCGGCCTTTCTGGACAACGTCACCACCATGCTCCTGGTGATCCCGGTGACCATCGAGATCGCCGTCACCTTGAAGATCAACCCCCTGGCCTTGCTGGTCCCTGAGGCCTTTGCCTCCAACGTCGGCGGCACCGCCACCCTCATCGGCGATCCCCCCAACATCCTCATCGGCTCCTATGCCGGGCTCACCTTCGGCCAATTCGTCCAGAACCTGACCCTGGTCTGCGCCATCTCCCTGGTGGCCTCCTCCTTGTTCTTAGTCTGGTGGAACAAGAAGGACTACCTCAAGGCCGAAGTGAAGGATGTGAACCGCACCATTGAGTTCTTGAAGGAGCAGTATCGCATCACCAATAAAAAACTGATGAACCTGGGCCTGATCCTACTGGGCTTTGCCATCCTCTTCTTTATCCTGGGCGGCATTCTGCATCTGCCGGTGTCGATTCCCGCCCTGGTGGGTTCCCTGCTGCTGTTGGCCATCTCCGGGGAAGACATCGTGGAGATGCTGGAAAAAGAGGTGGAGTGGCCCACCCTGGTCTTCTTCATCGGCCTGTTCATGGTTATCGCCGGGGCGGAGGAGACCGGGCTGATCCAAGTGATCGCCAATTTCGTGAAAGACGTCTCCAAGGGCAACCTGACTGCCGCCATTGTCATCATCCTCTGGGTGAGCGCCATTGCTTCGGCCTTTATCGACAACATCCCTTTCACCGCCACCATGCTGCCCATCATCGCCTTTTTGAACCAGACCATCCCCGGGGCCGAAAGCGGGGTGCTCTGGTGGTCCCTGTCCCTGGGGGCCTGCCTCGGGGGCAACGGCACCATGATCGGCGCCTCGGCCAACGTGGTCACCGTGGGCCTGGCGGAAAAGGCGGGCTACCGCATCTCCTTCCTGGATTACATGAAGGCCTGCTGGTGGCCCATGATGATCACCGTCACCATCTGCATGGTCTATCTGTTGATCGCTTACTGAGGTTAGGTTGAGACCTCTTTTAGCTGGATGCATGGTCACCTGTTATGGAACATTAAATGATCCCCATTTCTTATCCCCTCTCCCCCAATGGGGGAGAGGGTTAGGGTGAGGGGGAAGGTTTTTTCTTTTCCACTCCCATTAATCCGAATAAAATAGGGCAAGAAGAACAAAGGCCTAAAAGAAGAAAGGAAAACAAGGCCAGGGGCAAGCCTGGCAAATCCATGGTCTTCTCCGGCGCTGGCCGGAGAACCGCTTGGAACCGCTCATAATCGGTCGAAAATTTAAGGCCTGTCAGGTGGAGACTGTCAACCTGGCAGGCCTTTGTCTTTGGCAGCAAAACCGGGAAATGTGGAGAATATGGAGGAATAACCATGCGTTGGCAGAGAAGTCCGGCAGTCACAGTTCTGATGACAGCTATCCTGGTGATGGTTGCCGGTCCCTTGACGGTTTCGGCGTCTCAGCCGGAGCCCGGCGACAGCCTGACAGTTTCGGGGGGCGTGGAGGACGCCCAGGGCAAAGGGGTCAAAGAGGTGGAGATAGAACTGCTGGTGAACGGCCAAAAGGTCGCACCCCTGGGACAGGACGAGCGCGTCGACACCGGCAGTAAGGGTAGCTTTGTCGGGCGTTACCGGCTGCCCCAGGGCGCCCTGCCGGAGGCCCGGGTGCAAATCCGGGCACAGAAACCGAGCTGGCGGAGCGCAGAGTCAAAAACGGTCAAGGTCCTGGAAGCGGGCATTGATAAGGATGGCAACCGTCTCTTTCAGGTCGAGGCCAATCTCAGTCTGAAGCGCCACATCACCCCCGCCTTCTGGATCGCCGCCATCGTTCTCCTTTTG
>Ga0315268_10007533_pt1 | contig 11451 bp, 11 predicted proteins | sample C1_top_MG_FD_204535 | JGI IMG/M metagenome (GOLD analysis project Ga0315268, IMG submission 204535) | Sediment microbial communities from Yellowstone Lake, YNP, Wyoming, USA - C1_top | ecosystem: Environmental > Aquatic > Freshwater > Lake > Sediment | place: USA: Wyoming | collected 2017-08-01 | reverse complement strand
CAGCAAGATCTTGAGCCGGGTGGAAGAAAAACTTACGGGCGATCCCCTGGTGGAAAGTTACGTCACCATGGCGGGCGGCAAGGTCTGGGGGCTGGCCACCTATGAAATCGCCAACGAGGGCCAGGTGGATATCCAGTTGGTGCCCCGCCATGCCCGCAAAATCGGCACCAAGGCCTATATCGCGCAGTTGAAAAAAACGCTGGCACCTATCTCCATCCCCGGTGCCAAACCCATGGTTATGCAGCCGCCGGTTAAAGGCATCCGCAAGATAGGCGAAGCTGACATCGAAGTCAAGATCAAGGGCCAGGAACTGGACCAGCTCTTTGAGCTGGCCCGCATGACCTCGGAGTCCATGAACAAGCTGGCCCACTTCGCCAACGTGTACGTCTCCATGGATATGACCAAGCCCGAGTACCAGGTGGAGGTGGACCGGGTCCGGGCCGCGGAACTGGGAATCTCCGTGGTGGACGTGGCCTCCTCGGTGCGCGCGATGATCAGCGGCCAGGTGGCCACCCGCTACCGGGAAGGCGACTATTTTTACAATATCCGGGTGATGATTCCCGAACAGCACTTTACCTCCAGGCAGGAAGTGGAGAATCTGGTGTTGAGTTGCGCCCAGGGCGGCTATTTGCGGCTTAAGGACGTGGCCCGGGTGATCCCCGCGGTGGGACCGGTGGAAATCGCCCGGGAAGACCAGGTGAAGGAGGTCATCGTCCGGGGCGATGCCGCGGGAGTGAGCGTAGGCCAGGCCCTGGGCGAACTGAAGGAGGCCGTAGGCAAGATGAATCTGCCGGTGGGCTATGAAGTCTCCTATGGCGGCCAGGCCCAGATGATGGCGGAGATGCAGCGCGCCGTGCTGCTCATAATGGCCTTCGCCCTGTTCTTTTCCTTCGTGGTGCTGGCGGCGCAGTTCAACAGCCTGAAGCTGCCGGCGTTAATCCTGGCGTCCGTCCCCTTTTGCCTGGCGGGCATGGTCTATACCCTGTTCCTCACCGGGCTGCCGGTGGGCGCCACGGTCATCATCGGCGTCCTCATCGTGGTGGCGGCCACCGTCAATGAAGGGGTGCTCTTGCTCACCTTTGCGGAGGAACTGCGGCAACACGATAATCTTACGCCCCTCCAGGCGGTGATCAGCGCCGCCAAGATCCGCCTCCGGCCACGGCTGATGATCGCCCTGGCCATCATCTTCGGGTTCATCCCCCTGGCCCTGAACCTGGAGGAAGGCGGCGAGATGCTCCAGCCCATGGCCGCCGGCGCCATCGGCGGCCTGGCCCTGGGCCTGTTTGTGGCCCTGTTCCTGATGCCTTGTTTCTATGTTATGTTCAGCAGAAAAGAACATCTAAAGGAGTCGGCTGCCGGTGAGTGAGCCGCACCCCCGAGACCCATCCGCCGGGGAGATCTTTCTGGCCTTTCTCCATCTTGGGGTAACTGCCTTCGGCGGCCTGGCCATGGTGGAGCCCATCCGCCGCCGGGTGGTGGAGACCAAGGGCTGGCTGAGCCAGGCGGAGTTTCTGGATGGGGTGGCGCTGTGCCAAGTGGTGCCGGGCGCTACCGTAGTGCAGCTGGCCACTTATGTGGGCTACCGGTTGCAGCGGGTGTTCGGAGCCCTGGCCGCGGCCGCCGGGTTCATCCTGCCCGCCTTCGGCCTGATGCTGGTTCTTTCCTATCTCTACTTCCGCTTCGGCGACCTCCCCTGGGTGCAGTCCTTATCCCGGGGACTGGGGGCGGTGGTCATCGCCCTGCTGTTGCAGGCTTTATGGCGGCTGGGGCAGGCCATCCGGCGGCATTGGATCGATCTAATCATTGCGCTGATGACCCTGGCCGCCTTCTGGCTGCGGGTCAATTACCTTGCCGTCATCCTGGCCGCCGGCATGCTGCGCCTGCTCCTGGCCCGCTGGCTTCCTCACGCAGAACCCGAACCTCTCCGCCCTATGGCCTCCTCCCCCCCACGCCTGGGAAAAACCCTGGTCCAGGTGGCCATCGTCTTAGGGGGCCTGGCTCTGGCGGTGGCGGGAATCTGGCGCCTCTCGTCCCAGGCGGGCCTGATGAGCCTCATCTTTCTCAAGATCGGGGTGATCAGCTTCGGGGGCGGCTATGTCATGATTCCCATTCTCCAATGGGAGATGGTGGACCGCCTGGCCTGGCTCACGCTCCGGCAATTCCTGGACGGCATTCTCCTGGGCTTCGTCACCCCGGGCCCCATCATTATCCTGGCCACCTTCGTGGGGTACTGGGTGGCAGGCTTGCCGGGGGCATTAATCGCCACCGTTTCCATATTTCTGCCGCCCATCCTGATCATCGTCTTTCTGGCCCCTTATTATCAGCGCCTCAAGGAAGCCCGCTGGATGCGCCCGGTGATCCAGGGAATCCTGGCCGCCCTGGTTGGAATGCTGATCCTGGTGCTGCTGCAGATGGGCCGGGCGACCCTCCATGGCCTGCCGGCCTGGGCCATCATGGCAGGGGCCAGCCTGGCGTTGATTTACTTCGAAATTAACCTGATCTGGGTGGTGGCGGCCGCCGCCGGTTTTTCTCTCTGGATTTATTGAATCGGCAAGGGTGCTTGCGATACCACAGTTAACCTGATGAAAGGGATGGTGGCTGGGATGACTGAAATAAGCCGGCGCGGGGAACTGACTCTGGCAGCAGGCCTTTTGGGCCTGGCCGTGATTTTGGGATTGTCGTTCCATTGGCCCCTGGTCCAGGCATCTTTGGGAGGAAACCTCACCGCGCTTCTCGATCAGAAGCGCCAGGAACGCCGGGGCGTGCAATTCCAGGGAGTGCAAACCTTGGATTTGGCGCAAGCGTATCAAACCTGGCAAGAAGGGCGGGCTTTATTCGTGGATGCCCGCAAGGTCGAGGAATATCAAGAGTTGCACGTCCAGGGAGCGGTAAATGTTCCTCCGGAAACCTGGACGGAGCTCAATGCTTCGGAACTGCTTAAGACGGATAAGATGCGGGAACTGGTGGTCTATTGCAGCCAAGAGAGCTGCGACGACGCCCTGAAGCTGGCCAAAAAACTGAAGGCGGCCGGTTTTTCCCGGGTGCTGGCCTTTACCGGGGGCTTCCGGGCCTGGGACGAAGCCGGCTACCCTGCTGACACCGGTCGATAACGTGCGGGGAGAGGAAGATTGTCGGCATCTGTAACGCGGTTCTGTTCGTTGGGGTTGGGTCTGGCTCTGGGCGGGGTTTTCGTTTATGCGGGCGTGCAAAAGCACCTGGCTCCCTATGAGTTCGCCGAAGCCGTCCAGGTATATCAACTCCTGCCCCCGGCGCTGGTGGGCCTGACTGCGGCGGTGTTCCCCTGGCTGGAATTGATCACCGGCGCTTTTCTGGTCATCGGGTTTCTCCTGAAGGCCAAGGCGCACTTAGCTTCCGGATTCGGCCTGCCTGTGGCCATGACCGGGAACGGCGGCCTCACCCGGCGCAGCTGCCTGTTGCTGATCATGCTGCAATTGGGCCTCTTCCTCCTGGTAATTTTAATCACCATGGCCCGGGGCCTGAAAATCGACTGCGGCTGCGGTCTCTTTACAGAGCGGCAGGTGGGACCGGGGGCCCTTCTGGAAGACGCCCTGCTCTTGGGGGCGGCGGGTTGGCTCTATTGGCGGGAAGGCAGAACCGGGGGCCGGGAGGAGGGATCGCTTATCTCCATTTAAAACAGGCGATAGCCCGGATTAACCAGGGAAGTTATTCCAGGTGCGACTTCAAGCCCCGGTTTCTCTGCTCCTTCAGGCGCTTGACGAATTTCTTGAGGAGGCGCAAAGCCTCACCCGCGTCGCCATCCAACACCATTCCCTCCATCTGCTGAAACTCATCCGGGGTTATGGTCAAAACCATCGGGGGCGGCTCGCTCGCGGACGACATTTAAACCATCCTCCAAATTTGCCTGCAATATTTAATCGTCTCCTGCTATTTTTCCGCCGGGAACCCGGCGTGCTCGACGGATTGCAACCAACCTGCTCCTACCCGGCAATTTTCAGGGAGCAAACCGGAGTGCCGGAAACCTGGTGGTCCACTTGCGACTCCGCCGGAACCTGTATCTGAGGGCTGCTTGACCGCAGTCTCTGGGTTCCGTTTCAGCAGCCGAAAATGAATAAAAGTCCGCCGATAAGAATGCATAAGCCCAATTTTTTCAGCATTTTTCTCTCCTCATATCCTGGTCATTGATAAATTCCGGCGTCTTGCCCCGTTCCAGCTCAAAAACGGGGCGGCAGTGAGGCTTGCTGGCGGCATCCACTTTTTTCTTGATCACGTTGGCCAGGAAATCCAGGGCTGCGTCCCGGTCTTCATCCAGTAGAATGGCATTCAGCCGGAAAAGATCTTCAGGGTCAAGAGTGATGACGGTTTTCTGCTTCAGCATGAAAATCCCTCCTCGCCATTGCCTTTATCTAAGGAAATCCGAAACCAGGACAATGGCGGCAATTTCCCGACCGGCACCATCAGGGCCGGGCAGCCCCATTATGCCGCTTCAGCAACCTCAGTCTGCGCTTAGTCTATAGCTGTCGCACCGCGTCTTTAACCCGGTCGATCTCCTCCCTCTTCAAATTCATATCTTTATTCTTGTCAATGCCCAGAGCAGAGATCACCAGGTAACCCCGCAGGGGCACCTCCGCCTGCTCCAGGACCCCTTTGGCGCAGCCCACCTCGCAGCCGTCAATGACCACCAGATTGGGGATATCCCTGGCCGATTGGACGAACCCGCTCAGATGCGCCCCCACCCCGGCCAGGCAGGAGAGCTTGCCGAAACCCTCCTGGGTCAGCTCTATGGCGGCCTGGTTCGACAACTGCCCCACATTGGAGCCTCCCGAGCAGGCCAGGATCATGGTGGTAACCATGGGTTGACAGCAATCCTTGGCCATGAAATTCCTCCCGAAAAAAATAATTGGACTTGATTTTATAAGTCAAATTTCTATATAGTAATATAGTATTTTTCTGAGAGGGCAAGTGAAAACTTTGTTGAAATCATTGAAGGCTCTGGCGGACGGCAACCGGCTGCGCATCCTGCGGCTCCTGATGGATCGGCCCCGCTGCGTCTGCGAACTCCAGACCGCCCTGGGAATCGCCCAGCCCACCGTGTCCAAGCATTTGAGCATCCTGGAAGAAGCGGGCTGGGTGGATAAGCAGCGACAGGGGAGAAACTTCATTTTTTACCACCTTGTCGAAGGGGTGGCTCCCAAAGATCAACGCGCCGCGCTGCTCTCTTTGCTGCGCCCCTGGCTGCTGGAAGACCCCGAACTGACGGTCCTGAGCCGCCTGGCCCAGAATCTCAATCCCGAAGAAATTTTACGAGGGGCGGAAAAGCCGCGGTCCGTTTTCTGCCGGGAATGCGGCGCAGAGATTACATCGGTTGAGCGGTAAAACCAAATAATATTCTCTTTGAGGAGACTCGCTAATATGTCCATATCCCGTGGTACCCTCTGCATCTGCTTGCTGGTTTCGGCTCTAACCCTGGCGGGGACCTCTTGGGCCAAAAACACCAAAACCACTTCACCTGACCATGCCATTCTGTATAACCGGGCGGTTGCGCTCCTGGACCAGGCCCAACAGAAATTGAACACCGGCGATCTTGCCGGAGCCAAAACCCAGGCGAAAGAAGCCAACTCGCTGTTCACCCTCCTTAAGAACGAATACGCACCCTTGTTGGCGGAGCGCGAGCTTACTCCCCAGGAAGAGCAGCAACTGGCCATTAACCAGAAGCTGGCCACCGACGCCCAGGCCCAGGCGGATCGCCTGATGGCAACCGCCGCCGCCCAGGATAAGCAGGCCCAGGAGCTTGAGGTGCAGGGACGGGAGGCGGAATCGAAAGCCTTATATCGGCAATCCAAAGATGGATATAATCGGGCGCAAAATCTCTATATCAAGTCATCCATTTACGCCCTGCGTAATCAGCAGAGGATCTTTCGATTTCTGGCACCCTGATTTTCTTTAAGGCTGGTCATCAAGGGCAACTCCCAACCTGATGGAAAGTTTGGCCCTGACCTTTAGGTCCAAACCCGCTGAGTGAGGCGAGGGGTAGGGATAGTCGTTTTTTCTCGAGGGGTAAGGTTCATAATTTTTTTGATCACACTCGCTTTAGGGTGCCTCTGCCCTTAATTGCATGCCGCGTCTTGAACGCCCGGTATTGTTCACCTTCGTCAACTTCTTGCCCCCAGACCCTGAGGCCGTTCTTTAACGGTCATCCAGACCAAGCCCGCGCCTGCCACCTCGCCCGGTAGAATCGTCCTGGAGCCCGCGGTTCCGGTCCCTGTCGAAGCCCCGGCCGCGATGGTGGTCTTCTCCCTGCAAATGATGCTTCCCCCTGCGTCCCTCGCGGCGCTGATCGTCTTTGAGAAACTCATCCTGGCCCCGGCCCCTTCCTCTTCCACGATCGTCCAATTTTTCCAAAGAATCATCGGCCCCCCTGCGGGCCAGAGCCGGCGTGATGGGTACAAAAGTGCCAAGAATGAGCAACGCAGCCAAACAGAAGGTCAACATCTTTTTAGCCATGATTTTCATCCATTTCCCGATCATAGAATGATTTCAAACTTAAGTCTTAAGGGTTCTTCAGTCAAGAAATGGTCGGCATAACGGAAACACCCCCGCTCTTTTCCCCCAGCATAGCTAGTTCTAGCCATGGCCCTAGGCACGGCTCTCAGGCTAGTTTTAGCTAAGGCCCTCGACACAAATTCCTATGCCAAATTATGCACTTTTACCAATTTACAGCGGTGGTCGTCAACTTTATATTGAACATAAAAATGTGCAAATAGATGGAAGAGGCGGCATTGGCTTTTGACGTCTTAGGGCAGTGAGGACGCTTTTTGGGAGAAAGGGATGCATTGACAAAAGCGCATTGGGATTGACCGCCGCCGCCCTGGGTCAATCGTGGCGCCGTGAGCATTTCTGGTAACCATGGAGGAGGAGAAAGCCCGTGAAAAAGATTGACCGAAGGCAGTTTCTCAAGTACGGCACCGCCGGCGCCGCGGCCATCGTGGTGGGCAGCAAGGTGTCGGCGCCCTGGCTGGGGGGCAGCCAGGCCTATGCCGCCACCCAGACCCTCAATTTCACCCTCACCGACGCCATCAAGCAGATGCATACCCACATCCCGCGGAACACCGCCACCTGCTACTTCTGGGTCTTCAAGGACATGATCGCCCGGCCGAACTTCCCCACCGGCTTTCCGGCCGAGGTTCCCGGGCCCCAGGTCTATGCCACCGCGGGTGACACCATCCAAATAACCCTCAACAACGACCGCAACGCCTCGGGGGAAACCCTGGGCTTCGCCATCGCCCGGGGCGGGGGCGTCGTCGAGTTCGATTCCAAAAACCAGGGGCTCCCCAACGGGGTGGCGCCGGGGGCTTCGGCGACCTTCAGTTTTCAAGTCCCCGGTCCGGGCACGTATCTCTACTATGCCTTCCGGAACAGCCTCGGCCCCGGCGACCCGGTGCCCCGGCTCATGGGCCTGCACGGAGCCCTGGTCTCCATGCCCGCCGGGAGCGTGGCACCTTTCGGCTGGTCCAAATACCCTTACAGCGACGCCGCTCTGGCCTCGGCCCCCGGAGTCAAGCAGCTCTACGACGACTTCGGCGAGGCCCCCTGGTGGCCCGGCCTGGCCTGGCATGAAGGTGATCCCAACCCCGGCGGACCGAATCCTACCCCGCCTTACCGGCAATATATCTGGCTGACCCACCAGGCCAGCCCCAACCTCTTCGCCGCGGTGGGGAACAATGCCACTATCTCCTTCACGAATCAGGAGGGCGTTGCTAAATCAGGCCGGGCCAGGGATACCGCGATCTTCATCGAGGCCTTCGTAAACGATCGCTTCATCGCCACCTCCAACGACGGACGGGCCAACACCGCCAAGCTGGACCGGTTCAACTTCAAGCCCCACTTCTTCACCATCAACGGCCAGTCCGGACATTTCTGCCACAACAATGCCGCCATCACCCCCATGCACCGGGTGGGCGAGTGCACCCTGGTCCGGATCATCAATGCCGGGCTCTGGACCCATTCCATGCACATCCACGCCAACCACGTGTACGTGACGGCCGTGGACAACGAGGTCCAGGAAAACCCCCTCTGGGTGGATGTCTTTTTCCTGCACCCCATGGGCCACATGGATTATACCCTGCCCTTCATGCGGCCCCCGGATGTGCCCAATGTAGGGGGCATCGGCAGAGGCGGCAGCGGCCAGGCAGCCCTGGCCACCTTGGCCGCCCCGCCTTTTCCCGGTTTTCCCGGCGCGGTCTCCCACCCGGCCTGGCCGCCCGTGGAAGAGTTCACCCTGCACCACCCCAAGATCGGCACCATCAAGAAGGGCTTCCTGGGCGGGACGGTGGACATCGCCCAGCGGCAGTCGCCCCTGTGCTTCCCCATGCACAGCCACACCGAGCCGGACCAGACCACCCAGGGGGGCAACTACAACACCGCCCTGATTTCGGGGATGTATTTCATCGGCGACCAGAACGGCCCCCTGAAAGACTTCCCCATTGACGAGGATTTCCAGATGATGCTGGACCTGGGCGGCAGCACCAGCGCCACCAATCCGGCCGCGGGTAAAGCTCCCTGAGCCTCGGGGGCTGGAATTTATGACTCTAAAAAGTCAGATTCTCCCCTGAGGAGACAGAAGGAGAAAGGCTATGTCAGTCAACAGGCCCGGATTTACCATACCTCGCCGCAGCATCGCGGGCATGGAGGGGATGTACGCCAAGATGTGGGACCCGCCCAAGGAGAGCCCGCTGACGCCGGAGTATATTGCCGCCACCAACCCCGTGCCCGAGATCATGCAGGCGGCCATCCCCGGATTCAGCGTCTCCCAGCGCCACACGGTGCAGCGGGACCTGCTCCACGGCATGGCCATGCCCACCTGGGACGGCCTCAAAAATCTGATTTTTTATACCTTCAGGGATGCGGACAACCCTTTCGACAACGGCTCCTATCCCGCCGGCACCATCCGCTGCCCCCGGGGGGTGATCTACCACTGCCAGACCCAGGGCCACGGGCCGCCGCCCCACACCATCCACTGGCACGGCATCGAGCCCACCCCCATGAACGACGGGGTGGGGCACTGCTCCATGGAGATCGGCGACTATCTCTACCAGTGGCAGCCCAACTTCATCGGCACCTACTTTTACCACTGCCACCGCAATACGGTGCAGCACTTCGAGTTCGGGCTCTTCGGCCTGCTGCTCATCGAGCCCCCTGACGCCTTCTTCGCGTCCATCGGTTCCGTCAACCCGGACGGCACCGTCAACCTGAACAGCATCCCCATCGGCGCCTGTTCGGACGGGAAGCGACGCACCGCGGCCAACCTCGACCACCCGGAAATTGCGAATTGGCTAAGTTCCAAAGGACTTACCCAGGCCAGCTTCGGCTTCGTCCCGGGCGACCCGGTGCACGGCGTCGGCACCATAGTGAACGGCCAACTCGTCAAAGGCGGCGACCATGACTTCACCGTCGCCTACGACGTGGAGGCCCTCTGGGTGCTGGACGACCGGGATTCCGTCTGGAGCGACAAGGCCCCGGACGCCCGGGCCTTCTATCCCGCCATCGGCAAGCAGCCCGGGGTGGACGACAAGTTTTTCCATGGCTTCTTCCACGACTACAACGCGGACTACTGGTTCGTCACCGGCGTGCCGGTCCTGGGCCATCGGGGTGACGGCAGCAGTACTCCGGTGGATATCCAGGATCCCCGCCTGGCCTTCGGCACCGCGGACGGCAGCATCCCCGCCGCCCTGAACAGCGGGGTGACCGGCTCCCAGGTGGCCATCAACGCCAAGGTGGGGGACACCATCCTGGTCCGCTGCCTGGATGCGGCCTACAACTGCATCTCGGTCACCTTCCCGGTGGACGTCATCATCATCGCCTGGGACGGCCGGGCCCTGGGGGTGCCGCCTTTTGGGAAGTACAACCACGCCTACGTGGTGCCCGCCGGGACCCCCATTCACACCAGCACGGCCCGGCGCTACGATGCCCTCATCAAGGCGACTGGCCCCATCAACGACTACGCCAAGGTGCAGTTCATCGACACCCACGGCCAGAATATCCCGGGGCGCCCGGAGCCGGTCCTGATAACCACCAGGATCCCTTTCAAGATTTCTGCGTAACCTGGCCCCGGGCCGGGCCGGTTCGACGCCGCGGCCCGGGTGAAGCAAGGAGGAAGTTCCTATGAAAAAGAAATCGCCGTCAGACGCCGCCAGCTTCCTGGCCAGGTTCATGATTGTAATCTGCTCTTTGTCCCTGGTCTTGCCGGCCTCCATCTTCACCGCCGGGACGGCCGGGGCCCAAAACATCGGTCCGGACCCCAACGCCCCCTTTTCCCTGAAACGGGTGCGGCTCATCGAGCCTCCCGGCCTGGTGGGTTTCCTCAACGTCGCCAACCCCAACGACCAGACCCAGGTCAATACGGCCAAGGCCTATGCCTTCGCCCTGGGCAAGGCCCTGCTCTGGGATCTCCAGGTGGGCAGCGACGGCAAAACCGCCTGCGCCAGTTGCCACTTCCGGGCCGGGACGGACCACCGCCGTACCGGCACCCTGAATCCCGGGGCCAACGGCGCCTTTAACGTGGTTTCCCGGGCCACCCGCACGGTGATCGGGCCCACCGGCACCCTCACCGGGGGGGAATTTCCCTTCCACCAGCGCAACAACCCGGAGTTTCTGAATTCCAAGGTGATCCAGGACTACGACGATGCGGTGGGGGCCCAGGGGATCAGGCTGCAACAGTTCGTGGACATCGTCCCCGGCCAGGCCGAGGAAATCAGCACCCCCCTCGCCGACGCGATCTTCAAGGACGCCGCCGGGAAGAACGTCCGGCAGGTGACCCGGCGCAACTCCCCCTCTTACATCAACGCGGCCTTCTTCTTCACCGCCTTCCACGACGGCCGGGCCAACAACGTCTTTAACGGCGTCAATAACTGGGGTCCGGCGGACGACAACGCCGTGGTCTTCGCGGTGGACAATCTCGGGAACCTGGCGACCGAGAAGCCCCGGCTGCGCTTCGCGGCCCTGGCTTCCCAGGCCACCGCGCCGCCCATTACCGACATGGAGATGTCCTACCGGGGCCGCACCTGGCCCAAGATCGGCAAAAAGATGCTGAGCCTGAAACCCCTGGCCAAGCAGGCGGTCCATCCCGACGACAGCGTCTTTGGGCCTGTCGTCAGCCCCAACCCATACTATCCGAATATTCCCCTGGGATTGAACATCGTCGATACGGTGAGCGGTAAAGGGCTTACCATGTCCTACGCGGACCTGATCAAGGCCGCCTTCCACCCCAGGTATTGGGACGAAACCAAGCTGACCTCGCCGCAGCACCTGGAGTTCATCGACCCCCTGAACCCGGGGCTGGGGCTGAAGATCGTGGCAGGCGCCGCCGCCCCCGGCAACACCAGCCAGTTCACCCTGATGGAGGCCAACTTCGCCCTGTTCTTCGGGCTGGCGGTCCAGCTTTACGAAATGACCCTGATCTCCGACGATGCCAAG
>Ga0315268_10007532_pt1 | contig 11453 bp, 19 predicted proteins | sample C1_top_MG_FD_204535 | JGI IMG/M metagenome (GOLD analysis project Ga0315268, IMG submission 204535) | Sediment microbial communities from Yellowstone Lake, YNP, Wyoming, USA - C1_top | ecosystem: Environmental > Aquatic > Freshwater > Lake > Sediment | place: USA: Wyoming | collected 2017-08-01 | reverse complement strand
TTAACGAATCTTCTTGTGCAAAAATTGGGGAGAGGTCTGTTAGTAATTTTGATATGACTACCGGGAAAATTAATCCCAATATGAAAAATAAAGATTGTTGCTCAGGACTTAAAAATATTACTGAAAAACAATCCATAATCAATAAAAATTCAGATGTATGTAGTCAAAGCGTTGGTGTATCTTATAATCTTTGCAGTCCGTGCGGTAATGGCGTATGTGATTCACAGTACGAAGATCATTGCAATTGCCCCGAGGATTGTAAATGATAAATCCCAACTTTTTCTATCTCTTCTCTGATTTGAGCTACAATCCTAAAGTCAGATCCTCCTTCGCTAAAGCTACGGAAGGGTAAAGAAATCCTTGTAATTTGTGGTTATATTAGAGTTACGATTCTTGAGTAAAAATATTATGCATCAAAATACTTCATTTTTGATAGCTTCGGATGAGAGTCCTCTCTAAAATATCTGATATACTGGGTCTATGTGGCGATGGTTTAAATGGGTTTTAATAACTGTTAGTGGTTTGGTTTTACTTCTTGTGGTGGTTACGGCTGTCGGTAATTATGGCCACATTAAGGATACGGATTACAATAATCCACCTGTTTTTGTTACAGCCGATTTTATTGATTTATCGAGAATTGATACCATTTCAAAATTTCGCTCCGGCGTCGGTCATGATTACTCCGGGAATGGGGAAACGTGCAGAAGCATGAGGCACTATTTCGGCAATTCTTCGAAAGTTACTAATGTGAGTGATCCGTCAGAAAAACTCAAAATCATGTCACAAAAACCGGATCCGGCCACAGGTATTGAAATTTATGCGCCGGCAGACGGTTGGCTATTAAATATCAGCGGAGAGAACACTCCGGTCGGGAAGCAAATAGAGTTTGCTCCGGATAACGGGCAAGGATATCATATCCGCCTGGATCATGTATATCCGGATAAAGGGATACATATGTTCATGCGTGTAAAAGCCGGACAACGGATCGGGCTTATCAACGACGGTCAAGCTGTAGACATGTCGGTATTTTATATTTATCGCGGGCAGTTTCGTTTGGTTTCATATTTTCAGGTAATGACGGCCCAAGTTTTTGCAAAATATCAAGCCCGGGGGATTAAGAATCGCAGCGATTTGATAATTCCAAAAGAAGTTGTCGATGCAAACCCCTGGAGATGTGAAAATCAAAAAAGCACGCCAAGCTTTGCAGAAAATTATTCAGATACACCAGAAGGTGAGGCTTTCAACAATGTCCATCTTTCCGGTTGGGTAAAACAAATAGATTATAAAAAATAATATACAGTTCGAATGTAATCCACTACGAGGAGCACTTCGGCAGGCTCAGCGCGGACAATATTATTTAGATTGTATTTATGCCCCGCATATAATGAGTCCGGATGGACATCTGAATCCACATTTCAACACGTGATATACTTCCAGTATGAAAATCCAAGTGTTGGGTTCCGGATGTACACGCTGTCATACATTATATGAATTAACTGCAGAAGCGGTTTCAGAATTACACCTGACAGATACCGTAGAGTATAGTACCGACGTATCAAAAATAGTCGAATTGGGGGTTATGCAGTCTCCGGTTTTGGCAATAGACGGAAAACCCATACTGGTGGGATTGGTTCCTGATAAAGAAAAAATCAAATCATTGCTTCAGAAATCCCTGATGTAATTATGGATGTTTTTTATCCTATTCAACTCGTCTCGAATATAGTCACATATCAATGGTTTCACATAACCCAATATTCTTATTGGGGAGATACGGTTAACTTTTTCATCTACGACGCAATCAAGATTGGAATCTTATTGGTTGTTATCAACTACGTCATGGCGATAACCCGATACTATTTTCCTATGGAGAAAGTCAGGGATTTGTTAACAAAACGCCGATAGTTCGGTTTGGATTATCTGTTTGCCGCACTGCTTGGAGCTGTCACACCTTTTTGCTCCTGTTCCTCAATTCCGTTGTTTATCGGTTTTTTAAGTGCAGGAATTCCGCTCGGAATAACATTCGCATTTCTTATCAGCTCGCCGCTTATTAACGAGTCATCTCTGTTCCTGTTTCCGGCGTTATTTGGGTTAAAAATCACTATCTTTTATAACCTCCTCGGTATTGTAATCAGTATTCTCGGCGGGATGTTGATTTCGCGCTTAGGAATGGAAAAGTATGTCGAGCCATCTTTGTTACTGTTTAAAAACAGACGACAGGTAATGAAGGAAAAGGGAGGAAAAGAACCTGAATTGTCAGAACGAGTGAAACTATGGTGGGGGGACGGTATGGGCATTACTAAAAAAGTATATCCGTACGTACTTTTAGGAGTTGGGGTTGGAGCAATTATTCACGGTTTTGTTCCCCAGACTTTGATTGAACACTACCTTGGTATGCGCTCGTGGTGGTCCGTTCCGGTTGCTACTCTTCTTGGGGTACCACTCTATGCTAACTCAGTGAGCGTTATCCCCGTCATGCAAGCTTTGGTCGGTAAGGGTGTACCGATCGGAACGGCGCTTGCATTTATGACGGCAACCGTGACGCTTTCCATCCCCGAAGCCCTTATCCTCAAAAAAGCGATGAAGTTGCCGTTACTCATGACATTTTTCGGGATAACAACAGTCGGGATAATGATAATGGGTTACGTGTTCAATATTCTGTTCTAAATATGGTATTTCTTCACCATCCCGGTTTTGACGGTTCATTATTGCAGATTAAGGAATACGGTTTTTGAAGCAAATATCAGGTTCTAATGCATTTTTGGCAAAGCTCAGGGTAAACATCCATCCCGCGGAACAAAGTGTAGTTTCGATTATACAGACAAAACCAATTAGTTAGAGAGGTTTAACGATGTAATCAACGTTTGGTAAACGTTGACATATTGAGTAGAAGTATTCTCCATAGAAATTAATAATCGTTTGGAAAAACTTCCGGTTCCATATGATTCCGAAAGAGGGAAATATGTCATCGGACCGGATACGGATGTACCTCCGCCGGCTCCTGGTGGGGGCGCCACGGACCATGTTGTTTCATATCCGACAGCTCCAGAGTTGGTAGTGATTTCTTTTATCGTCGAAAGCTTCGTGTAGTTTTGAATTTCATTTTTTGCTGCCGTTTTCGCATACTCTGTAAAAGGTATTACCCCCCGGTCGTCAAATATCATATTTGATACGTCGACTCGTATTGTAGCTAACGTATTTCCAGTTGGTGTGATGCCAATAGTGGCATCTGTTGAGGATCCGAGTATTTCCCAACCGGTCGGATATTCGAATGTGTATCCGTATTTCGTATTTGAATATGTTTGTATATTTGACTTTGCCGGAACTTCTGAAATCGAAGATTCCTGGTTTTCCGGGATTTGTGTCTCAGACACGGGTACAGATTTCGGTGCGTTTTTTTGTGTACCCAAGTAATATACTCCGACAAGCGCAAGCACGATGAAGAATACAAGCAATATATATTTTATCGAAGAATGTGTAGTGTTCATATGCATATCATATCATAGTGCCTATGAATATAATTCATTAATGGTTATGTGGCATGAGAATAATATTCTTACTATATAAAGAAATTGTCCATATATTAAATTAAATACGCGAATTCTTAGTTATTCTTCAGAAAAGCTATCCAGAATCGATGATTACTTAAAAAGAGTTAATGAAATAGGTTCGAATATCGTCCGCGATGGGAGCAAATTATTTTAGCCTCACATTTTAAGGCCCAAGTAGAACAATAGAACCTCTGGTGTATAATAATGGCAAATGCGAGTTAATTTTAGTTTTTTAAAACCGAGAATACTTAATGTCCTAATCACAGTTATCATTCTCTGTCTTCCGTTATTTAGAGAGCAATATAACGGTGGACAATATGTAACATGGTATAAACCGATAGAAGTGTTATTCTCTTCTTTGAGAGAGACTAACACGATTGGTTTGTTTTTTCTAATGTTGGTTTTTTCCCTAATAACCTATTTTATTGTATCGTTAGTAATCTTTAAGATAAGTCAACGAGTCGCAATCTGGAAGAAATAAGTTCTAACTACCTCTGCTATTGGGAGTTTGTAGAAATTCTCATAATATCAACATTTGTAATGTAACCCACAACAGATACTAGACCTTGGTAATATAATATCCATATGAAACTTCAAAACAAAATAGTTCCTGTCTCAGGTTCTAATAAAAGCTCTGCTTCAGGAGTTCTGTTACAAGAACAACGTGAAGAATTATTCAAAGCATTAAAAATCCGTTTTGAGAAAAACATGAACCGTCATAAAGGTCTTGTATGGGCTAAAGTTAAAGATAAGCTGGAAACGAATCCGCCAGTCGGCGGAAATAAATTGTGGTCACTTTACGAAATGGAACGGACCGGCGGTGAACCGGATGTTGTGGGCTTTGATAAAAAATCTGGTGAATACATTTTTTATGATTGCTGTGCAGAAACACCCTCCGGCCGCAGAAACGTGTGTTACGACCGTGAGGCACTTAATTCAAGGAAAGAATATAAACCAAAGGATTCTGCGGTGGATATGGCTACCGCCATGGGCATCGAGATGTTAACAGAAGAACAATATCGGGAGCTTCAGAATCTTGGTGCGTTCGACACAAAAACGTCAAGCTGGCTCAAAACTCCTTCTGATATTAGGATTCTTGGCGGCGCCATCTTTGCCGACCGGCGCTACGACCATGTCTTTGTGTTCCATAACGGCGCGGACTCGTACTATGGCGTCAGGGGATTCCGTGGGTCGCTTAGGGTCTGAATGCTGTATGTAGGTGCTATACTGTTGGAAGAATGATTATGGTCAGCGAATCTGCAGTCGAAAAAGCGAAAAAACATCTGCCGAAGTTGGTCTTAACCCGTCATGCGGATAAAATAATCCATGGAGATAGTCCGATCGGTCGTTTCAACACACGCGTTGCGGTAAACATCACGAAAGTCGTCGGATCCATGTGGTGTGCATATGTGTTTGCGCTCCTTGCACTCATATCGCTTCCGGCCGCACTTATGTCGGGCAGTCCGATTATCATTGTCGCCTGGGTAGCACAGACGTTTTTGCAGTTGGTGCTTCTTCCTATCATCATCGTCGGACAGAACGTCCAGGCTGCCGCAAGCGATGCGCGGGCCCAAAGCGATCATGACACACTCATCTCTATCCACACCCTGACGTCTGAGGTCCACAGAATAAACGAACAACAGACAAAGATCCTGAATCTTCTTGAGAAAAGGACCAACAGTTTGGATTCGAAATGATTTGTACGTTACGGTTGGGTCAACATGAATAGAAAAGCTTCAGACATCGTCATTAAACAAACCGACCAATACGAAAAGGTAAGTGAGATAGCCCAAAAGACGCGGGACTATTTCGAGACAGGAATTGATCAGTTGTTGAAAGACATACGGACGCACCGGTTATACGGTGCGTTCATTGGCGAAGAGATTGTCGGTTTTGTCACCTATAAGAAGAATTCCGATGATGGTATCGAAATCAGTTGGTTAGCCGTGCTCCCGGACTATCGCGACCAGGGGATCGGGACAACGTTAGTGAATCAAACACTTGAAATCCTGAAGCATGAATATCACGTATGTGAGGTAAAGACATTGGCCCAGACACATCCCGACCCCGGATACGCACGGACAAGAAACTTCTATACAAAATTAGGATTTGTTTCGGTAGATATATTACAATCGTACCCGGGATGGGGGGATAATCCCTGTCAGATATTTAAAAAACCCTTACGATAAGTCGGCGCATATGACAGACACGAAAACATTAGAAAAGAAAATCTCCGCTCTTGAAGAGCGGCTGAAGAAAGTTGAGGACATGATTGCGCTCTCGGCTGACGCGAAAGACGTGGTGTATATGGATGCGTTATATACGAAAGCTAAGGAATTGGTGGTGAAATATCAGAAATCCTCGATATGGTTTCTGCAGAGGAAATTGTTGATTGATTTTGAACGGGCAAAAAGGTTACGGGAACAGTTGAAAACGGAGGGAGTGATACGTTCGATATGAACTTCCGCGGTGTCATCATCGAGGAAAGTCTGGAAGACAGATCGCCGTTGACGATGGTCACCATCGTAGATACTGTGATTGAAAAGGTGACACCACAACACAAAACCCCTTGGCTTACGAAATGGACGCTTGATACCTTCGAAATACCGGAAGGACTGGGAGACGCGGTGGCGCAGAGGATTTCCACATCATTAGACAAAAACCACCCATGGTATGCGGACTTCAAGAACGACACATATCATTACATCATCTACCGGAACAACGTGTTTCGGATTGAACGGAACAATCCACACCTGTACAAGGACGCTAAGCGATATGGTGTGTCGCTCGGTATCCCCGAGCATCAGCTGGATTTTGCACCGAAGGATACGGTCCGGGAGCGATAACAGGTGTCAATGTTTTTCTAAGCTGCCCCGTGATGGAGGATTATACGGAACATCCTTCACTGTGTTTTTCTATATCCATCATGTGGGTTTTGGAAACAGTTTTGGTCAGGTCGACATTCGTGCCGTCACCCACGACAAAGATGACGCTGTCATACGGTCGGATCGGACGTATGAGGATGTCAGGCGCAGACTGTCCGTTGATATATCCCATAAGCGGTTTACCGGCGGGAAATGTATATCGTATGTTGGTAAACAAATCTCCCCAGACAGCGCCGGGCCGGTGGACGTGGACCACATCCCCGACGTTATCATGCAAGTGGGCTTTCCCGATCTGGATTTCCGCCTGTGTCTCTGTTTTGTGTGGATTTGAACAGTAGTCTACATTCATATAATCAATATTGGAAAAATCCGCAAGCACGCCGTCGACATAGACCAGAAATCCTGCGTGATAATGGATTTTTGCTGCAGGTGAAGGTGGTTTGGTCCTGAAGAATATATATACGGAAAGCAGGCAAAGGATACATGCGATTATGATGAGGAACTTCTTCATACATACAACACTATAGCGACATCCACACGTCAGGGCAACTGCATTGTCGCGTTGTACCCAATGATATAATTACTGGTATGGCAAGAAAAACTACAAAGCCATTAACTCCTTCGTCGTTGGGGTTCATCCAGGCGTTAGGAGTTACTCTCTACTGTTCGTTTGTCGGAGTGATTTTTTGGAAAGGCAACGAGACATTCGGGAAAATGGACCGCGATATCGGTCCTGTTGCGTTTCTCCTTCTGTTTATCGCATCGGCTATGATTTGCGCACTTATGGTTTTCTACAGACCATACCTTTTGTTTTTTGACGGAAGGAAACGGGAAGCGATAGAAGTTGTAGTGAACACCGCAACTTGGCTGTTTATCTTTTTCACCGTATTTTTCATCGGTATGGCAATCCGATAATGAAGAACTCCGTCTATTTGGTGAAGCGTTTTTTGAGGAACCAAAGCACGACAAGTACCGGCACCCAGATGACTGCATAGACTGCAACCCATATCACCATCGTCCCGATATTCCGCAGTATTCCGACCAAGGACCGTACAGCGAGCTTGAAGATGACATTGGGTCTAAACATTTCGCTCGGTGCATACGGCAGGGCTATCTCATCAGTCGACAGGTAGACCGTGATTTTTGCCAGCTGGGCGTTTTTCTCAAGTGCCATCTGGGAACCCTTCAGGCTGTCTATCTGGTCTTGGTAGTTGAGTATTTCGCGGGTGACATTCGTTATATCTGATATCTCTTTGGCTGTTGTGAGTATCGTCTCAAATTTCGCTTTCGTATTTTCCAAAAGCGTAATCCTTTTCTCCACATCTACATACTGGTCTGTCACATCAGTTCCCTGCAGGTTTTCCGAAACCACTTTCACCGACAGGGAATGCAGATATGCAAGGGCCTCCTTGAGTTTGGCGGATTGTACCCGGATGGTGACAGTAGCAGACGGCGCATCCTGTGGGTTTGAGACATTGGAGTCGACCATATATCCGCCGTTGGTTTGGGCATAGGTGATGATGGCATCTTTCACACTTGTGACATCTTTCACAAGGAGTGACAAATAGGAATTTTCAACCACCATCCTGTTGGTTATTCCCGGTTGAGGCGTGTAGTCCTGGTTTATCGGAGCCATCATGGCGCTTTTGGCTACAGGACCAAATGATTCTGTTCCTCCGGAAACGGTTTGGTCCATCATGAGTGTCGGTACGCCCCCCGATATTCCGTTTATCCCTATGGAATTCTTTACGGATGATAACGTCAAAAACACTATGATGACGAGAAGCAAAAAGGAAGAAAGTTTATTGTTTTTTATCCAGGAAATCACCGGCATACACATGTATCGTACGTTGAAGTAATTCTATTGTCAAACACCACAAGACCATATGTTTCGGAAAATGATTGTTGGATATTTGTTATACTACACATGTCTACTATCCATACTATGTTTATCAAGCTTTATCTGGTCACGCTTCCGGTATTTTTCGCCATCGATATGGTATGGCTGGGTTTGGTCGCCAAGAATTTCTATGCACAACAGATAGGGTTCCTTATGAAGCCGGACGTCAATTGGGCGGCAGCCATACTATTCTATCTTCTGTATATCGCAGGTCTTGTCGTCTTTGTGGTCACACCGGCGCTTGAGAAGCACAATTGGCCACACGCAGTATTGCTTGGCGCGCTGTTTGGTCTTATCTCCTATGCGACGTATGATCTGACGAATCTCGCGACAGTAAAAAACTGGCCTATCCTTGTGACTGTCGTCGACCTTTTGTGGGGCATGACGCTTTCCGCATCCGTATCGGTCATCAGTTATTTGATCGCAGGCAGAATTGGTCTATGAACCACTACTCTATACTTGCCGTTATCCTGTGGGCATACATGACTATATGGTTTTTCTTTTCGCTCCTCAAGAAACGGAACGATATTGCGGATATCGCATGGGGTCTGGGATTTGTACTTCTGGCCTGGTGTTCATATTTTCTGGCAGGCACGTTTTCCGTACGTAGTTTGATGGTCGATGTGTTGGTCAGCATGTGGGGCATACGGTTGGCCTCCCATATATATAAAAGAAACAAAGGGAAACCGGAAGACTACCGGTATCAGACGTGGCGTCGTGAATGGGGACAATGGTTTGTGTTGCGTTCATATCTTCAGGTCTATCTCCTACAGGGAATATTTCTGTTCCTTATCGCATTGCCTGTCATAGCTATCAACAGGAACGCAAACCCGATGTTCAGTCTGCTGGATATCGTCGGCATTTTCGTTTGGTTGGTCGGTTTTTATTTTGAATCCGCGGGTGACGCACAACTGGCTCGCTTTGTCCGTAATCCCCAAAACAGTGGTAAGCTTATGCAAAGCGGCCTTTGGAGGTATACCCGCCATCCCAACTATTTCGGTGAGGTCACCCAATGGTGGGGTATATATATCGTGGCGTTATCCGATCCCAATGGTATGTTTACCATCATCGGTCCGTTGATGATCACCATCCTTATACTGTTTGTCTCCGGCGTCCCGCTTTTGGAGAAGAAGTATGCAGGAAGACCTGATTTTGAGGAGTACAAAAAAAGGACAAGTATATTTTTCCCCATGATACCGAAAAGATAATGTACAGTTTTCCTCTTTTCATCTCAACAACATTCCCCATTTGATACAATGCATTCATGATTGATGAGTTTGCCAAACGTCACGACCTTCCTGCGTTCCGCGTCCGGCAATTCCGTGAAGGATATTACAAACACGCCATATCCGGTATTCAGGAATTATCGGTTTGGTCCAAAGAGCTTCGGGATCTTTTTGAAAAAGAAGAAACGTGGTCGACCCTCGACGTTGTTCGGGAGTTGGTATCCACCGGAAAAGATACGATAAAGACGCTTTTCCGTCTGCAGGACGGTATCACCATCGAGACGGTCCTCATGAAACACCGCGACGGAAGAAACACCATATGCGTATCGTGCCAATCCGGGTGTCCTGTCGGGTGTGCCTTCTGTGCGACGGGAAAACTCGGTTTTCGGCGCAATCTGACGGCCACGGAAATCGTGGATCAGGCACTCCATTTCATGCGGAAGATGAAGATTGAACATCAGGATGTTTCAAATATCGTCTTCATGGGTATGGGGGAACCGATGTTGAATCTTGAGGCGGTCAGTGAAGCAATCCGTATCATGACAAGTCCCGAGTATATGGGTATGGGGGACAGAAGGATAACCGTGTCGACATCCGGATATGTTCCGCAGCTTCGCGCGTTTATCGATGGAGGGTATAAAGGGAAACTCGCTATCTCACTTCATGCGCCGAATCAGGAAATACGGTTGAAAATCATGCCGATTGCCAAAGTATTTCCGTTTTCCGATGTCATCGGTGCCGGTGATTATTATATCCAAAAAGTCCGCCGCCGGTTGTCGTATGAATATATTTTGATAAAGGACGTGAATGACCAGCCCGCGCACGCAAAAGAGTTGGCGAATGTATTGAAAGGAAAACTTGTCCACGTAAACCTTATCCCGTGTAATCCCGTATCGGGTACAGGATTCGGGAAACCGACGAAAGAGGCCATGCAACAATTTTCGGATGTATTGACCCGGTTTGGCATAGCAAATACCCTCCGGGTGACGATGGGGGATTCAATCAAGGCTGCGTGCGGACAGTTGGACGGGAAGTAATAATCAGAGTTTGTTTTCTGCTTCTTTTTCCATCTTGAGCAATCGGGTGTAGTAATCCGGAATCTCATTGAGGTGTGCGAGTGCTATTTTTCCTGTCAAAAGAATATCGTCATGTGTGACATCCGTCTTGGGATCCACAGTACCATGCTCAAGCTCTACGTTCATCCCCATGGTAAACTGGTCAACATCAAATCTACTCCAGTCTATGCCCAGTTGTTCGCCGATACGTTGTGCCGTTTCCTTGGAGATAATTATTTTGGTTGCCATAGACTGATTATAACCTTGTTTGAGCGGATTGACGTATATTTCGTGCCTCATCTATCAAAAATACCTGATTACTCCGGAGAAGCGGCATCGAGTCTTTCGGAAAAAACCCATATGCAGACACTTCCCGGCTTGGGGTAAATTCACCGCCGATAAATACGCCGGTATAACACATGTCTAACCGTGAGCCTTTTCGTTCAGTACGTGTCTTTAGTGGTGCGTCGACGCTGACGACTAGCTGTGATTCTTCTTTAATTTCCCGTTCAAGGGCTTCGGCGGGATGTTCACCGGATTTCAGATAGCCTCCGGGTAGACTCCATGCGTGCTGCCGGTATGTATGTTTGAAAAGCAATACTTCATCTTTTTCATTGAAAATTATCCCTGTTACCCCGACGAGAAATTGATTTTGGAATAAACGCATGACAGAAAGCTGCACGCCTTTCGGGAGGTTCATCGCTTTCCATATGTTCGCAAATATTGATTTCACAGTGCGTTTTTATCCTGAGGCTCTGTAACAGCGGAGTTATTCTTGAGTCTTTCGTTTTCCAATTCCAGTTTATGGATTTGTTTGGTCAGTTCGATAATCTCACTTT